>Ga0233423_10001747_pt1 | contig 10765 bp, 10 predicted proteins | sample Watercolumn_Mata_FD_180713 | JGI IMG/M metagenome (GOLD analysis project Ga0233423, IMG submission 180713) | Freshwater microbial communities from Lake Matano, South Sulawesi, Indonesia - Watercolumn_Matano_2014_112_MG | ecosystem: Environmental > Aquatic > Freshwater > Lake | place: Indonesia... | reverse complement strand
CCACCTGGAAGGAGTCATTCGGCCACCTTCCAGGTGTCTTAACCGCTTTACTTGGTACATAGACATTGGCTAGTTCAAATAGTTGCAGGTTGTCAGAATAAGGTTGGTTTTTGGCAATAGTTTCCAGCATTGATGGAATGAGGGAAATTCTCATGTATTCGGTCTCTTCAGATAACGGATTGGCTATCTTTAGATGATCAGAAATTTGAAGCTGGGATTTGGTAATTAATTCCTTTGAGATAAAGGAATAATTATAAATTTCGGTAAAGCCCCAGTATTTAAGTATTTGTTTAATTTTTTCTTCAATTGAGAGAATTTTTGGTTTGTCAGACACTGGAATTTCACCTGTCATTAATTTGCTAGGTAGATTGTGGTAACCGTAAATTCTGGCTACTTCTTCGACAATATCTTCAGGAATGATCACGTCAAACTGGCGAAAAGAAGGAGGAGTGATTATTAAAGTGTCATTCTGAACTTGTTTCGGTATCTTGTGGGGATCCTGAAACGAGTTCAGGATGACATCAAATCGTAGAGATCTTAGAATATCGATTATTTCTTTTGCTTTTAATTCTATTCCTAAACGCTCGTTTATAAAATCTGCTGAAATTTTTATTGTTTTAGGCTTAGGTGGATTTGGATAAATGTCAATTATAGGAGAGGCGATTTTCCCACCAGCCAATTTCTGATATAGCTCAATTCCACGAAATAAAGTTGTTTTGACAAGCTCTGGGTCCGGATGTTTTTCGTTAATGGCAGAGGCCATAGTACGAATACCATACCGCATCGAGGTTCTTCTTATATAAAGAGGATTATTGGATTCGATGAAAAAAAATATTCTTCTGGTATTTTGGTTTACAACGCTATTTTCCGTACCCATAATACCTGGTAGATCAATCACTCTACCGGTACCGTCATCAATAATGACATCTTCATTGCTAAGTAAATACTTTTTCTCATCGAGAGTGATTATGAGTTCTCCTTTTTTGGCAAAACGTATAAGAAATTTATGAGTTCTTATACGATCATAATCAAATACGTGACACGGATGGCCAAGTTCAAGCATGACATAGTTTGTGATATCTACTAGATTATTGAGCGATCTTACGCCAGATTTTTCTAAACGTTCTTTTATGAAAGTTGGAGAATCGTTCATTTTGTCGACTGTCATAACCACTCCCATTATTCGGTGACATATTTTTCGGGGGTCGGAAACAATCATTGGGAGTTTTTCTGATTCCTTCAATGTAGGGAGGGAAAAAGATTTAAGGTTTTTAAGGCTTGTTTTTAATCCGAATCTTGGAAGAATAGCTGCCGCTTCTCGCGCGATACCATATACAGAAACCATATCGACTCGATTAGATGTAATTTCGATTTCATAAACAATATCATTTCCTACTTTCTTAATTTGTTCAACGGATGGACCGCACAAAGAAAGACAGTTTTTAATTTGGTCGGGTGTGGCTGAAGTATCTAGATATTCCCTTAGCCATGAATCAGGAATGAGTATATTCATATTTTCATTTGTCATCCCCGACTTGATCGGGGATCAATAAATAATTATAAGATTCCCGTCTTCGCGGGAATGACACAAATAACTAAAATTGTTCCAAAAACCTGATATCGTTTCCATACATCAGTCTCATGTCATCTATCTGAATTCCTTGTTTCATCATAAAACTTCTTTCCACTCCCCAACCGAAAGCGTATCCAGTATATATATCAGGATCAATTTTTCCTGCTTTTAAGACATTGGGGTGAACCATACCTGATCCGCATAGTTCCAACCAGCCGCCTTTACAGAGACGACAGCCTTTTGCCTCACACGCTCCACAAGTGATATCTACTTCAAAAGAAGGTTCTGTAAATTGAAAATGATGAGGTCTTAGCCTAATTTTTCTGTCTTTTCCGAAATATTCTCGGGCAAAATATTCAAAAGTGCCTTTTAAATGAGTAATATTGATACCTCTATCTATGACCAAACCTTCGAATTGATGAAACATCGGTGTATGAGTAATATCCCAATTTGGGCGATAACATTTAGCGATATTGATCATTCGGATAGGCGGCTTGCCTACCCTTTCCATTTCCCTGACTTGTCCCGATGAAGTATGGGGGGATAGTAACATTTTTCCCCATTTGGGATGAGGTGGTTTATCTATAAAAAATGTTTCGAAATCGTCACGCGCCGGATGATCAAGTGGGAAATTAAGGCTGCTGAAAGAATACCAGTCCCATTCTACCTCAGGATATCTGACTCTGGTAAAACCAATTCTTTCAAAAATCCTAGTGATCTCCGAAATAGCCTGTGTGACGATATGTAGATGGCCTATTTGAGGTTTCTCCCCTGGCGCAGTTACATCTAGCCATTCAGTCAGCGAGTTGTGATTAATTTCTCTTTTTTTTAGTTTAAAATATTCTTCTATCTCTTGCTTTATTTTATTAGCCAAAAGACCCATTTTAGGCTTTTCTTTTTCTGGAACGATTTTTATCTTTTTAAGTGCCTGACTAAAAAGGCCCTTTGGACCGAAATAACGCAAGTACAAATCGCTTAAAGTCTTGTTGTCTAAAATAGATTCTAAATCCTTTTTTATCTTTTTTTGAAGGTCAATCAATTCATTTTCCATAGCTTATTTATCATAAGTTATTTTTTTTGCTTTTTCCACCACGTAATCCCGATTAAATCGAGAAACGTGGTAGGAACGTTAAAAGCTATGCTTTTTTACGTTCCACCACTTCTCTATTCTGTCAAAGGCAGAATTAATCTGATCTGGAGGGGTACCAAAAGAAAGCCGTAGATGATATTCTCCTTCCATTCCAAAACCAATTCCAGGTACGGTAACTACACCTGCTTCAAAAAGGAGTTTCTTAGCCATTTCGATGCTTGAGATAGAAAGAGAATATTTTGGAAAAATATAATAAGTACCTTTTGGCCTGACATAGGAAAAAAGATCTGATAAATGGTCTAACCTTTGACACATGACTTGGCGGTTATAGTCTAACCACTTGATATGCTGTTTAACGACTGTCTGGCCGCCGCAAAGAGCGGCAATTGCTGCCATTTGTGAAACATGCGGAGCGCAAACGATATTGGCGTCATGGACTTTGAGAATATGCATGAGAAGATCTTTATTGGTATGGAGATATCCGATGAGCCAACCCATCATGCCGTATTTTTTGGACAAAGAACAACAGCGGATAACTTTCGGCCAAAGCTTTTTCACTTTGGCGATATTGAAATATTCCAAACCGTCATAGACTAAAAAATCATAAACTTCATCAGTGATAACATAAACATCTTTTTTTTCTAAAATATCAGCGAGTTCCAAAAGATCAGTTTTCAAAAAGACGGCACCGGTAGGATTTTGCGGATTGTTAAGAACGATGGCTTTAGTTTTTTTGTTGATAGCTTTTTTTATTTTGGGAACATCCAGACGGTAACCTTCTTTATTATCCAGAATCATCGGAACCGGGATGACTTTTCCTCCCGCAATAGCTACTTGTTCAGCATTAGAAGAAAAGTATGGAGAGGGTAAAATTACTTCATCAGAAGGATTGACGAGAGAAAGCATCGAATAAAGAAGAGCCGCCATACTGCCAGGAGTAATTAGTACTTCTGAGGAATAAACAGGAAAACCAAGATCTTTAGTAGAAATTTCAGCAATTAGCTCCCGCAATTCCGGCAGTCCAGTCAGAAGGGTATATTTGTCTATGTCTGGTTTAGTATCAAGATTTTTTTTAACATACTCGTGGATAAATTTCGGGGCTGGATAGAAAGGGATACCGACGCTTATAGAGATAATATCTTTTCCCTTGGCTTTTTCTTTCGCTCCCAGATACATCATTTCCTTTATAACCGAGACATTTGTATTGCGCAGTCGGTTTGATAATTCTGGAAGATCCTTGGTGTCGCCAGTTGATGCCAAAACCGAACGTGATGTGTTATAGTTAATCTTTTTCATAAATAACTTAGGTTTCTTAAGTAACTTAAAAAATTACGCTTAATTTCGGAAAAACTATCTCCCCCGAATTTTTCTAAAAAATCTTCACAAAGAACAAAAGCCACAGCAGCTTCTCCAATTACTCCAGTTCGAGGAACAGCACATATGTCAGACCGTTCAGCCGTCGCTTCGATTTCCTTTTTAGTCCTGATATTAATTGTCCTTAATGGTTTTCCTAGAGTTGATAAAGGTTTTAAGAAAATACGACAGATAATATCTTCTCCATTTGAGATTCCTCCCTCGATTCCTCCAGCTCGGTTTGTTTTTCTATAATATTTATTTTTATCCTGATCGAAATAAATTTCATCATGAACACAACTGCCAAATAAAGAAGCATTCTTAATACCTTCGCCTATTTCTACGGCTTTGACTGACGGAATACTCATCAACACCTGGGCTAATTTTCCCTCAAGCCTCCTATCCCACTGGATATAACTGCCAAGTCCGGGAGGAACATTTTGAGCAGTGACTTCAATTACTCCGCCTAATGTATCTTTTCTTTTTGCCGCTTCCAATATTACTTTTTCCATATCCTTAGAGTTTAATGGTTTGAACCATTGAACTTTTCCAATCTGGATTATCCGACTGTTTATCTTTATATCAAATTCCTCTAAAAATTTCCTGCATATTGCGCCTACAACTACTCTGACTACGGTCTCTCGTGCCGAAGATCTTTCGATGACGTTTCTTATGTCGTCAAAATGATATTTTAAAGCCCCTGCAAGATCTGCGTGACCGGGACGGGGAGCAACAACAGAAGCATTCTTATTTTGCCAATTGTCATAATCAAGATTATTAATTTTAAGAGCGATTGGACTGCCAATAGTTCTTCCAAAACGAACTCCAGAGAGAATTTCTACCTTATCAGTTTCAATCTTTCCTCTTCCTCCACGACCCATTCCCCCGCGTCTTTTCTCAAGATCGGGTTGAATATCGGCAACAGACAGTTTTAGTCCTGCCGGTATTCCATCTAATATAGCAATTTCTGCCGGACCATGTGATTCCCCGGCTGTTAAAAATCTAAGCATAAAGACTTTCCTCCATTACTTTAACCGGTGGTTCAGCACCTGTAAATATTTTAAATTTTAGCACAGATTGCCAAAAAAGCATTCTTTCGCCATAAACTATTTTACAGCCTTTTTCTTTTGCCTCCTTTAATAATTTTGTTTCTTTAGGATTGGTTACCAGATCCATCACTGCCAACTTATGGCGTAAATACTCTTTTGTTACTAATGATTCGTGTATGTTTGGTGCCATGCCTACAGAAGTGGCGTTGATCAGAATATCCGCCTCTTTAATCTCTTTGCCCAGTTGGTCAAGTTTGATAAATCGGCAATTAACCGCGTGAGCCAAATCACGAGCTATTTTGTAAGTTCTATTGACAATTATCAGCTTTCCGTCTCTATCTTTTACGGCAAAAGCAATCGCCCGCGCCGCGCCGCCGGATCCAAGCAAGATAACTTTTTTGTTTTTCAAGTTAGTCACTTCTTCCAAAGCTTTCATGGCCCCCAAACCGTCGGTATTGCCGCCAATTAATTTTCCGTGATTATTAATAACCACATTGACCGCCCCGACTCTTTTGGCATTTTCGTCCAGCTCGTCAAGATACTTAATCATCTCAATTTTATAAGGAATGGTAACACCAATACCTTTTATCCCCAAATTACGGATTCCCTCGACTGCCTTCTGAAGATTATTAACAACAAGCGGAATATAGATATAATTAAGATCCAATGCCTTAAAAGCTGCATTATACATCGCATACATCTTGCTTGTTTTATATGTAGATCCGAAAAATCCTATGATTTGTGTTTCACCATTAATTTTGATCATATTAGTTTTATAATTTCATTCGGCGTCTTTAAGCCGCATCTAAGAATCGTATCAGCTATTTTCTCATAAATAGACCCTCTTCGGGCAAGTAATTCCTCAAATGATTTTCTTGGGTCGTCTTGGTATGGGAAAAATGGTGGTATTCCATTTTGCATAATTCTTCGATAAAGAACTTCTTTATCCGGTTTAAGATAAATAATTTTCCCCATTGTCTTTAATAATTTTTGATTCTTTGGCCGAAAAGGGGTTCTTCCGGCACAGGCGAAAACAAAACTTTGGTTATTAAACACTTTCAAAATATTTTTTAAACATTTTTCGTCTAAATCGTTAAAATAGTCTTCTCCGTATTTTTTAAAAATTTCCCGAAAAGTAAGCGTTTCGCCCTTTTCTTTCCGGTGAAGATTTTCAATTTCCGTATCCGAATCAATGAAATCTATATTCAGCTTTTTTGCCAATAATTTACCTACGGTAGTTTTTCCGCATCCTTTCATTCCGATTAAAATGATTTTTTTCATAATTCTTTGACAAAAAAGACCATGTGGGTTATTTTGTCAATGATTAAATTACGTTTTAATGCCATCGATCACTTGTAAATTCGCTCCGATCTCTTGCATTCCTGGAAAAAAAGTCTCAAAAGATTTTTCTACTGTTTCAGCATCTGAAATAACGGTTTCTCCATCGATATTCAATCCGGCAACGGCAAGAGATAGAACCATCCGATGATCTTTGTATCCGTCAGCCTTAGCACCGTGAAGTTTCCAGGTTCCATCTTGAATGATAGTTAAACCGTCTTTTTTTTCGATAATTTTTGCTCCCATTTTAGTTAATTCCTTACAGATAGCAGTTATTCGGTCGCATTCTTTCCATCTTGCAGTAAGAGCGTTTTTAATCACCGTTTTTCCTTTGGCAAAGCAGGCAGCTACCGCGATTGTTGGTAGTTGGTCAGGCATAGTGTTCATATCAACTTCTATCCCATGTAATTTACTTGATCTTGCTGTTAAACAATTTTTTTCTACAGAAAGATCCGCTCCCATTTTTTGGAGAATATAAATTACCTGTTTATCTCCATAAGGATCACTTAGATCCATACCTCTAACTTTTATCTCTGAATTATCGGTTAAAATAGCAGCCAATAATGGATATGACGTAGCCGACCATTCAAAAGGTATGATAGCTTCAAAAGCTTTTAGCGGTTTATTGCCCGGAAATAGATAATGAGTATGCTTATTTTTGACATTTTCAAATCTTAGTCCTACTTTTTTAAACCAATATAAAAGAAGGTCGATATAAGCAGTTTCTCCAGGATTTCTTACTAAAATATCTACCGGTTTTTCAGAGAGAGCAGAAGCAATTAAAACGCTAAAGACAGGTTGACAGCCGACGCCATTCATTTCCGCTTTTCCTCCATTCACTTTACCTTTGATTAACAATGGCGCCATGCCGTCGTCTTTAGTTGAAATAATTTTGACTCCCAAATTTTTGAAGGGCCTGAATAAATTTTTAGATATTTTTCTTAAAGTTCTAATTGATTCATCTCCGGTAATCACTGACCAACCGGTACAAGCTGCTGCCACTCCGGCGATAAAAAAAAGCATGGTTCCGGAATTGCCGACATTAATAACATCATTGGGAGTCTGTAAATGACCAGCTACTCCGATCACTTTATATGTATTTTTATTAAATTCCTTAATTTCAGCCCCGTACATCTTCATAGTCTTAACCGCTTCGTGCCAGTCATTGCTTAGTTTAGGCTTTCGGATAATCGATACACCATCGGCTAATGATGCCAAAATTAACGCTCTAAAAGAATGAGTTTTGCTTCTAGGCATAGTGATCTCCCCTTTTAAATTTTGACCTTTTTTGACTTTGAGAAACATAGTTTATTTTTTTAGGTAACTTATTAATCTTTCTAATCCCATTAGATAGCTTTTTTCTTTTTGGCTTACCACTTGATCAAATCTGACATCCTCTAAAACATTCACCCTTTTATTTATCCCTGTTTTATTGATATCAGACATATGGACTTCTATAACAGGCTTTCCCAAGTCAATCAAAGCTTGTCTTAACGAATATCCATAGCGCACCAAGGCTCCGGGATTTATAAGTACGCCATCTGCTTTTCGTGAGGAATTGTTCTGTAAAAAATCTATAATCTTTCCTTCATGATTTGATTGAAAGAACACAAGACTACAGTCATACTTTTGTGCTTTTTCAAGAAGTTGTGATTCAATCTGGCTAAGTGTGAGATGTCCATATTTTAATGGATCTCGCCGTCCTAGCATATTTAAATTAGGACCGTTAATAACAAGAATTTTCATAGGACAATCTCCTTTAGAGCTTGGTTAATAATATTAATAGGCACTTGGCAACCCGTATTGATTATTCCTATGTCTTTAATTAAAACAAACGTGTTTCCTTTTTTGTCGTATTCCATAGCCTTTAACACTTCTTCTCTATTTATTCCTTTAATAATTACAGGTAGATTTAATGATTTAATTGTCTCCCATATCAATTTGTATGTAGAATTACTTAACATTTTTGTTAAAACACTGATTTTCGCTGCCGCGATAAGACCAATAGCAACAGCTTCTCCATGAGATAGTTCTCCTTTAGCTGCACTTTCAAGGGCATGTCCGACTGTATGACCGAGATTTAATTTTTGCCTTTCGCCGGACTTCTCAAAAGGATCTTTTGTTACAACATTAAGTTTAATTCGCTGACAAATAGAAATAGTCTTTGCAAATTCCTCCACCTGAAAGGAGTCTTTCAGCCACTTTTCAGGTGTCTTTATCGTTAACAGTTGCTTAAGAGTTGGTTTACTCCACCCTACCCAATATTTCACTATTTCTCCCAACCCATTTAATATTTCCCTTTCTGGGAGAGTTTTTAGTGTTTCAACATCGCTTATGACAAGAGATGGTTGATTGATTACACCTATCATATTTTTATACATTTGATTTTTAGAGAACCAGAAATCAACTCCCGACTTTCCGCCTATGGCAGCATCTACTTGGCCAAGAAGAGTAGTGGGGATGTTAATGAAAGAGATACCTCGTAAAAGAATAGAAGCAAGGAAACCTCCAAGATCGGTAACCACACCACCTCCTAAAGCGATTAAGCACGATTTTCTGTCAAAATTATGCTGAAAATACGGCTTAATAATTTCAGGTAAAAGGGCGATATTTTTCGATTGTTCTCCGACAGGAATTAGGGAGATAACAATTGGTTTACCCAATTTTTGCAGTGCTCTGACGATTTTCTGACCATACAGATTAAAAACAATACCATCAGAGAGCACTAAAAAACTACTAAACGCTTTTTTTCTGATTACAATCGTTCTATAGAGATTGTCCAATAGATCCGATCCGATTATATAATTGGTTGATTGTACAGATGGTATGATTTGACTTTTAATATTTGAAACAATGTTCATATCTGTAATAACTACCACGCTACAGTGTGTGGTAATTATGCTAACGAAAATATTTTAAGAACCACTTGTCCCTTTCCTTTTTTGCCTGATTAAAATAATTAAAAAGATTGTTAGCTTTCTGACTTTGCAACAATTCAATAACGCGGTTAATTTCTATTTTTGTTTTTTGCAAAGCGGGAATGATATTTGTCTTATTGCTAAAGACGATATCAGTTTTCACCTTCGGATTATGACTGGCAAGACGACTCGTATCTCGGAAACCGTTTGAGGCGATTTTAGCAATCTGATCCCAACATGGTTGTTGAACATTAACAGACACCAAAATGCTTCCCAAAATAAGAGGCAAATGGCTGGAGAAAGCAGTCAGTTTGTCATGCAGGGAAGCTTCCATAATCATTTTTTTAGCACCTAAAAGTTCAATCAGTTGATTAGCAATTTCTAGACTTTTATTATCAGTATTTTTGGCAAAACAAATGATCCAAGGTTTGTTTTGAAATAAAAAAGGATCGGCGTTTTCGAAACCGGAAAAATCATTGCCGGCCATCGGATGGGTAGCGATGAAGGAAAAATTAGGAGGGTTCAATTCCGCTTGTTTGATGATCGTGTCTTTAGTACTGCCCGTATCCATAATCAAACAATCTTTACTTAAAATAGTTTTTAATTGAGGAATGATTTTTATTATCGCTGACACGGGAGTAGCTAGAATTACTAAATTTGTAGATTTCGGAATTTGAATAAGCCGGGATAAAGCTTGATCGATAATTCCTCTATCTTGAGCTAGTTTTGCCCTCTTTATGTCACTACAGAGTCCTAAAACAGTTATTTTCGAGCCTAATCGCCTTTTAAGACCTAAAGCAATCGATCCTCCGATTAGGCCGACACCAATAATGGTAATTTTTTGAGGAAAGTTTCTCATTTTTGTTTTCGTTTTGCTTCGTTAATAATTAATTTAAATATTTTATTAATAAAAGAAATAGGAAGTCCCCGGTTTTTAGCCATTTTTTCCATTCTTTTAATAATCTCTCTTTCTCGATAAGAATCTTCAATTGGCAGCTTCAGCTTTTTTTTAGCTACTTTGGCTAGGATTGCCAATTGAAATCGGCGATCAAGAAGTGAAAGCAGTTTTTCATCAGTTTTATCGATTTCTTGTCTTATAACCTTAAGATTCATAGATTTTTCCTTTCTGATATATGCCAAAAATAGTAATTGATTCCGTCACTTTTTTCATTTCCCGAATCATTTGGTGAAAAAAGTCATTGTTATTTATTTCTATATCGACAAAAAATATATATTCCCATGGTTTTCCGACTAAAGGCCGTGATTCAATCTTGGTAAGATTTAAACCAAATTTGGCATAAGGTTTCAAGGCTTGAAAAAGGCTTCCTGGAATATGCTTGAGAGTAAAAATCAGTGAAGCTTTATTGCCTGATTGATTTTTAGTCTTACCGACTATGGCAAATCTTGTAAAATTGTTTTTATTGTCCTCGATGTTCCAAGATTA
>Ga0233423_10001746_pt1 | contig 10765 bp, 11 predicted proteins | sample Watercolumn_Mata_FD_180713 | JGI IMG/M metagenome (GOLD analysis project Ga0233423, IMG submission 180713) | Freshwater microbial communities from Lake Matano, South Sulawesi, Indonesia - Watercolumn_Matano_2014_112_MG | ecosystem: Environmental > Aquatic > Freshwater > Lake | place: Indonesia... | reverse complement strand
AGGGGTAATCAAATTGGACCTGCGGTTTCCCTACATCGTTGCCCAGGATGCGGACAGTTACTGCAAGCTCCTGGATCGATCCACCTGCCGCTGTACCGTCTATCAACATCGTCCGCTTCCGTGCCGGGCCTTCGACTGCCGGAATGACAAGCGCATCTGGTTGGACTTCGAGAGCAAGGTGATCAATCCTGACCTGGAGGCAGTGTTTCAAGGGCACCCGCCCGATGAAACGCGAGAACTTGGCTACCAGTCTTCCGCGGCAAGAGCCACCTCTGGAGAGCAGCAGAGCTGAGAAGCTCGTGAGGTAATCCCTGACGTGCCGAAGACCAAAACCCTTGCCGAGTCCCCAGACAAAGCAGCGCCCGCGCCGGTCGTTGAGAGGCAGCCGGAAACGCCCGAGAAAGAGGGTGGCCCGTTTCCGATTTTCCGGATACCGGCGCCTTCGGCGCTGCCTCCACCCAACGGTACGCCGCCGGCTGCCCGCGCCGCCGATCTCTTAGCATCCCCAGAGGGTGGTCCTGGTGCTATGGGCCGGGCACGCATGATGACGGCCATGCAGCGAACGGTGGGCAACGCCCGCTTGGGCCGCATGGTGGGCGGGGCCGCAGCCCCGCCTGCACCTATGACGGCACCTCCGCCAGCGGTAGAAACGGCGGCAGCCGGCGCCCCGGAAGAGGCAAGGCCGGCTCCTGAGGCACGTCCCGAAACCGAGGTCCCGGAAGTGCCGGCAACCGAGATGGTCACTCCTATGACCGAGGTCGTTGCGGTTGCTCCCCCAGCGCCCGCTGAAGCCCTACCCGAGGTCGAGGCTGAGGTCACCCCCGAGGCCCCAACGGAGACTGCACCCCCAACGGCCGCCGCGAAAGCTCCGCCGGAGGTCGAAACTGAGGCCGCTCCTACCGAGGCTACCGTCCCAGGCTTAACCACGCCGGCGGCCGCTGAAGCCCTGCCTACAATTCCAGCCGAGATTACACCCCCAGTAGCCGCCGCGGAAGCTCCACCGGAGGCCAGGGCTGAGACAGCTCCACTGACGACTGCTCCGATGGCCAAGCCGGCGGTCGCAGCTCCAGCCGAGACTACACCCGCAGCAGCCGCCGCAGAAGTTCCGCCCGAGGCCGAAGCTGTCGCAGCACCAAGTCCGCGCGAAGCGATTGCCCCGGCGATAAGCGCTGTCCGGCATCGCGCCGCAGGCGCACGCCGACATCCGTCCGCATCTGCCCCCGTAGCTTCAGCGCAAGCAGCCGCGATAAATCCGGAGACAGAGCAAACACGCAGTGCCGCCGCGCAAACGGTAGAAAATCTTGATGAGGCGGAGGCCAGGGAAGTTGAACGGAAACAGTTCAAGGACAAGCTTAGAGAGGCGCTTAGAGCGGCAACACCGGAGCCAAAGACCGAATCCGAAGCTGAAAGGGTTATGGAGACCGGTGCGAAGGACGCGAGCAATGCTTTGCGCGGGGAGTTGGCAACAGAGCGTGACGCCGCCGCGGGGCCTTTGAGGTCGGCAGCCGATACCGAAGTGCCGCCGTCTGAGCAGCCTGCACCGCCAAAGACCGAACTCCAACCTGAGCAAGTCGGTCCTCCTCCCGCGCCCGTGTCAGCGGCGCCTGTCGTGCCTGCACCGCTGCCGCCGGAGCGCCTGGACTACTCGTCCGATCGTGCGCCGGCAGATCAACTGATGGCGGAAAACGATATCACCAAGGAGCAGTTGGAAGAGGGCAACGAGCCGGCCTTCGGTCCTGCGCTTGAGGCCCGTGCAGCCGCCGAGGAACACGAGGCCACCGCCGAAGCGCGTTATCGCCAATCCGAATCCAAGTTGCAGGACCAGGCACAAGGGAAGGCGCAGCAGGCGCTTACCCAGGGGCTTACCGACCTCCACAGCGAACGTGAATTGCGGATCGGGCAGGTGGCCGGGCAGCAGACCGACACGAAAAGCAAGGATGCGGCTGAGCGAAAACGCATAACGGATGAGATCAACAAGATCAAGGATAACACCCGAGCGGATGTCAACTCGATCCTCGACTCGATGGAAACCAAAGCGGCCAATGTGTTCGAGGCTGGCCTCAAACGCGCGGAGGAGGCCTACGAAGACGCCTTTGAGGAAGCCAAGGGCGGGTGGGTAACTTGGTGGACCACATGGGGTGAGGACTGGAAACGCCACATCGAAGCCTCGCTGGCGACGGCGCGCCGGAGATACCTGAGCGAGGTCGACGTCGCCATCGACGAAGTTGCCGATCTGGTGGGAACAAAGCTGGCCGAGGCCAGGCAGCGCGTCGCCGACGGGCGCAAGGAAGTCGAAGATTTCGTGAAGGGACTTGACGAGAGCGTCAGGAAGTACGGTGAAGAAGCGCTTGAGGCAGTAAGCGCCGACTTCGACGCGATGGAAACGGAGATCGATCAGCGGCGCGACGGACTCATCGACAAGCTCACACAGCAGTACAAGGACTCGTACGAGCGCATGTCCGCGATGGAGGAAAGAGTCCGCGAAGAAAACAAGTCGCTCTGGCAGCGCGTTTACGATGCCACGGTAGGGGTCATCGAGAAGATCATCGAGTTCAAGAACATGCTGCTCGGCGTCCTCGGGCGGGCAGCCGACGTCATCGGCGACATCATCGCACACCCGATCAGGTTCCTCGGCAATCTGGTCGACGGAGTGAAGCTGGGCCTGGAGAACTTTGTCGCGAATATCGGCCGGCATCTGGAACAGGCCCTGATGAGCTGGCTGTTCGGCACGTTGGCCGAGGCCGGCATCCAGTTGCCAGAACAGTTTGATCTGAAAGGCATTTTGAGCCTGGTATTGCAGGTGCTGGGCCTGACCTATGCCAACATCCGCTAGCGGGCGGTCGACATCCTGGGCGAGGAGCTGGTTAGTCGGCTGGAACAAGTGGCTGAAATATTCAGGATCTTAATCACGGAAGGTCCTGGCGGCCTGTGGGAGCATATCAAGGAGAAGATTGGTGACCTGAAGGCGATGGTGATTGATGAAATCAAGAATTTCGTCATCGTAAAGATCATTATCGCCGGCATCAAATGGGTCGTCAGCTTGTTGAACCCGGCTGCGGCCTTTATCAAAGCCTGCATGGCCATCTACGACATCATCAAGTTCTTTATTGAGCGAGGTAGCCAGATCCTGGCCCTGGTCAACGCCGTCCTCGACTCGCTGGCCGCTATCGTCAGTGGGAACATCAGCGTGGCGGCGAAGTTTGTTGAGGATGCCTTGGCCAAGGCCCTGCCGGTAGTGATCAGCTTCCTGGCCAGTCTGCTGGGGTTGGGGGGCATCAGCGCGAGAATCAGGTCGATCATCGGGAAGATACAGAGACCGATCAACAAGGCCATCGACTGGGTGATCCAGAAGGCGGTTAAGCTGGTCAAGGCGGCCGGCCGGTTGCTGGGCTTTGGCCGAGAGGAACCCAAGGCAGAGGAAGAGGCCCCTGAGACAGACGATCCCGAACACGACGCGAAGGTTGAAGCAGGGAAGGCCGCCATTGATAAAGAAGAACAACGTTACCTGGAAGAAGGGAAGATATCAAAAGAAGATGCGGAACAAGTGTCCGTGAAAGTACAGAGGGAACATCCGGTCTTCAAGTCAATTACGGTGGTTGACGGGGGAGAAACTTGGGATTATAATTATGTTGCAAGTCCCGGGGGGAGGAAGAAAGGAGAACGCAAAGCAGCTGGGGCTAAGGTACGGGAGCTCATAGAAAAGCTCGAAAAGCTAAAGAGGAAAGGCGCTGACAGATTAATTGGCTTCTTGAGGAGCAAGGAAATTCTTCCTCAGTTTAAGCATGGGTTCATCTTTCAAGCTGAGCGGGCTTTATACTATCACCAACAAGGACTTCTTAGGGGGATAGAGGTAGCTTTTGAAGATCCCAAGACGGGAAGAGTGTCTCGATTCGACTTGATCATCAAGGATCCAGAAAATAAGGTCACGGACGACGGCTCTGTAGTTGAAGTCGTGGTTGAGGTCAAGAACTGGACAGGCTTTGAGAACTGGGATGAGGATACGCAGGAGGCTCGCTTGGATTCTCTCCTTCGCCAGCTTAGAAAGTATCAAAGAAGTGGTAACCCCGTCCAATTAGATTGGAAAGGGATAGCTCCTGAGAGGGTAAAGAAAGCTGTCCGAAGGGTCGGCGTTAAACTTAACGAGATCACCTAAGGGGGGTTGTTAACATGGTACTGGAACAAGGGATTGCCGCTCGACTATTCCATTCACAGCCACTGAAGACCAGAGGACTTCTTTCTCTGTTTGAGGAACTTCGCCAGCTCAGAGTTCAATGCGAAGAGCCTGAGAGCAATATGGTGGTTGACCCTGTCCAACACTATCAGGCTAACCCCGCCGAAGACTTTTACTTTCTCTCTGTTGAGTCCCATGAGGTAATAATGAGCATAAACCGAAAAAGGGGGAACTTGTTCCTGGGCGCCAGTTTAGATTACGTCCAGGATGAAAGAAACGAAGATTTGATTCAAGTCGTGAGTAAGTTAGTAGACGCATTGTTTCCTGCCTTTGTATTCACATTCGCCTATGTCGACTTAGAGGGAGACCCGCCCCCTAAACTGTCTGAGGACGTAGAAGCGATAAGGATAAAATGGCTCTTCTGGGCCAATTACTTCGGAAAAGCTTACGTGGATAAGTTCGGTAAAGATTTTCTCCTGCATGCACCAGGCTGGCGTAGTGAGGAGATGCCCAACGGCACAGTGAAATACTTGACGCGCCTCAGCCCTCGCGTTAAGCTGGAGCCCAAAGCCAAAAGAGCCATTACAGCTTATTTTGGACGCGAGCACAGGGTCGAAATATATTCGTGGGAGCGCTTTGGTTTCATTTAGCCACCCGCGAATCTCTCTGGAATCGGAGCGGCGTGAGCTGCTCGAAACTGTATCGTGCCAATGTGCGCTACGGATCAACTTCCAGATTGGCAGCGCGGGTGAGATGGTTGTTCATAACGACGACAGTGTAGATCAATCTGGTGGTAAGAATGAGGAGACAATTCTATAGTGCAACACACGATGCTGTATTATCCTTTCACGACCTTTCAAAACCGCGAACTCCTGCACCAATGCCTGCTCTACTACGACAAGGTCTATTTCATTTACCCGGTCATGGCCGCTGTGACCGACCCGCAGCGCATGCCCACGGAAGTGCCCCAGGAACTCCTGGAGAGCGATTTCGGCCGGGACGTCTTGTCCCTGCAGCAGGAGGGCGTTATCGACTTCGTCGCTCCGTGTGAGGTAATCACCGAAAACGAGGCCTCACTGGCGAGCAATATCCTCTAGGACGTCCAGGCTGAGGATTTCCAGGCGTTGCTGGCGTAGGACTATCCCGAGTACCAGGACACGACCTGGGAGCTTTCCGTGAAGAAGGTAATTCGAATCTTCCTCATTACCTGTGAGTTCGTCTAAGGCATTGCTGTCGCCGTGGGGCTCTGAGCCAATCCCCAGCAAGAACCTCCTGTGGACCTGAGGCGTATGTCATGGATCGGGGAGAGGCGCTCTACTTCCTCCTGGCGGTGGTAGAACGTCAGGTCTAGGGTGAGATCACGGTCCGCTGGCGCAAGGTGAGCGGCGGCTTTCGAAGCAGTGGTAGCCACCAAGCCAGACCACCCGCAGACTGCTGCCATCTTGAACCTCGGCTTTGCCTGCCAGGAAGCGGGTTTCGCTGGTAGGGCCATCGAGTGCTTTCGCCAGGTCATCGCCATGAGTGCGCCTGACACCCCCCAGGCCCAGAAAGCTCGACAGGCGCTCAGCGGCATAGAGTAGAGTGCCAGGTTCATGGTGAGGTCGTGGTTCGGCGTAGAGCTGGCTACCGCTACCACATCTATGTTATCAAGACGCTCCTGGAACTCCTCATGCAACCCGGCCAGCGCTTGTCCGGAGCGAAGTCGAAGGGCCTCGACCACCAATTCCTCGAAGCACGCTCTGCTCGTCACGGCCATCCCCCGCTGTCAAAAGACAAGCCACCCCAAAAAACCAGCCATCACACTGCCCACGATGGAGCTGGCGAAGTTGACCACATCGTTGTCCAGCCAGCGCCAGCCGCGCAGGTGGTGGGTTGGTTGGCCGCAGCGATGGATCCTGGCCTCGGCCTCCTTCTGACATTGAGAGCAATAATAGATCCCCTGCGCCGTAGCCCCCAACAGGCTGTCAAAGGTTGAGCCAGCGAGGCCGCCGAGGATGCCGATGGGCACAAGCCAGAGATAGCGTCCATTCAACGGCCCGCTTCCCCAGATCACCTCCACCTGACCCAGAACGAGGGCCACCAAACCGATAAAAAGACCGCCACCCAAAGCTGCCAGCGTCCCCAGCGCCGTCACCCCTCCCGAAGTGCCGGTGGACACCCTCTGGCCGGTGGTCAAAAGGCGAGGCGGGGTGGGACTCAGCACGCCCAGCTCCGTGGCCCAGGTGTCGGCGTTGACGGCGGCCATGGCCCCGACAAAGGCTGCGAACAGGATGGGGTCAGGCTGGCGGAAATAGGCGATGGCCAGAATAGCCCCCCAGCCTCCGTTGGCCAGGGCCTGGCCCAGGTCCCGCTGGCTGGTCTTGGCGAACTTCTCAGCCAGCCCTCGCTTGTCGTCCTTGCGATAGTGGGAGAGAAGGCTGGAGGAGATGAAGAAAGCGATCAGCAGCAGACCCCAGGTCCACCCACCCAGGCCGAAGGTGATGGTGCCGACGATGATCGCCCCCACGACCCCGCTGCGCGAAAGCGATTCCCGCCGATAGCCCGCCCAGGCGATGAGAACACTGAAGGCCACACCAAAAGCTACTTGCCACACATTCAAGGTCCTTGCCTCCCAAATCGGTTAGTAGGTGAGCAGTTTTCAGGTTAAATTATATCCCAAAAACTTTTTGCCATCAAATGCGAAATCCCCAGGCACCTGGTGGCTTGACAAATGAGCCATGATGGCTATAATTTATTTGGTTTTTTGGGCTTTTGAGAAAGGAGAAGGCCATGAAGCTTACGGGTCGCCAGAGAGAGTTCCTTGGTCGCTTTCTCGATCTATATCGGGGGACCAAACAGCCCATACACTACGCCCAGTTGGCTGAAAAGGTGGGGGTGAGCAAGCTGACCGCCTACGATATGTTGCGTCTCCTGGAAGAGCGAGGGCTGGTGGTCTCGGAGTACATACTGCCCAAGGAGGGCGGGCCAGGCCGCTCCAGTATCGTGTTCTACCCCACGGAAAAGGCGGCCAAGGCGATGGTCCAGCAGGCCGGAGAGGATTGGGACAAGAAGGAATGGGAGGGGGTCAGAGAGCGCATTCTGCAAGCTCTGGATGAACGCAAAGGTGCTTACCAGAACCTCCTGGATGAGATCCTGCTCCGCATCCCCAAGCGTAAATCGCCCATGCTCTACGTCACGGAGATGATCACTGCCATCTTTCTGCAGTTGCACCAACTGCGGGATGATCTGAAGGTCAACGGGATCTTCCCCGATCTTCACCTTGTGGGATTGCCTGACGAGCTAGGGCTTAATGCCCTGCCTGGCCTGACTCTGGGTCTCACTCTGGTGGAAAAGGCCAATCGCCGCGTCACCACGCTGCTGCTTTCCTACACGCAGAAGTATCAGGATAACCTGGCCAGGCTGAGCGCTGAGAACAAGAAAAGGCTGTCCGACTTCGCCCAGGAGGTGATGAAGATTGTAGGAATGTAACCTTTTTTTCGATAAATTTTTGGTTTTTTTGGTCTTCTATCTTTTTAAGGAGGCGAACCTAGTCGGAAAGGAGGCAAAAACCATGAAAGAAGTGTCGAGCTTTGTCCAAGTGGCTTCGAGCATACTGGAGAAAATCCCTCGGAGGGTTGATGCCAGGCTGCGTTCATGGAGGTTGCTGGATCGTAGCAGGTGGGTCCGAAAAATCACAGATGTGGCGATAACAGGAATCGAGGTTGAACTCATTCCCGCCTGTCTGGGCGATGGTAAGCGTGCGATTCTGGTGAGCAATTATCCCTCGGTTTCACAGACGTTAAGGGCAGTTATGAAGGTTGGCTGTCGCTTACCCGGACAAAGGTTCCGAGTGAAAGGGATTGCCAGAAAGGAGGTGGTGGCGGGAGCCAATGTGCTGCTGAAAGCCCTGGGGGTGGATCAGCACATCTTCCCGGCCCTGAAGGACGAATCCGGGAAATACGCATTGGAGCCCGAAAGTCTCAAGAAGGTTTTGGCTCACCTCGATGGCCAGGGGAATGTTTTGTGGCTTTCGATCACGGGCAAAACGAGGGGCAACGGCCTGTTGGAGTGCGATTTGAGGACCGGGGCGGCGCTGTTTTCCCTCAAGAAAAAAATCCCCATGGTGCCGATGGGGCTGGTGATCAAGGAGAAAGAGGGGAAAGCGAAAATAGTGGGGGTCAGGTTCGGCGAGCCGATAAACCCGCCCGAGGTGGGAAAACTGGGCGAGTTCGAAATGAGCGATTTTTTGCTCGATTTCTCGCGGTTGATCATGTGCCACATAGCCAGTCTTCTCCCTGCTGGGCAGAGGGGGGATTTTGAGGACGTTGAGGATAAGTTGAGAGAGGTGAAGAGCAGGTTGGACATGGAGTTGGTCTGATAGAGAGCCTTAAGGACAATGAGTGGAGAGAAGGCGGTGGAAAGGGGTGATGGCCCGGAAGATCTGCGGAGGATGATCCGCCAATGCGAGATAACTGTAGCCCAACTGGAGGGCTCCGGGGCAGAGGCCCTGTCGCTCCTGAAACTGCTGGACGAGATCAAGGACCTGATGCAATGGTTGGAGGAGAGAGGGGCCGATCTCGAGCCAGAGAGGGTGAGGATGCAAACGGTGGAGGGCCTCCTCCGCAGCAAGGCCCCAATCCTTTTGAAAGAGATGAGGGCCGTCGGAGGCCTCGACCAGGCGTGCCCGGAGGTGAGCCCTGACGAATCCCGTTGGTGGTGGTATCTGGATAGACAGGTGGCAGAGCAACGCCGCAGAACCATGCGCCGCTGGTTGACCATCGGGGGCGTAGTCGTGGCCCTCCTCGTCGCCCTCGGGGCTGCATATTTCGCCTTCCTCGCACCCAGCCCAGAGGAGCGAGAGAGGTACGAGCATTTGACGCGAGCGGAAGAGCTCCGCGAAGATGGGGATCTGGCCGCCGCCCTGGCAGAATACGAGGCCGCCCGCGCCTTGGCCCCCGACGAGCCGGAGATACACCTCTGGCTGGGCGTGCTTTACGAGGAAGAGGGCAGGGAGGACGAAGCGGCCGCAGCCTTCGCCACAGCCAAGGAGTTACTTGGGAACGAAGTCGAATTCCTGGTGCGGCGGGGGATGATCTACGCCCAGATGGGCAGGGTGGAGGCCACCCTGGCCGACGCCAGCGCAGCCATAGCGCTGGATCCGGAATCGGCTATGGCCCATTTCCTGCTAGGTGACGCCTACGAAGCCCAGGGGAAGATCCCGGAGGCTGTCGAGGAGTTCGAGAGGGCCGCCGAGCTGGGCGACCAGGCCGGCAATAGCGCCCTGGTCGCCCAGGCCAGGATGAGAGCGGGCATGTTGTTGCAAAGAGCCCCGGTGCTACCGCAGCCGACGGGGAGTGGTGATTAACTTTTATTATTGTTCTCCTCAATGTTCACGATGGCTGGCACAAAGAACCCAGCCAGACCTGTCGCTACACACATCACACCGGCGGTCACGTACCAAACCTGTAAGCCAAGCCAATCGCTCACCGGGCCGGCGACTGCTAAGCTAAAAGGCGAGGTCATCCAGAGCAAACTGCCCATCATGGTGAATACGCGCCCCTGGATCTCTGGTGCGACCGTCCCCTAGAGGATGGCCATAATCGGCCCGTCTATCAGCGGTATCATCAATCCCACTACGAAGATGCTGGCCAATGCCATGCGGAAGAGGCCTCCGGGCGTCAGACCCAGCACCACGAAGCTCAAGCCCAGGATGATCATGCCTAGCATCGTGGTGTAGATCTTCCGCCGAAACCCACCCCACACGCTCAGGATCAGCCCGCCCGCCACAATGCCCACCCCGGCAACCGCTTCTAGCAAGCTCAACTGGGCTGCGTCACCGCTGAAGTGTTGGCTTACCAGAAGCGGCAGCAGCGAAAACGCCGGGGTCAGCGCGACCTTAACCACCATCGCCACTCCGATCAGGGTCATCAGCCCTGACCAGCCCCAGATGTACCGCAGGCCCTCGCGCATGTCGGCCCAAATCGTCGGTTTCTCCACGCCCATGTCATCACGCCTGGGCTGCGGTATGTGCACAAACAGCAACGAGAGAATCGCCAGCGCCGCCGTACCCACGTCTATCAACATAATGCTAGAAAGTGGCATCACTCCCATCAACAGCGCTCCCAACGGCGGACCAATGATGTTGAGGGCCCCGTTCAGGGTCTGATTCAGGCCGGCCACGCGCGTCAGGTGCTTTTCGGGCACCATGAGTGAGGTCGAGGCCTGCATCGCCGGCCAATGGAAGCTGCCGCCCACCGCCCGCACTGCCATGACGACGTACACGTGCCAGATCTGCACGGCGTCAACCCAGAACAGATACGCCAGCCACAGCAGAGTCAGCGCGATCACGCCATCGGCCACTATCATTACCATGCGCCGGTTCCAGCGGTCTACGTACGCGCCAGCGATGGGGGCGAGAAAGATCTCCGGGACAATGGCCACCATAGATGCTGTCGCCAGCACGGTGGCCGAGCCGGTCAACCGGGTGAGCCACCACACCAGCGCGAACTGGACTATCCTGCTGCCGATTAGCGAAAACGCCTGCCCTGTCCAGATGGTGAAAAATGGGAGCTTCCAGGACATTGTCTTCAATGTCTGCTAGCTCACGGTCTCCAT
>Ga0233423_10001745_pt1 | contig 10767 bp, 9 predicted proteins | sample Watercolumn_Mata_FD_180713 | JGI IMG/M metagenome (GOLD analysis project Ga0233423, IMG submission 180713) | Freshwater microbial communities from Lake Matano, South Sulawesi, Indonesia - Watercolumn_Matano_2014_112_MG | ecosystem: Environmental > Aquatic > Freshwater > Lake | place: Indonesia... | reverse complement strand
ATTCGAAATGCTCCTCTTTTTTTGTTTCAGGAGTGAATTTCAGTAATCTGCGCGCCGAATTGATTCACTGCCGCGCGAATCAGCGGGTCCTCCTGTACGGCTTTGAGGCGCGCTTTCTTGGGCGAGAGGACGCATTTGACGCGGCAGGGCTGCTGGAAAATCTCGCGCAACGTTTTTTCGATCAGCGACTTGCCATCGGCTTGTTTTTCAAAACGATCGGCGTGCGTCTGGTAGTAAAAGCCCAGCGTGACGAGATCACCCTCCACCTTGATCGGCTCGGCATCGCGCAACAACGCCTCGGCAGTCTTGTTGTGCACGCGAACACGTGCAAGCACACGATTCCAACCTTCACGCAATCCCCCCACTGACAATGAACCGCTGACTATCATCGGACTGCTTATGGGCTCCTCCACCACTGCTGTCGCCACAGCGCTCGATTGCGGCGCGCTCTCAGCCGGTGTGGGCTTCGGGCTGGCTGCCTTGGGCTTGGCGATTGGCGTACTTCTGGCGGGAGGTGGCGTGGGTGGAACCGTCGGACGCGGCGCACTTGCCTCTTCCAGTGTCGCTTCGACAAATGCGATTTCAAGTGGCAGCGTCGGATGCGCGCTCGTCCGCAGTTCGTAAGATGCATGGCTGAACAAACGAATGGCGCGCACGACCTGTTGCGCGGCGAACTGTCCGGCGCGCTCGGTCATTTCCGCGAGTGCCTCTGCCGTCAATGTGAGCGCATTGCCGCCGCCGACCTTGATGAGCATGAGCCCGCGCATGTACTCCACTATCTCGCGTCCCAGTTGTCGCGGGTCAGCCCCGCTGTCCACCGCGTTGGCGATCAGTGCCAAGCCCTGCGCCACATCTTTCTCGGCGAGCCGCGCGACAATCTCACCAACGACTTGATGCGATGCCGCACCGAGTAGTCCCTGCACCTGTGCCAGTGTTATCTCACCACTGCCATAAGACATCAACTGATCCAGCAGACTCTCCGCGTCGCGCATTGCGCCAGTCGCCTGCCGCGCAATCGCCTCAATTGCGGCAGGTTCGATGCGGAGATTTTCTTTCCTGGCGATCTCGTTCAGCCGTGCAATGATTTCCGGCAATGTCAAACGCCGAAACTCGAATCGCTGCACGCGCGAAATAATCGTCGCGGGGATCTTCTGTGGCTCGGTCGTCGCCAGGACGAAGATAACGTGTGGCGGCGGCTCTTCCAGAGTCTTGAGCAGCGCGTTGAACGCCGCGTTCGACAACATGTGCGTCTCGTCAATGATGTAGACTTTGTAGCGCGCTTCGCCAGGGCGGAACCCCACCTTGTCGCGCAGGTCGCGTACATCCTCGACACTCGTGTTCGACGCCGCGTCAATTTCGATCAGGTCGAGCAGGCGATCCTCGTTGATGGCGATACAGATGGCGCACGCGTTGCACGGCTTGTCTGCATCTTCGGAAAGGCAGTTGACTGCTTTGGCAAGAATCCGCGCGATCGTCGTCTTGCCCGTGCCGCGCGGTCCTGCAAACAAGTACGCGTGAGAGATGCGACCAGATGCCAGCGCGTTCCTGAGCGTGGTCGTGACGTGCTCTTGTCCCTCCACTTCTCCGAACGTGCGCGGGCGATATTTGAGATACAGCGCTTGAGTCAATGTGCCAATTCTCCAATTCACCAATGAGCCAACGAACCAATTTGGCTCATTGGGTCATTGGCTCATTTCATCTTCGTTGACCAGTCTACCACCAAAAGGGCTTGTTGGCAAGCCAGGTAGGGCTTGTGCCAAGTCGCGTTCGGGCGACTATAAGTCGCAGCGACAACAACGCCAAGCCCGCCGGCGCGGGCTAAAAGGTAGTCTGCGGAGGCAGACTTGGCGTGGTTGTTGCAGCGAATTCATTCGCCCGATGGCTCTCCCAATTCTCTGCGCGTGCTACGCGACTACGTGACTACACGACTACGCGACCATGCAACTATTGCGGAGGCGTCCAATCCGCACCAAGAATCACACGGATGTCCACGTCGCTCTTGATGTTCGGAGTGCGCCGCAGGTTATCGGGGTCAACGCGGAAAAGTTTGGCGAGCGTAGTCACTGTTGCATCCTTGCCACTGCTGAAATCAATCAACACCGTCTTGGCATAATCAAAGCGATCGGCGTTACCATAAGAAGTGATTTGAAAACCCTGCGTCTGCAAATATCTCGCCGTCTGCTCGGCAAGCAGTGAATTCGTCGTCCCATTCAGCACCAGGATGCGCGCCGCTTCTTGCTGGACGCGCTTGGTTTCTTCGGTAGCCACAGTGTCTGGCGGAATGACCTGATCGAGCAGCCGTCCGACTTTGGCGCGATCCCACCAGAGTACATCGGCGCCGCTGCTCAGGCGAACTTGCATCGTCATCGTCTGGTCAATGGAGCCACTTTTGATGTTCTCGGTCTTTACCTTCGCAGCGGCTGCCGCAATTGCCAGGGCTTCCTGCGGCTGTATGTCTGTCTCGACGATACCCCGCGCGGATTCGATCAGCGCGGGGAGTTTGAGCGGCGAGTCGAGAGCGAGGCGCAGTGCCCTGTCGCGAACCGCCATGAGCACTTGGATTTGCCGCCTGGAGCGACCAAAGTCGCCATCCTGATGGCGCGTGCGTGCGTATTGCAGCGCCATCTCACCGTTCATGTGGACGCGACCCGCTGGGATATAGATGGGCTTGTAACCATAGTTCTCATCAGGATACATAGGATCATTGATCGGCTTGAGCACGTCAATGTCAATCCCACCCAAGTCATCTATGGCTTTGCGAAAGCCGGCGAAATCCACCAACACGTAGTAATGAATTCGTCGTCCCAAGTTGTATTCGACTGTTCTCTTCGCCAAAGCCGGTCCACCACCGGGATACTTGTAGAGCGCCCCGAGGAAATTCGCGTTGTTGATGCGGTTCTCGCCGAAATCGGGAGGAATCGGCACATAGAGATCGCGCGGGATGGTGAGCAGACCAGCCGTCGAGGTTTTCGGATCGAGAGTCGCGATCATCATCGTATCGGTGCGACACGGGCATTTCTCAGTTGGGCGGCGGTCAATGCCGAGCAGCAGCACATTCACACGCTCACCGGCTGCAATGTTGGGCATGCTCGCGCGTGTCGGCTGAGGACCACTCACCAAGACACGCGGATTGCCAATGTCTGGCAAGCCCAGTGTCAGCACTACCTCGCGCGTCGTGTCGTAAACCTGATACGCAAAGATCAAACCGCCGCAAACGAACAACGCGAGCATCAACAGCCCACAAGTCCACAACGCATAGACAGTGGCACTTCGTGTGTGCGAATCGGATGTGGGTAATCCATGTTCCATGTGAATTCCTCAGAGCGCCGAAATTATAGCACAATCAACAGCCATGCACAAAATTTGACTTTTCCATATTCCCGATATATAGTCAACGGTGATGTCATTCCTCGGTGAACGATTGCGCCAGGCGCGTGAAGCGCGCGGCGTTTCTCCGATTCAAGTCGAAATAGACACGCGCATTCGCGCAAATGTGATTCAGGCGTTGGAACAAGGCGATTTTGAGAGTCTGCCACCTGAGCCATTCCTGCGCGGCTTGATTCGATCCTACGCCACGTACCTTGGCGCTGACCCAGAGGAAATGCTGAAACTCTACGTTGCCGATTTTACACCCGCCCGTACCCCTCCACCTGCCCTACGTCCTGGATTTCTGAAAAAGCCATCTACTTTCGCTGCATCTGCGCCGCCCGAAAAGCCACCCGCACCTACGCCAATCCCAACGCCGCCGCCCGAAAAGCGCGTGCCTCCAGCGCCGATCCCAACACCGCCGCCCAAAAAACGAGTGATCTCTGCGCCTATTCCGGCACCTCCATCGAAAAACGCGACGATGTCGCATCCAGTTTCCATACTGCCTCCACCGCCACCCGAAACACTCGCGCCGGCTGCTGTGCTTTTTCCTTCGTCGGACGACATGCCAGAGTATCTCATCGAAGGTGCAGTGCCCGCAAACGCAACTATCGCGCCCGCAACCGTCGTGCCACGCGCCACACCAACGTTCCGAGACTCACTCGCGCACCTGTCGCGCCCACCTGTGCCTTTACCAGCGTTGATTCTCCTGGGGCTCGCGATCATCGTCGGATGCCTTGCGCTTGCGCTTTTCGCTTTCAGCCGAATCGTGCCGGTGATCACTTCACTTGCCAGCGCGCCACCCACAGCCACGTTGACACGCATTGCCGCTACTCGTACTCCCACTGCAACACCTGGCGCAATTCCGACGCAAGTTCCGATGCTTGTCGCCACCGCGCCACCGTTCACAACTTTTCCGGGCACCCCATCGCCGACATTGAGAGTCACGCCTCAACGCACGCTGGAAACATTCGCTGGATTGAATCTCGATATCGAGGTGACAGAGCCGATCACAGCCCAGGTCGGTGTTGACGGCGCATGGACATTCACAGGTCCCATCGCTCCTGGCACAGCGCGCGCGTGGTCCGCCCAAAATTCACTGTATCTGCGCGTCGAGAATCCCAAAGGCGCGCTCATTCTCTTCAATGGCAAGCCCGTGCTGCCAAGAACCTACGCGGAGCGCAACCTCATCGAGCGACAATGGATTCTGAACGCCCGGGGTACGCCCGTCAGCACCGCACCTGTCCCGCCGGCTGCCGCAACGCCACCTGCTGCGCCGACCTCTCCAAGCGTGCCAGCACGATCTCCCACGCCAACACTCACACCCTTCTCCTAACGTACGGGCGCAATTGCATTGCACCTCTATCCAAGTACGGGCGCGATTCAATTGCGCCCCCCATCCAAGCGCCCCTATCCAATCAATGAACTACTATCTGCAAACCCTCGGCTGCCCGAAAAATGTTGCCGATTCTGAAGGGATCGGATCAGTGCTCGAATGCGCCGGACACACGGCAACCGATTGCGCGGCGGAAGCCGATGTGCTCATCGTCAATACCTGCGGGTTTCTGCAAGCCGCACGTAAGGAATCGCTCGCCGCGCTGCGTGATCTCGCCGAGCAAAAACGCGCGGACCAACTGCTGATCGCAGTCGGCTGTCTCATTTCGCGCTATGGCGCGATGGTGGAGCGTGAGGTGCCTCAAGTGGACGGCGTAATTGACGCGGGGCGCTGGCTCGCGCTCCCGCGTCTGATTGAGTACCTGAGAGCAGACGAGGAAGTGCCAGAGGATTGGCTCACCACTGCCTACGCGGGGCTACCACTCGAGCAACTCTCCGCGCGCTCGATCGTCGAGCCGTTGGCGCGCGCGCCACATGGACCGAGCGCGTATCTGAAAATCGCCGACGGATGCGACCGCCCTTGTGCCTTCTGCATCATTCCGGCGATCAAAGGCGCGCATCGCTCCAAGCCGATGGACGCGATCATTGACGAAGCGCGCGATCTGGTCGCGCAGGGTGTCAAGGAGATTATTCTGGTCGCACAGGACACGACGGCGTATGGTTGGGACTTGGGGCAACGCGATGCGCTCGCGCCACTCATCGAAAGACTGTGTGCAGAAGTTGATGGGTTGCGCTGGCTGCGCTTGATGTACACATATCCCGGTCACGTAACGCCGCGCCTCATCGAAACGATGGCGCGCCTGCCGCAAGTCGTCCACTATGTGGACGTGCCGATCCAACACGCACATCCAGAGATGCTGATGCAGATGAGGCGACCCAACATTGATGTCACGCGCCAGATGCTGAACGATTTGCGCGCGGCGATGCCTGATCTGGCGATTCGCACGACGTTCATTGTCGGATTCCCTGGCGAGACAGATGAGGAGTTCAGTGCGCTCTTGGAATTCATGGAGGAGCAGCAATTCGATCGCGTCGGTGTTTTCGAGTTCTCGCGTGAAGAAGGCGCGCCTGCTGCGTACTTGCCCGACCAAGTCGCCTCCAAGATCAAGGCACAACGCCGCAAGCAGGCGATGGAGTTGCAACAGAGAATCTCACTCGCGAAGAATCAGCAATTCATCGGCAGGGAACTGGATGTGCTGGTTGAAGGTACAGGAGACGGAGTGAGCATCGGACGCACGTACCGCGACGCACCCGAAGTGGATGGCGTCGTCATCATTAAGAAGGAATTGCCCATTGGCGACCTAGTACGCACCCAAATCACGGGAGCAATAGAGTACGATCTGATTGGCGAACCTATTAGGATTTCTGATTGCTGCTGTTAGCCATAGTGCACTGAGTTGTGGTATAATAGCGCCAACGGAGGAGATGAATGGCAAGTACAGTTACGCGCAAACGACCGCGTGCCACAACCAAGACGCGCTCGGGTCACAAACCTATCGGCGCACGCTACCTTGTGGATGCGCGCGGAACGCGCTTTGCCGTCGTTCTCGATCTGGCAGAATACCGTCGGCTAGTCGAGGGTAGGCGCAACCCGACGCGCATGGCTGCATCCGAACGTGCACGTCTCGTCGCGCTCGCGCGCCGTGCGGAGGGACATTGGCAAGCCCCTGAATACAGCGGCACCTCCGTCGAAATTGTCCGTAACCTCCGCGATGAATGGCGGAGATGATTCCAATGGCGGACTATTTCTTTGACACGACGGTGCTGGTCGCCTATTTTAAGAAAGAGGACCCGCAGACGCACGATTTCGTCGCGCGTGTCTTGGATGGTCAAGCCACGGCCGCGATTTCAGCCATCACAATTGCGGAAGTGTGGTCAGCCAGTGGGGCTGTTGCAAGTGGTGTATCGAAAGTAGCAGAAAACCTTCCGGGTTTCAGAAACCCGGAAGGTTTTTTGTTGCGTTCAACATGCGTGCGCCGTTTCAACTGCGGCGCGCAAATTCTCCGGCGGAGTCGTCGCGCCGATGTTACAAAGATACAACGCGAAACGACCGCCCTTGCGCCCCGTCTCGACATAGCGCCGCACGCGTTCAGCGATTTCGCTTGGCGTACTCGTTGCCAAAAACGCCGCGCCGACACCGAGAATTAGTGGCACCCCGTTCTTTTCCGCGAGGCGTTTGTACATGTTCGGTCCCAACGCGGCAACATCCGGGTCTTGCCCCTGCAGCGAACCGGGACCAACCGCCAATTTCAACTTCAGCATTTCCTCCGGATTCTTCAGGCGACTCTCGCCGATCCAATTTGCCACATAGACGCCGCTGCCACACAATTCACGCAATCGCAAAATGTACGGCACGACCCATTGCTTCAACATCCCGACGTTGACAATTGGCGGCGAAGCGGTTGCGTCCGCGCCAGAAATTCCAGTTGCGTTCGGAAAATGCTTCTGCTGATACAAAATCCAGGGCGCCAACACCTCTTCGGTTACGCGCGTCATCAGTTCGCGCGCAAAATCGGGATCGGCGTAAATATCCATAAGCAACGGCTCGATCCCGCGCAAATTCGCAGCAAGCGAGAATGGCGCGCAAAAACCCGGACTTGGTTCGAGACCTGTGAGTCTCTTGAACAACGTGAGTATCTCAATTACCTTGGCGAATCTACCCGCCGCATCGAAATCGGGCGTTTTGATACACGCGAGGTCGGAACGTTCACGCACGAGTGGTACACCGCGATCAATGTCCGCCATATTCGCATCGGTATAAACCACGCGCTGCCCTAACGCCTCTGCCTCGATATTGTAAATATCGTACGTCAAGTTCACCACATCCAGACCGTACTGCGTCTGAACTTCCAGCATCGCCGGCACCAAAACGTCAGGGCGCGTGTAGAATACTTCACCGGGAATCCTCAATTGCGCAGCAACGAATTCATGCATCTGCGCGTACACCGGCATGCGCGTCGTCTCGCCTGCCATTGCGGCTTGCATCAATGCTGCGCCGGCTTGGAAATGCGCGTAATCAGGCATCGCGCATATTCCCGAAAAATGCGTCGAACGGCAAATCCACTAGCTTGCTGTGCACGACGATGTCAATCAGCGCGCGCATCAACGGCACCTCGTCCGGCTGCAACATCCCCCGCTCAAATATCTTGGGTAACGCAACGCTCATGGCACGGACGATCTCCGCCGACTCCAACGTTTCGCCCGACATCATCTGACGCGCCTGTGCGTACGCGTATCCCTGCCCCAACAGCGTGCCGAGGCGCACCGTGCGTCCGCCCACGCTCGTGACGTACAAATCACCTGCCACGGGCAGACTGTATGCCCAAGACGTTGACGCGCCTGCCGCGCGGAGTAATCGTTCGATCTCGGTGCATCCTTGCGCGAAAATCGCCGCGGCGGTGTTGTGCATAAACGCGTTCGCAGCATCGGGACCGCCGGATTTTTCGAGCAAGCCGAACGCCAGTCCAACGCCGAGCGTGTACGCGTTTTTCAGCGCAGCGCTGTATTCCAAGCCCGCCAGGTCCGTCGTCGTCCAAACGTGGTAATACGATGTGCGAAAAGCGCACGCGAGTTTTTCTGCCGCGCTGTGATCTCGCGAACCAAAGACAACGCAACTCTGGCGGCGTCCCGCCAATTCACCCGCGATACAGGGTCCGCCGATTGCCGCGTACTTGATTTGATCACGAATACGCGATGGCAATTCGCTGGCAAGCACATCGGGCAGAATCGTCAGGTGTCCATCAGAATCTGCTTCCAACCCCTTGGTAACCGCGATAATCATTTGCCCCGCGTGCAAATGCGGCGCGAGTGTCTTGCCGATCCAGTGCACGCCGAGCGAATTGACGCCGCTCACAATAATCTCCGCGCCGTCCAATCCCTCTGCGATTTCTTCGACATAGTACGCTTTCACGCCTTGCGGCAATTCGCGTTTGAGGCGCGGATGAAAGTGCTTTTCTTTACAACTCTTGATGATGTCAGCATCCAGGTGGGTGCCGACTAATCGCACCGTATGCTCATTGTCCGACAGGGGCCACGCCATCGCCGAACCCATAAATCCCGCGCCAACGATCGTAACATTTGCCATTCAATATCTCCAGCGATCAATTTGTACGTACGACTGACGGAGACAGGCGATTGAAATCGCAGCAACCATTGCCCAAAGCCTGCCTTCGCAAACCCCAGCCGACGAAGTGCCTGCCCTGAGCACTTCGGCTACGCTCAGTGTAAACTCCGCCGAAGGGTCGGCTTGGCGTGGTTGTTGCAGCGACTTCTAGTCGCCCCTTTCCCTCTCTCCCAACTTGTAAATGCACCCGGTGTTCTCCTGTCGCGTATTTCAGTAGCCAGCAAAATCGTGATAGGCGCCCAGTAACGCCAGGATGTTTTCCAGGGGGACATCGGGCTGAATGTTGTGTGCGGTACAGATAATGAACCCTCCACCGGGCTTGCCGACTTGCATGCGGTCTTCCACTTCTCGTCGGACATCCTCAGGTCTGCCGAATGGTAAAGTCTGCTGAATATCTATGGAACCTTGAAAAACCAGAGCCCGACCATATTTCTCCTTAAGCCCGCCCAGATCCATGCCGTCAGCCCGTGGTTGAAGAGACTGTAGAATATCAAGTCCAGCGTTAATGAATTTGGGAATCAGCAGCTCCACCGCGCCACAGGTGTGATGCATCACCTTCACGCCGTACTGGTGAGCTTGCTCAATATAGCGCCGAAACCCAGGCGCAAGATATCGTTCCCACATTCCTACGCTCATCAGCAGATTGTTTTGCATCCCAAAGTCATCGCCCATCATAAAGATGTCAATCTCATTTGCCGCCGCTTGAAAGACTCGTTTGTTGTACTCGAGGAAGTACGTCGTGATATGTTCGATGATACATTCTACGATGGCGGGATTGATCGCCAGGTCAAGCATGATCTGTTCCACACCGCGCAGGTACATCGCCGTTTTGAGTTGTGCGGTCCGGTCTAAACGATCCCCGGCGTACACAATGCACTTGCCTGGGTATTGGCGACATTCGTCTGCAATATGGCTATAGTCCCACCAGTCCGCAGAGGGCCATCCCGTGTACGCTTCGATCTCCTGGACAGTAGTCCTATCCGCCAGGGGCGAGTATGCTAGTTCCTTGTATGTTCCCTGTCGCTTGCCTTGTCCATACGTTACGGATCGGCGGCGCACGCCCCAGACATCGCATACTGTCCCATCGGAATGAGTTTCGAGCGCTGGACCAATATACCGAGGTCCTTGAACAACGCGGAAATCTATCCCCAACAGAGCCAGCAAGGTATCGTAGTCATAGCCAAAATACATGGTCAAAAGTTGCTTGACCTCTGGCGCCACCCACAGGTCTATCGGCACGCGATCGGGCTCTCGATGAGCAACCGTCTTCATCACGCGTTCCTTCGATGACATCGTTTCGGTCGTCTGACGTAACGCGCGTATTCGATCAATCACGTCCATTGAGAAAAACCCCGCTCGCGCTCCTAGAATCCCAACCTCTGCAAGAACGCCTTGCCCATGAGCGCCGTTTGCAGTGGATTGCGCGGTCGGATTTCGAAGACTGCGTCTCCATGGAAATTGATTTCTGCGAGGGTTGCAATTAGCAGTCTCCAATCTGGCTCTGGAATTCCGCCTGCGCCTGGTGTGTAGTGATCCAGACCGGTGCCAGGGAATCGCAGGTTGACTTCTGGCTCTGTGGCGAGATCCTGAATGTGCAGGTGAACGAGTCTTGATTTCATCACGTCGAGGTATTGGCGCAACGGTTGTGGTGTGAGGTAAACATGTCCCACGTCGAGGCAAGCATACAATCCATCCACCCGTTCAAGCGAGTGAGCGATGAAAGACAACTGTCCATTCTCAAGTGCGAGTTTCACCCCACGTTCGTTGGCGTATGCGACAATCTGGCACGCGAGCGGTATGTCGAGATTTCGCGAGTCATTGACGTACAAATCGTTTGGATGCAGCACCAACACCTGCGCCCCCAGGTCTGCTCCCGCATCAAT
>Ga0233423_10001743_pt1 | contig 10772 bp, 11 predicted proteins | sample Watercolumn_Mata_FD_180713 | JGI IMG/M metagenome (GOLD analysis project Ga0233423, IMG submission 180713) | Freshwater microbial communities from Lake Matano, South Sulawesi, Indonesia - Watercolumn_Matano_2014_112_MG | ecosystem: Environmental > Aquatic > Freshwater > Lake | place: Indonesia... | reverse complement strand
ATGGCCGTGGAACCACAGAAGTCGAAATTCGCTCTGACAAGTCGGGAGGCCTCGGGCTTCATCTGCGTCGCAAGCACTCGTTTAGCGCGCAAGAAGCCTGGATCGTGCTGACCGATGTGGCCCACAATCTCGTAGCTTGGCTCCAGCCATGGATGCTGGCCGGATCTACTTTTGAGGATTTCGGTCCCAAGCGCTTGGTCCACGACCTGTTCACCATCCCAGGCCAAATGGCCTTCGAAAACGGACGGCTGCGTCGGGTTGCTTTGTTAAAGAGCCATCCCTATGCAGACGAAATGCGCTATTGCTTGCAACGTTTGCTCACTACCTTTGACCTGGACTGAGGTCCTGCAAGTCTGGGGGAGCTATGGCGCTAAAGGGCTTCGCATGAAGCCCACCCTTTCTCGTCCGCGATTTTCACGCAAAACTCGGGGGGGTCTATTAATGCAACCCCCTGAGTTTTGCGCAAAAATATAGTGAAACGTAAAACGTCAAACGTAAGGAGCAATATGGCGAATCATTCCATCTCTATGACTGTGAACGGTTCCAAGGAGTACGCAACCGTTCCCTCGAACATGACGCTGCTGCAACTGCTGCGGGAGAGGTTGGCGCTGACCGGCACCAAGAACGGGTGCGAGGCCGGGGAGTGCGGGGCCTGTACTGTGCTGATAAATGGCGAACCGGTCAATTCCTGCATGATACTGGCGGTAGAAGTGGATGGGGCCGAGGTGGTCACCGTCGAGGGGCTGGCCCACGACGACCAACTGGACATCGTCCAGCAAGCTCTGGTAGAGGAAGGTGCTGTCCAGTGCGGTTTCTGCACGCCTGGCATGCTCATGTCGGCGCGGGCACTACTCAACCGCAATCCCAACCCCGCCGAAGCAGAGATTCGCGAAGCATTGGTAGGGAATCTATGCCGCTGTACCGGGTACAATAGGATCGTGCGGGCCATAGAGAAGGCAGCACGCACAGCGTCGCCGATATTCGGCTAAGATTTCCGCCCACACATCGCCAGCGCCAATCCGTTCAGCCCACTCCGCGATATAGTCGTAGTCCAACGCCTCACCTTGCACAAACAACATGGCACCGATATCGCGCAGATGCTTAGGCATGCGACCTTCCAGATAGTAATTGTGTCATCGTAGATTTCCCATCCTGCGCAGCAGTTGCTGTTGCAGCGCGTGTTCGCTGATGCCAGGGTGCTGTTGGCGAATCGCCGCAATCGCGGCGTGACGCAAAAAGCGGTTTAGTTCGCACACCTGCCTGAACCGTTGAGCAGGCGACAGACGCCGTGTGATGTCCAATTGTCGCATGTCCAACTCCGCGAAGGCGGCTCGCACTTCTTGGGCGATGCTCTCGCGTGTCAGAGGCGGCGGCGCAATGGATACGCGACGTTGGTGCGTTTCCCGGTCTGCAAACACCTGCTGGATATAAAAAGTCGTCTGTGGATCACCAGCGGGCATTCTACACTCCTCCCGACACAAATTATACCACAAACGATGAGCGCCTCCAAATCAAAGCAGTGATGTGGCAAGGATAAGCATAGATGCGACACCACGTTGAAGTTGATCAGAGCGTCAAGATAGAGCAAACGCAGGGATATACCGTGCTGGCATTCTCTGACGATGTGGAACAGGCCATTCTCATCACCGCCGAGGTCAAACGAGCCTGTCAGGAAGAGCTACGAGCCAAGGGGGTGAAGCCCGGTATGCTCGCATTACGCATGTTTGCGGCCGGACTTCTATTGCTTCTGGAAGGACAGATGGAAGACATCAGCAGTGTGACAATTGACATGGAGTACGAGGGCAAAGAAGGAGAAATCAAAGGATTGCTGTTTCGCTTCATAATCAAGTGGGTTCCCGCCTTCCCGAAAGATGCCATTGCCTTCCGACGAATAGGAAGGCAGTCTGGAGCGCACGTGCTGGCCTGGAAAATCCATAAGGGACAGCGTCAACCTGACAGGCGAGTAACTCTGAGGGAACTGTTGCGATACTGCTGAAGGACAAAAAACATCGGGTGGGCGCCTGTATCAGGGCGCTCGCAGCCAGGCTCACATCCCCGGAGTGATTACCGTGGAGGCACCTGACCACCCGATTCTTCAGTAAGAATAATACCACAGATCCCTCATGATGTCAAATCAACAACGCTCTCACTCTATGGCGGGTGTCCAGACAACGGGTGGGAATGTTGGATAAGGAGCAAATGAATGATGACAAAGAAACAAACCATCAACCCCGTAGGGAAGAGCGTTCCCCGCGTGGACGCTTTCGATAAGGTGACCGGCGCGGCGTTGTTCACCGACGATTTGCAGTTCGGGGCGGGGCTGCTGTATGGGCGCGTGGTGCGCAGCCCCTACCCGCACGCGCTGATCAAGAAGGTGGATGTGGGCAAGGCGTTGGAGATGGCCGGCGTCAAGGCGGTGGTCACCGGGGAGGATACGCCCGGTTTCATCGGTCTCTACCTGAAGGACCGCCACATCTTCTGCACCGACCGGGTGCGGTACGTGGGCGATCCAGTGGCCGGGGTGATCGCCGTCAGCGAGGAGGTCGCCGAGAAGGCCGCCCGGCTGGTGCAGGTGGAGTACGAGGAACTGCCCGGCGTCTTTGATCCGCTGGAGGCCATCCAGCCGGATGCCCCCTTGCTCCATCCCGACCTGGGGTCCTATGACGTGGTCCCCTTCATTCTGCCCAAACCCGGCACCAATATCTCTAACCACTTCAAGCTGCGCAAGGGAGACGTGGAGGCAGCCTGGGCCCGATGCGACGCCATCGTGGAGGGCATCTACCGCACGCCTCACATCCAGCACGTGCCCATCGAGCCGCATGTAGCCATTGCCCGCTGGGACTCCTCCAGTGAAGTGACGCTGTGGAGCAGCACCCAGTCCCCCTTCGCCCAGCGGGATCTGATCGCTCAGAGCCTGGGCATCTCCCAGGGGGACATACGGGTCATCGGCAATTACATCGGCGGCGGTTTCGGCTCCAAGGCCGGCGTCTCAATGGAAGCACTGGCCGTGGCCATGGCCAGGAAGGTGCCCGGTCGCCCGGTCAAGGTGCGCCTGACCCGCGAGGAGGAGTTCTTCTGTGCCTTCGTGCGGCAGGGGCTGGTGGCCAGAGTGAAGATAGGAGGCACGAAGGCGGGGAAGATCCTGGCCCTCCAGGTGGAATACTACTGGGACGCGGGAGCCTACACGGAGTACGGCGTCAACATCACCCGCGCCGCCGGTTATTCCTCCACCGGCCCCTACAACATCCCCAACGTCAAGACCGATTCCTACTGTCTGTACACCAACCATCCCGTCGGCGGGCCGATGCGCGGCTTCGGCATGCCGGAGATCCACTGGAGCATCGAGCAGTCGGTGGACCGGCTGGCGGAAGCTCTCAGCCTGGATCCTGTGGCATTCCGTCTCAAGAACTGCGTCAAGGATGGCGACGTCATCGTCACCGGCATGGTCATGCATCCTATAGGACTCGCTCAGTGCATCGAGAAAGTAGCGGAAGCCATCGAGTGGGGCAAGGAGGAGCCGCCCTCCGCGCCGCACAAGCGGCGGGGGAAGGGGATTGCGGCCTGCTGGAAGGCGCCGGCCATGCCACCCAACCCCGGCTCCGAGGCCTGGGTTCGCTTCAACGAGGATGCCACAGTCAGTGTAGGGGTTGGTGGGCAGGAGTTGGGCCAGGGGACCTTCACCGTCGCCGCGCAGATAGCCGCTCAGACGCTGGGTGTGCCCTACGAGTGGATACGCATCTCCCGGCCCGTGGATACCAAGTACAGCCCCTACGAGTGGCAGACCGTCGCCAGTCGCCTCACCTGGTCCATGGGCAATGCCATCAAGGCTGCCGCCGAGGATGCCCGCCAGCAGATCCTGGAAATCGTCGCCGAGTACTGGGATGAGGACCCCGACGACCTGGACATCTTGAACGGTGAGGTCATCTCCTACCAAAGCGAGCAGTCCATCCCCCTGAAGAACCTGGTGGTCTACGGCCTGCCGCTGCCTGACGACCAGGGTTGGATCGGTGGCCCCATCATGGGGCGCGGCAAGTTCATGCCCACCTACGTGACCAGCCTGGACCCGGACACCGGCCAGGGGAAGCGGGCGGTGGTTCACTACACCACCGGCGCCCAGGCCGCCGAAGTGGAGGTGGATACCGAGACCGGCCAGGTGGAGATCCTGCGCCTGGCGGCAGCCTACGACGTGGGGAAGGCCATCAATCCAGACCAGGTGCACGCGCAAATAGAAGGTGGGGTAGTGCAGGGGGCCAGTTCGGCCCTCCTTGAGGCGCTCCAACTGGAGAGCGGACAGCCGAGGAATCCCTCCTTCGTGGACTACCGCATCATGACCGCAGTGGACGTGCCCCGCGAGATCATCACCGACTACGTGGAAGTGCCCCAGGACGACGGCCCGTGGGGGGCACGAGGCATCGGCGAGCACCCCATGATCGCTACCGCCCCTGCCATCGCCAACGCCGTCTCCGACGCCCTGGGCCTTCGTTTCAATGACCTGCCGCTTACGGCGGAGAAGATCTTCCTGGCGCTGGGGGAACAGAAGCAAGAAGAATGACCGCCTTGTATCATGTGTTCCTCAACGAATCTGGTGGGGTGGCCATCTTCGCACCCGGCGAGCCCTTTCTGGTGGTAACTGCCTTGTTGACCCATTGCATAGAGCGGTGGCCACGACTGGAGGTCATCCTAGACAAGCGATACACCCACGAGCATCTGCGGCAGAAGCTGGAATGGTACATTCGGGAGGAAATTGCCGACATCCCCGGGCAGGTAGTAGTGATTCGCCAGGAAGAATCGGCAAAGGTGAAGGCATTGCAGGCTGCAGATTACGTAGCCTGGGCTACAAGGCAGAAATACCAGGCGGAGGACAGGAGTTACTATCAGCTTATCAGAAGCAGGGTGGTAGCAGAGGAAGTCATCGAGGCCAAATAAAAAGCGGCTCTCCCTGGGCCCCGATTTCAGTCTGCAGGACGCGCATCTCAGCCGTCCTTCCCCGCTCACACATTGCAGTGTGGCCTATCCCGTTCTCCGAACGGTCAGGGTCACCAGGATTTACGATACCGCTCTGGTTAATAGAATAACACATTTTTGGTTAGTTGTCAAATAGAATCTCAGAATCCAGATCAGATATTGACCTGCAAACCTTCCGAGAACGGATTGGACGATGAGGGAAAGAGATGAATGATGCCACTTTGGGGAGGTATTGAGGCAGGTGGCACGAAATTTGTGTGCGCGGTAGGCACTGGCCCCGGCGATCTCCGGGCGGAGACGCGCTTTCCTACCACCACGCCAGAAGAGACCATCGGCCAGGCCATTCGCTTCTTTCAGCAGTATCAGGGGCTCGGTCAGAGACCTTCGCCCAACGGTCAGAGACCTTCGCCCAACAGTCAGAGACCTTCGCCCAACGGTCAGAGACCTTCGCCCAACAGTCGGAGACCTTCGCCCAACTCGGAGCCCTTGACGGCCCTCGGCATCGCCTCTTTTGGCCCGCTGGATCCAAACCCGGATTCGCCCACCTTCGGCCACATCACCACCACGCCCAAGCCGGGCTGGGCTCACACCGCCGTTGCCGGAGCGGTTCGGCGGACGCTGGGTGTACCGGTGGGCTTTGACACCGACGTGAACGGAGCCGCCCTGGGCGAACACCGCTGGGGCGCTGCCCAAGAAGTGGACACCTTCATCTACCTGACCATCGGCACGGGCATCGGCGGGGGAGGTATGGTCAACGGGCGGTTGATCCATGGTCTGATCCACCCGGAGATGGGTCACATCCTCGTTCCCCACGACTGGGATAGCGGCCCCTACGCCGGTTTTTGCCCCTATCACGGCGACTGCCTGGAGGGGCTGGCGGCTGGCCCGGCTCTGGAAGGGCGTTGGGGGCAACGGGGCGAATCGCTGCCTGCAGACCACCCCGCCTGGCCACTGGAGGCCAAGTACCTGGCCTTGGGTCTGGTGAACCTCATCTGCATCCTGTCACCCCAGCGCATTATCATGGGGGGCGGCGTGATGCAACAGTCCCTGCTCTTCCCGCTGGTGCGGCGGGAGGTGCAAGCACTGCTCAATGGCTACCTGCAGGCGCCGGCCATCCTGGAGCAGATAGACGATTACATCGTGCCGCCAGCGTTAGGCGATCGGGCCGGAGTGCTGGGCGCCATTGCCTTGGCACAGCAGGTGTAACACGCGACATGCGACAAAACCAGCCCGCAGTCCCGCGCTTTCCGCGAAAGCGAGGCTGCGGGCTTTGTTCGTTTGCATAAGTTTCGGCGTTGGGCTATAATAAAGATACCTCTATCGCTTCGAGCGCGGCCATACTGAATCGAAAATGGAGGTTAGGAGGTTCACGATGCGTGCTATTCTTATCATCCTGGTGATCGTTGTGCTGGTCATCAGTTTCGCGCTGGTAATCGGCGTTGCCCTGGGTATAGGCTGGCTGCTCACCCTTTTCTTACCCTTCTCCTTGTTCGAGGCCACTCTTCTGGGCATGATTGCCGCCGTGGCTACCTTGACCCTCTGGCGCAACATCCTCAGCCCAATCCCAGACTTCGGCTTCGGTGAAGAGGAAGAAGAGGAGGAAGAAGCAGAACCGGATACCGATGAGATCCCCCTGTCTCGGTTCTGCAAGACGGATGCCGATAGAACCTGGGAGAACTGGTTTCGGTACCTGATAGCCAACACCATCTACGAAGATTTCCTTGATTCACCTGGTGTGATTGCCCAGATGAATGACAGACAAGTGCAGGAGCTATCCATTCGTCTGACGGATGCAGCGATAGCAGCACTGAAGGTCAAATCGCCTCGTACTAAACGGTTCAGGGTGACTACGGGGATGCTGAAGCATGAGATGACCAAGATGGGGCAGCGGCCTTATGATGACGACATCCTGGACACAGCGGTCAGTGCTATCAACGACGAGTTGGTTTCCTCCCAGGAGGAGTTGAGGGAAGTGATCAGGGGAAAGTTGTGGGATGAGCCTGCGGATATATTCTAGCATCTCAGAATTTCTCGATTCGCTTTTCCAGGAAGAGCTTGGCGATCAGACCAGGTATGACCCGCAGGTGGTCAGCTTGGTCAAAGAACACCTGGGACAGAACCCGCTTGACCCCAAAGCAGTATCCCAATTGGCTGAGGCATTGATCCAACTGGCCAAAGCGCGTGCCCTGGAGAGCGATCAATGAGCTGGATAGCTACAAAACTCAGCATCCAAGGGATGAAAGGTATTCTGGATCGAGCTGGCGATTTCGACTTGGCTGAGGGGCGATCTCCCATGCCTGTGGCCTTCAGGCCATCGGTGGTGGTCTATGCCCCCAGTGCTTGCGGCAAAAGCAGTTATGCCGATGCCGTCGAATACCTTTTCTCAGAAGATGGCAGCGTTGACCATCTTGGAAAAGGAGGTCCAGACAGTGAGCGCGGTGGTCAACACGCCCTGTCTCACGTACTGGCTGAGGAAAGAGGTATAGCACCCAGAGTCTCCATGACGTTGGTCAATCTGGAGTCGGGAGAATCGGTCCAGGTGAGTCGTCTGGTCAAGCCTGTGGCCTTCAGGCTAGCAGGCCAGACCGATGAGATGCCACCAGAACTTCGTCCCATTGTTCTTGCCGCTCCCGCCCACCGCATCCTGCGCCAGCATGATCTCACCAGGTTCGTTGTGATGTCAGCCAGCGAAAAGTATGCCCAGCTTTCCAGGTGGTTCGGCCTGACACGCCTGGAGCAGGTCGTAGGGCAAGATGGCATCTTGCCCCACACTTCGCGCATCCTGGCAGGTCATGACTTTGGCTGGCAAATAGAGAGGCGCGTGCAGGATATTGCCAGACACACCAACCACGCTGTCACCCAGTACGACGAGCGGGCGGTCCTGGACTGGTGTGAGGCGGAAGCGGAGCGGCATCTAGGCAAACGTCCGGCCATCGTCTCGCTGGAGGGATTGAAGAAAGTGATCCGGACATTGACGCGGCTTCAGGGGCGGATTATTGTAGCGTCCTATGCTACCGCCGAGTCTCACCAGGCCAGGCTGGCTTTGGAGGAGATAGCGACCGCGTTGGTCTCCCCAGACGGGCCACTTGAGGTCTGCAATGATGTCTTGACCGAGGCGGTGGCGGCAGAACAACGGACAGATCGCCTTATTACCGCGGCCAAGAACAGCATCTTTCAGGAAGTGTGGGACGCAGCCCAAGAGGTTTTGGAGTCACGTATCATGGACCAATGCCCCGTTTGTCGCACAGCGTGGAGAAGGACCCAGGTCGGTTCCCAGGAAGGCGCGCTCATCATTCTCACCAGAAGCCGCGACGAACTCGCCGAGCTTGCCGCAGCTCAAAACGAGCAACAGAAGGCCACTCGTCAACTCAACAAGACCATCGGGGATGTAGAGGCGCGTCTGGCACAGGTCTCAACGGAGGCCAGGAAACTCTCGCTATCCGAGATCGAAGCCCAGGCCACAGAACTGGCGAGAGCTGCCAGAAGGCTGGTCTCAACCAATCGCTTCCCGTCCCAGATGGAGGGCGATTGTGCAGCGTGGTTGAGCCGTTGCCACCAGTTTGTTACTCAAAGACTACAGCCTGCACTCGAAAGTCTTGAGATCATGGAAGTCCCGGTTACGACCGGTCAGGTCAAACAAGCGATTGAGCATCTTGAGGCATTGCAGGATGTGTTAACTCGGCTCAAGGAACTACACCGCGAGCAAGAAGAATATCGGAAGGTCAAGCACAGCTTCGCTGTCATTGCGGAGGTCATTCAAGACCGGGCCGCCGCGCTGGTGAACGACGTGGTGGCAACTCTTCGAGACGATGTACAATCCATCTACCAGATGATTCATCCAACGGACGCTGTTCCAAACATCCACATCGAGCCAGACACCGAGTCAAGGACCCTGAGCGTGCGGGTTGACTTCCATTCGCCTGACCGGGCGGTCCCACCTGCTGGATATCTCAGCGAATCCCAAATCAACACCCTGGGCCTGGCCTTGTTTATCAGCTCTGTTGGCCTGTTCAACCGCCAGTTCCCCTTTCTATTCCTGGACGACGTTTTCTCCTCTTACGATGCGGACCACAGAGAGCGAATCGTTGACCTGGTCGCCGAGCGTCTGGACCGGTTTCAAGTATTTCTGACCACCCACGACGAGGTCTTCTACTCGATGCTGAAAGATCGCCTCCATGACAAAGGCTGGCTGTTCGAGCGCATATCGGGATGGGATTTTGAGCATGGGCCCCAACGAGAAACTGCCCCCCTTTGACCAGACCGCATCAAACCTTTTCCGCTGCAACACAAGCCCGCAGCCCCACCTTTTCTGTTCCCCAGTCGGAGTAGAGGAGTGAGGTTGCGGGCTTTGTTCGTTTGCGTAAGTGCCGACGTTGGGTTATAATAGGGGCGAGCTATCATCTATGACAGCACCGATGGGTTAATGGGGTGATGCAGGTGTCGGGGACTGGGTGAAGGAGGTGCGATATGATCAGCCGGATTGAGGCACTCAACTACCGGTGTCTGAAGTATGTGAATCAACCACTGGAGCGATTTCAGGTGTTGGTTGGCCCTAACGCTTCGGGAAAGAGTTCATTTCTGGACGTGGTAGCTCTGTTGGGAGACTTTGTGCGCAACGGTTTAGACGAGGCTATTCTCCGCAATCCACGCCACCCACGCGGCCGGGCGACCACTGTGGATGAGCTCATTTTCAACCAGGGCGCCGATCGCTTTGAGCTGGCTGTGGAGCTACGTATCCCTCAAAAGCTGCGGCGACCGGGCAGTGGCAATCATGAATGGGTACGCTACGAAGTGGCGCTGGGGAAAAACGATCAGAACGGAGAACTGGCGATTGTCGGGGAAACGTTATGGCTCTGTCCTGGGGCAGAAGGCAAATTGCGACCAACCCCTTCGCAGTTGGGGCTTTTTCCCGCCGAGCCGACCGCGCCCGGTACTTTGCTCACTGCACCCGGCAAGAAGAAAACCCCTACAGGCTGGCGTAAGGTGGTCAACAAGGTGCCGGAATCGGGCAATGATTATTTTCGCTCAGAAATCACTGGTTGGAATGTGATGTTTCGCGTCGGGCCGCGCAAAGCAGCACTGGCTGGCCTGCCGCAGGACGTGGAGCGTTTCCCGGTGGCAATGTGGGTGCGCAATCTGTTGATGGAAGGCATCCACGTCCTGGCCTTGAACAGTACCGCCATGCGGGAGCCGTCCAGCCCATCAGAGCCACGTACCTTCCGACTGGACGGCTCCAACCTGCCTTTGGTCGTCCAGGATCTCAAACAGCAGCACGAGGAGATTTTTCAAGCCTGGGTGGACCACATCCGTACCGTGTTGCCTGATATCCAAACCATCACCGTAGTCGAGCGTCCCGAGGATCGCCACCTCTATCTGGCCGTACGATACGCCAGCGGTGGCGCTCCGGTCCCTTCTTGGCTTATCTCCGATGGCACCCTGCGCTTGCTGGCGCTGACCTTGCTGGCCTACCTGCCTGAACACGAGGGCATCTATCTGATTGAAGAGCCGGAGAATGGTGTCCACCCACCGGCGATTGAAGCAGTATTCCAATCGCTTTCTTCGGTGTACGATGGGCAGGTGCTCATAGCCACTCACTCACCCCTCATCGTGGGTCTGGCCAGCCGGGAGCAGATCCTTTGCTTTGCCAGGAACCCATCCGGCGCTGTGGATGTGGTGACCGGCCTCCACCATCCTCGTCTGCGCGACTGGAAGGGCGAGACTGATCTGGCCACGCTCTATGCTTCAGGGGTGCTGGGATGAAAGACCTGGTTATCCTGGTAGCCGAAATCCAACAGCAAAAGACCATC
>Ga0233423_10001741_pt1 | contig 10775 bp, 8 predicted proteins | sample Watercolumn_Mata_FD_180713 | JGI IMG/M metagenome (GOLD analysis project Ga0233423, IMG submission 180713) | Freshwater microbial communities from Lake Matano, South Sulawesi, Indonesia - Watercolumn_Matano_2014_112_MG | ecosystem: Environmental > Aquatic > Freshwater > Lake | place: Indonesia... | reverse complement strand
TGTCGTCGGCGGTAAGGTACTATTCGAGGGTGAAGACCTCCTTACCAAGGACGAGAAAGAGATGAGGCATTGGCGGGGGAAGAAAATCAGCATGATTTTACAGGACCCCTTAATGTCGCTAAACCCCGTTTATACCATAGGCGACCAGGTGGCTGAGGCATTTGCCCTTGACAGGGTGAGACGGGTTACTATCAGGCGGCGCGTGATTGATGTTCTCAGCAGCGTCAAGATTCCATCGGCGGCAGATCGCTTGGACTGCTATCCATTTCAGTTCAGCGGCGGCATGCGACAGAGGACGGCCGCTGCTATAGCCATAGCCCGTTCGCCGAAACTCCTCATCGCCGATGAACCGACTACCTCTCTCGATGTCACCATCCAGGCCCAGTTTCTCAAGCTTCTGAAAGAGATTCAGCAGCAGAATAATATGGCTCTCATACTGGTTAGCCATGACCTCAGCATCGTGGCTGAGATCTGCGACCGCGTCGCCATCATGTATGCCGGCCGAATTGTGGAAAGTGGCACGGTCAAGAGAGTGTACGAACACCCTGGCCATCCTTACACTCAGGCGCTGATGCAGGCGATACCCATATTAGGCCAGAAAAAGAAAAGGCTGTTTCAGATCGAGGGTGAACCGCCGAACTTGGCGAGATTGCCTGCCGGCTGTCACTTTCACCCGCGTTGCCGCAAAGCAATGGACATCTGCCGGGTTGAGTACCCGCCGATGTTCAATATGGGAGAAGATAGCTATGCTGCCTGCTGGCTATTGAAAAAGGGTAAGGCATAAATGGAGACTCTTCTTGAGTTGAGGAATGTGGTGAAGCACTTTCCCGTTCCTGCCGGGGGTGTCATTCGGAGAAGGTACAAGATATGCAAAGCCGTTGACGATGTAAGCTTTTCTGTTGAAAAAGGAGCCTGTTTTGGTATTGCCGGGGAATCCGGAAGCGGAAAGACTACCATAGCTAAGCTGATTCTGCTTTTGGAGAAACTCACCAGTGGCTCCATAATCTATGAAGGCAAAGACATTCAAGACCTCAGTGGGCAAGACCTCATGTGGTACCACGGTTGCGTACAAACCATTTTTCAAGATGCAGCTAGCTCCCTTAACCCCCGCATGCGCATCAAAGACATTGTGAGCGAGCCGTTAGAGGTTCAGAAAGGTAAGGTGCTGAGTAAGAATAATATCTGTGCCAGGACAGAGGAAATACTGGGCAAGGTAGGGCTTGGGCCGGATAATTTGCGGAAGTACCCGCATGAGCTAAGTGGAGGACAAAAGCAAAGAGTGGCGATAGCTTACGCTATTATCCTGGAGCCCTCTTTAGTCATTCTGGATGAGCCTGTATCTGCTCTGGATGTATCCATCCGTGCCCAGATATTGAATCTCCTGGCTGATATTCAGGAGAAAGAGAGCCTGACTTATATCATCATTGCTCACGATCTAGCCATGCTCCAACACATAACTACCCACATTGCCGTGATGTACCTGGGCAGAATAGTGGAAATGGGTAAGACGGAGGAGGTATTCAGTAACCCCTTGCATCCATATACCAAGGCACTCTTTGCGGCCGTACCTCAACCCACGCCGGGTAAAGCCAGAAAAACTGCCGAGCTAAAAGGCGAAATATGCAGCCCCATTGACCCGCCATCCGGTTGCCGCTTCAATCCCCGCTGTCCCTATGCCATCACGGAATGTCGGGAGAAAACCCCGCTCCTTCTTGAAGTTGCCCCCGGTCATCAGGTTGCCTGTACCTTGGTATGAGGTTAGCTTGAAGCCCATGATGATCTTAAACAGAATGAGGGCTGGCAAATGCCGGCCCTCATTCTGTTTCTTGGCTTTCACTGTGCCCTTACTCAACCCTCAAGTCAATAAGGTTCGTGGGACCAGTAGCCATGCCGCCAACTGATTTTACATACTTTATGTTTGGCTTCATCATGTTAACCTGTACCTCAAGACCGATTGGGATGGTAGGCAACAGGTCATTTATCGCGGTCCAGGCTTGCTTGGCTACCTTGTATCTAGGTTCATCGTCTAGCGTTGACAGTACCTGGTCAACAAGGTCATCAATCGCGGCATTATCGAATAGGGTGTTATCCTTTGCCATATAGAACCCGTTGGTCAGGTCAATGGAGACCTCTGGGTTACCCGGCCAGCCGGGGTCATAAACGAAGGCGCCAGGAGTCGCGGGTACTGTCTCCCCCTTTACATAGGCATTGTGTATGGCCGCTATGGCCGGCATAAAGTCAGGCATGCCCGCTATGGCAGTGAGCTCGACTTTGATGTTGATTTGGGCAAGGGCGCTCGCCAGGTAATCAGCTAACTCATCGCCCCACTCGGTAACCAGGTAGGTTATGGGCAAAGTGAAGCCATTCTCATACCCGGCTTCCTTCATAAGCTGCCGTGCCTTGGTGAGGTCATAGGGGTAGGCTGGCTTTAGCGATGAGTCATACCAGGGAGCTGTTGGTGGCGCCCACACTCCTTCCCGTATTGGGCCGCAGAGCATTGTATTGATAAGGGACTGCTTATCAATAGCGTAGTTAATCGCTTGGCGGACCCTCACATCTTGCCAGGGGGTATCTGGAGCAAGCAGGTTGAGGACGATAGCGATGTCGTGGGGCTGGGGAATATCAACCCGGGCGAAGCCGGCGGATTCCAGAGCCTTGATACTAGCCCCCGGAATCTGGGTTGACATATCCACCTCTCCGGCTTGCAGCATGGCGACCCTTGTCGCACTATCTGGGGACACGACGAAGTGGGCACTCTCAATCTGTGGCTTATCCCCCCGGTAGTACTCATTATAGGTAACGTCTATGTACTGCCCTTCTGCCCAGCTTACAATCTTGTAAGGTCCAGTGCCCACCGGCGCTTTAACATAGGCATCCTCGCCGACTTTATCGTAATAGGTCTTGGAGGTGATACCCATATTCACGAGAGTCTGGGGTACGAACTGGACATTCACCTTGGTGAAGAGGAACTTGATGGTGTAGTCATCCACTATCTCGTACCCGGCGTAGCCCTGCCCTGGCGAGAGTTGGGCTATAACCGGCATATCTTTTTGAGAATGCCGTAGCAGGCTGAATTCCACGTCCGCGGTGGTGAAGGGGTCGCCGCTGGAGAACTTGACACCTTTTCGCAGCTTCACGGTCAGGGTTAGCCCGTCATCCGACCATGACCAGGACTCAGCCAGGAGACCATAAAGTTTATCGTCCTTATCTTGGCTAACCACAGCTTCAAAGACGCCAGGAGGAGCGGCACCGAAAAAGTCGCAGGGGTCCACGCTGGTCAACCCCGTAAACCCTCCCGGATAGGCAACGTTAATGCTGACGGCAGCGGGTGGTGCGGGGGTGGGTGTGGGTGCGGTTGTGGGTTTGGGTGCAGTTGTGGGTGTGGCTGTCGGTGCTTCCTTTGGACCGCAGGCGGTGAGCAAAGGCAAAGCAATCAACGTCAAAATCAACGAGCCGATAATTAGTTTCTTCTCCATCTTTCCTCCTTGTTTTTTCCCTCCTTGTTTGTGCTGATACATGGAATCATCTACGAGCTTTCAGTCCATTTATCACCCCCTCAATCAAGTGAATTTACAGTTGTTAATAAAACCTCTTTTGATATTTGATCAAATATCAAACACATTATACCACACTTGCTTCGCTTTGTCAAACAATTGAATTTTCCAATGCTTGACAAAGCACGAGAAATCAGTTACAATATCAAATATCGAATATCGAATATACGACAGAAAAACAGGACCATCAGCTATGCTGACATCTGTTACCCCCTCCTCCCCTGTCATCACCTACGGCAACATTCAGGACGCCGTCGTAGATGGAATTCGGGACATGATCCTGAAGGGCCAACTAAAGCCCGGCGACCGCCTGCGCCAGGATGAACTGGCCAACACCTTTGGCGTCAGTACGATGCCAATCCGTGAAGCTTTGCGCCAGTTGCAGGCAGAAGGCCTGGTCGTTTTCCGTCCCCGTCGCGGCGCAACCGTCGCAAGACCCTCCGTGTCTGAGTACGAAGAGATCTACCTTATTAGAGAAGCCTTAGAGACACTGGCGTGTCGTTGGGCAGCGGAGGATTTCGACCGGATCCCGCTCGACCGACTGAAACTTCTTCTGCAGGAAATTGAGGCAGCCGAGGCAAATCAGGATGATGTCCATCGGCGCCTGCGACTGGTGCGCGAATTCTTTTTCACCGTCTTCGAGGCCAGCGAAAAAGAGCACCTCCTGCGTATCCTCTCCAATCTCTGGGATCTTTCCCAGCAGTACCGTCTCTACTTCTCATCGCTTCCTGAGTTTGTTCCACAACGACTCACGAATTATCGCAGTATCTATCAAGCTTGCCATGATAGGGACCCAGAAGCACTGATCAGTGCATTCCGTGTGATATGGGCTGTCCGTGAGCACAGGCTTATTCCGCGCGTGCGCGAAGAAGAAAACAAAAGGCAAACGACAGGTGGAAACTGATAAGCAAGTTAAACTACGGATTGACAACCTCTCGCTTGACTTTGGCGGTGTCAGGGCCCTTGCTGGCGTGAGCATGGATATCAGGGATAACGAGATACTGGCCATTATCGGACCCAATGGTGCCGGCAAGACCGCCCTCCTCAATTGCGTCAATGGCTTCTACAAACCCCAAAAAGGCGAGATATACTACAATGGACAAAAAATTACCCGAATGCGCCCGGATAAGTTAGCCAAGCTCGGCATTGCCAGGACCTTTCAGAATATCGAGCTATACACGGGGTTAAGCACCCAAGATAACATTATGGCTGCCCGACACGTGCTGATGAAGCAAAACTTTATCGCCGGTGCGCTATACCTTGGCTGGGCACGTAAGGAGGAAATCGAGCACCGCCAGACGGTAGAGGAGATTATTGACTTCCTGGAAATGGGGCCAATCAGAAAGAGGATCGTTCACGTTCTGCCCTACGGGATGCGAAAGAGAGTCGAGCTGGGCAGAGCCCTGGCTCTGGAACCGAAAGTCCTGCTTCTCGACGAGCCTATGGCAGGGATGAACCTGGAGGAGAAAGAGGATATCGCCCGCTTCATCATTGATGTATTTGAAGGTCAGGGAGCTACATATCCCAACACGCCTGTTCTGAGGGATGGGATTCGTTGTATTGTCCTGGTCGAGCATGATATGGGAGTGGTGATGGACATCGCCGACAGGATCATCGTCCTCGATTTCGGGCGCAAAATCGCCGAGGGCACCCCTGCCGAAATCAAGACCAACCCCGAGGTTATCCGTGCTTACCTGGGACAGGAAACATAGGCGGACAAAATGCTCCAAGTCAACAATATCGAAGTTGTCTATATGAATGTTATTCAGGTGTTACGAGGCGTATCCCTGGAGGTAGGCGATGGCAAAATCGTTGCCCTACTCGGGGCCAATGGCGCAGGCAAGACGACCACACTCAAGGCCATATCCGGGCTGCTCAAGACAGAGGAGGGAGAGGTAACCGATGGCAGCATTGATTTTGATGGGAAGAGGATAGACAGGTATGGTCCCGAGGACATTGCTGCTATGGGCATAAACCAGGTTATGGAGGGACGAAGGGTTCTGGAGCACCTCAGTGTTGAGGAGAATTTACTGGTAGGGGCTTACCGCCGAAAAGACCGGGCTGGGGTCAAGAGGGACATGGAAGTGGTCTTTGACTACTTCCCCAGGCTTAAAGACCTGCGCCGCCAGACGAGCGGTTATCTGTCGGGCGGTGAACAGCAGATGTTGGTGATCGGGCGGGCGCTCATGGCCCGTCCTAAGCTGATGCTTTTGGATGAGCCTTCCCTCGGTCTCGCCCCACTGCTGGTGCAAGAAATCTATGAAATCATCCAGAGAATTAACGCCGAACAGAAGATGGCCATACTCCTCGTGGAGCAAAATGCCAGGGCTGCCCTTGGTATCGCTAACTACGGTTATGTTATGGAGAATGGCAGGATAGTTCTGGGCGGCCCGGCCGAGAAACTAAAGGATAATGAAGACGTTAAAGAATTCTATATGGGGCTCTCGGCCGTTGGCTCTAGAAAAAGCTATCGCGAAGTTAAACATTACCGGCGAAGGAAGAGATGGCTTACCTGAAAGGTAACCGTTCAGCCCCATGTCATTGCGAGCGAAGCGAAGCAATCCCCAATTCGCGGGATGGGGATTGCTTCGGCGCAAACAGCTCGCCTCGCAATGACACCTACTTTGTTTCTTCCCCAATGAGTAACGCGCCCGCGCTATGGAGCAGTTCGCAATGACTACTGAGACAGAGCAAGTCTATAGGGAAAAGGGGGACACCTGGCCCAAGATACTCAAATACAACTACGAAAAGTACGGCGATAACCACGTGGCCATGCGCTATAAGCGCTATGGTATCTGGCAGCGTTATACCTGGAAGGACTATTATCTCAATGTCAAATACCTGGCCCTTGGCCTGCTATCCCTCGGCTTTGAACCTGGCGATAAGGTGCTTATTATTGGGGATAATGCCCCACAGTGGTATTATGCTGAGCTGGCTGCCCAGGCTAACCATGGAGCTTCAGTCGGGGTATACTCAGATTTAACTCCGCCGGAGATAAAGTACTTTGCCGAAAATTCCGAGGCTATATTTGCTGTCGTTCAAGACCAGGAACAGGTTGACAAGCTTCTCGAAATCAAGGACGAGCTCCCCCTACTGGAAAAGGTTATCTACTGGAGCTATAAAGGGTTGGCCCACTATGATGATCCTTTTTTGATCGGGTATCAGCAGGTGCTACAACTAGGGGAAGAATATGAAGTGGAACACCCCGGACTCTTCGAGCAGAATGTGGAAACCGGCAACGCGGATGATGTCTGCGCTCTCGTCTATACTTCAGGAACCACCGGGGCTGCCCCCAAGGGAGCCGTTCACACCTATAGGACGATGAGGGCAGGTGCTGACTATCACCTGCATCTCGACCCATGGTATGAGAATGACAATGTTATCCCCTACCTGCCACCAGCCTGGATGACGGAGCAATGGTTTGCCATTGGTTGTCACTTGCTATCAGCCAACATTCTGAACTTTGCTGAAGGGCCGGAAACCCAGCAGCAGGATGCCAGGGAGATAGGACCAAGCATCCTATTTCATGGGGCCCGGCTATGGGAGAGTCAGGCGGCGATAGTTCAGGCACGGATTCTAGGCGCCGACGCCATCAAGAGGTCTGCCTTCCGCCTGCTCATGCCCATTGGCTATAAGGCGGCTGATTCAAAGTTTCAAAAGAAAAAGCCGAACCTGTTCTGGAAAATACTCTATGCCTTGGCTCATATAGCCCTGTTTAGACCTCTCAAAGATAGCCTGGGTCTTTCAAACGCCAGAATCTGCTATACCACCGGGGCTGCGCTCAGCCCAGATGCCCTCAGGTTCTACCATGCTCTGAATCTTCCTCTCAAAAGCCTGTACGGAACAACAGAGGGTGGGGCTCTAACCGGCGCCCGAAATGATGACATCCGTTTAGAGACGGTAGGCCCCGTTCATAAGGGCGCAGAGGTAAGGATAACCGATCATGGTGAAATTATGTATCGGCAGCCCGGTATTTTCCTTGGTTACTATAAGAATCCGGATAAGACGGCCGAGGTGCTTAGAGACGGGTGGTTTCATAGTGGAGATGCCGGGTTCATTACTGAAGATGGACACATTGTCCTTCTAGGTAGGGTAGGGGACGTTGTTGAGCTGGCCAATGGCGATAAACTGGCTCCCCAACTTATTGAGAGCCGGCTGAGGTTCAGTCCCTATATCAAGGATGCCTGGGTTCTAGCCGGCCCCGATGGAGCCTACGCCTCGGCAATCATCATCATTGACTATGACAGGGTAGGTAGGTGGGCCGGACAAAGGAGGGTGGCTTATACTACTTTTGCCGAGCTATCCCAGAGGCCAGAGGTTTACGAGTTAGTGAAGAGGGATATAGATAGAGTAAATGGAGCTTTACCGCCGGGCGCCAGGGTGAAGAAATACGTTAATCTGCACAAGGAATTTGACCCCGACGAAGGTGAGTTAACCAGGAACAGGAAGCTGAGAAAAACATTCTTGGAAGAGCGTTACCGCGAACTGGTCAACGCGATTTATAGTGATACGACCGAGGTGCCCATAGAAGCTCAGGTCAGATACCGGGATGGGCGAATGGGAACAATAAAGACGACGCTTAGCATCAAATCTGTTGAAGGAGTCGCCTGATGACCTTCCTCCTACAATTAGCGATAACTGGTTTTGCCCTCGGCATGATTTATGCCCTTGTCGCCATAGGCTTTGTGATCATTCTTAAATGCTCCGAGGCGTTTAACATTGCCCAGGGACACTTTGTCATGATTGGCGGTTACCTGGGATACACCTTCCTGGTAACGTTCGGCCTGCCGATATGGGCCAGCCTGCTCCTGGCCATCGTAGCGGCTATCTTTATGGGCTTGTTAATAGAACGCCTTACCCTACGCCCTCTGGTGGGCCAACCCGTACTGGCGGTCATCATGATGACCATCGCCCTATCCACTATCTTTGAAGGGCTGGCGACCCTGATCTGGGGGGGCGAATATAAGACCTATCATGGAGTATTGCCGACTGTAACCTTGCGCCTTGGTGAGCTATCCATACCCTCAGAGACGTCCATTGGAATGATCGTCTCTATTGTGGCGGTAGCTATCCTCATGCTCCTCTTCCGCTACACCAAAATTGGACTGGCCATGAGAGCCACCGCCGATGATGAGCAGATAGTGCAGAGTGCTGGTATCAGGGTAACTACAGTTTATGCCCTCTCCTGGGTAATTGCCTGTGTGGTTGGTGTCATCGGCGGCATTCTTTTAGGTAGCGTTTCTGGCGTTATGATACCACTGGCTGAGGTCGGCATCAAAGCATTTGCCGTAGTGCTGCTGGGGGGGGTGAACTCCATTGGAGGAGCCATTGTCGCTGGAATCATCCTGGGTGTGCTGGAGAATGTAGCGGCCGGGTACCTGGACCCGCTGTTACCCGGCGGTGGGCTGGCTAACGTCTTCCCGTTTGTAGTGATGATCATTGTGTTAACTATCAGGCCCTACGGTCTATTTGGTCAGGTCAGGATAGAAAGGATTTAATAAATGGATTTACCCTGCGGAACCTTTTCGGAAAACTATGCGCAGGATATGGCTATCTTCCGCACCAAGTCGCACTGGGTGATGTTGTTTACCTTCCTCATCTTCCTCTTTGCCTGCCCACTGTTTTTCAGTGATAGAATACTGACCATATTGACCATAATCGGTATAACCATTATTAGTGTTCACGGTCTAAATATTCTAACCGGATACTGCGGTCAAATCTCCATCGGTCATGCCGGCTTTATGGCCGTAGGTGCCTATGCCTCAGCTATCCTCCGCGCCAGGCTGGGCTGGTCATTCTGGGCAGCCCTGCCCTGTGCTGCCCTGGCTGCGGGAGTGGCGGGGTTAATTTTCGGCCTACCCTCACTAAAGATCAAGGGCTTCTACCTGATTATGGCCACCATAGCCGCCCAGTTTATTATTATCTGGTTGATACTCCAGCTATACAGTATCACTGGCGGTGCTGATGGGTTAGCTGTGCCCAGAGCTAAGATAGGCGGCATGGTGTTCAAGTCTAAGAGCAGCTACTTCTACCTGGTGATGATCATCGCCTGTCTGGCTACATTCCTGGCTAAAAACATCGTCAGGACCAGGGCAGGCAGAGCCTTCATCGCCATCAGAGATAATGACCTGGCGGCTGAGGTCATGGGGATCAATCTATGGGCTTATAAGCTGCTGGCATTCTTTATCGGCTGTGTTTATGCCGGTGTGGCTGGTTCACTGCTGGTTCACTACATTGCTTTCGCCTCCGTTGACCAGTTTCCTTTCATGAATTCGGTGTGGTATCTGGGTATGCTCATTGTCGGTGGTATGGGCAGCACCGCCGGGGCTATCTTCGGTGCCGTATCTCTCAAGCTGCTGGATGAACTGGTCACCATTGTTGGCCCCATCTTATCTGCTGCCGTGGCTCCCCAGGCAGCAGCTTCACTCAGCCTCATCATGCGTGGCTTAGTCATCATTCTATTCCTCATTTTTGAACCCAGGGGACTGGTTCATCGGTGGGAGATGATCAAGGCCTATTTCAAGCTATGGCCTTTCTCATACTAGAATACAGTGAGGGGGTGATTGGCCCATCTATTTACTTAATTATTATTCGCCTCAACGCTGCCAACGGGTTGGGCTCCCGGCATGGACCTATAAAGAACGATAAACAACAGGAGGAGATAAAAAATGAAAGGGAAGCTTTGGACCGTTTTAGCAGTCACGGTGATTTTCAGTCTGGGGCTGGTGGCCTGCGCCGCGCCCACCCACCAGGTAGTCGAGAAGCAGGTGGTCGTCGAGAAGCCGGTGGTCTCGACGGTGGTCGTCGAGAAGGAGAAGGTCGTCGAGAAGCCAGTGGTTGCGACGGTGGTTGTCCAGAAGGAAGTGGTGGTCGAGAAGGAAGTGGTCGTCACCGCTACACCGGTGCCTCCGACTCCCACCCCCCCGCCACAACCGAAAGTGCTGTATATCGGCGGCACCCAGTCGCTAACCGGCGCCTACGCTGAGGACTCGGCAGCGGTTCTGGCTGGCTTTGAGGACTATGCTAAGTATGTCAATGAGACCAAGAATCTGGCGCCGTGGCGAACTGAGAAGTTCCCTGCCGATGTAACCCTGGAGGTGCTGTGGCGTGATGATGAGCTCAAGCCAGAGAAGGCCCTGTCTATCTACGAGGAGCTTAAAGCTAAGGGAATATTGGTCTTTAGGGGCTCGGGGTCACCACAGGTACTGGCACTCATGGACT
>Ga0233423_10001740_pt1 | contig 10785 bp, 10 predicted proteins | sample Watercolumn_Mata_FD_180713 | JGI IMG/M metagenome (GOLD analysis project Ga0233423, IMG submission 180713) | Freshwater microbial communities from Lake Matano, South Sulawesi, Indonesia - Watercolumn_Matano_2014_112_MG | ecosystem: Environmental > Aquatic > Freshwater > Lake | place: Indonesia... | reverse complement strand
ACGGTTACGACGTGAAGCAGAGCGAGGTACACGGGATGGCCCAGCGCGGGGGCGTGGTGTCAAGCCATGCCCGGATCGGGCCCCGGGTGTATTCGCCCCTGATCCCGATTGGCAAGGCCGATATCCTGCTCTGTTTCGAACAGGCCGAGGCCCTCAGGTGGGTGCATTTTTGCAGTCCTGACGGCACAGTCATCGTGAACCTTCAGAAACTGGTCCCTCCTATTGCGCTCATGAAGGGCATGTCCTATCCAGGGAATGCCCTGGATAGCGTCAGGCGGAGGGCGGCCAGAGTGGTCCCGCTCGATGCCGCGCAAATCGCAGAGTCTCTGAACAATCCGCGTGTGGTCAATATGGTGCTGCTGGGAGCCGTTTCCAAGCATCTGGACATTCCTAAAACCGTCTGGGAATCCGTCATTGGACAAAGGGTGCCCCAGGGCACGGTGCCTGTGAACAGCCAGGCCTTCAAGAAGGGCAGATCCGCATCAACCGTCTGACCGGCTGAAAGGATAGCCGTGTACAGGATTCTGGTCATCAATCCGGGTTCCACGTCCACCAAGGCAGCCTATTACCGAGATTCCGATCCGGTTTGGACGGAGCTGCTCTCCTATCCTTCCGAACGTCTTGCCGCTTTCCCCGCCATCCTTTCACAATTCGACATGCGGCGGAACGACCTTTTGAAACTGCTGGACGAGAAGCAGGTGAAGGTTTCCGGGCTGGATGTCATCGTGGCCAGGGGGGGCGCCTTCAAACCCCTGCAAGGGGGTGTGTACCGGGTATCCGTCGCCTGCCTGGACGATGTGAGAAACGGCAGGGTTCAGGCGGATCACATTTCGAATATCGGAGTCATGCTGGCGGATGCTTTGGCCGGGGAGCACAGCATACCGGCGTATTTTGTGGATCCGGTCAGCGTGGACGAGCTTGCCGACATGGCCCGCCTGACCGGTCTGCCGGAAATTCGCCGCATCAGCCTTGTTCATGCCCTGAACATACGCGCAGTGGGCAGAAAGGCGGCAGCCCTGCTCGGCTCGGCAATGGATGACCTGGACCTGGTCATTGCCCATCTGGGCGGGGGCATTTCGGTCTGCGCCATGAAGCAGGGACGCATGCTCGACGTGACCAATGCCAATGAGGAAGCCCCGTTTTCTCCGGAGCGGGCGGGAACGCTGCCGTCGGGCCAGCTGGTCCGGATGTGTTTTTCAGGGAAATTCGCGCAGGCGGACATCAAGCGGAAGCTGACAAGGGAGGGCGGGCTGTTGGCCCATCTGGGCACCAGCGACCTGCGGGCCGTCGAGCAAAGGATCGGGGCCGGTGACGCTCAGGCACGGACCGTATTCGAAGCCATGGCGTTCCAAATCGGTAAAACCATGGCTTCCATGGCGGCCATGCTGTGCAGGCTCCCGGACGCGGCGGTTCTGACTGGAGGCGGGGCGAAATGCGAACTTCTGGTTTCCGCAATCAGAAAGCACATCGATTTCATGGGCCCTGTCCTGGTATTTCCGGGTGAGAACGAAATGGAAGCGCTGGCGCTGGGCGCATTGCGCGTTCTCCGCGGCGAGGAAAGGGAAAGGGAGTATCCGGCATGAGTCGAAAGGCCGGGCCGTTTCATATCCTGGTCATCAACCCGGGTTCCACTTCCACCAAAATCGCGCTTTACCGGGATCTGGAACCTGTTTTTGACAAGGCCATCCGTCATTCCACGCAGGACCTTTCGCCGTTCGAACGAATCGCAGACCAGCTGGAATTCAGGTTCGCCCTGATACAGGAATGCCTGGACCGGAACCCGGATTTCCGCGGGGAAATTCATGCCGTTGTGGGAAGGGGAGGGCTTCTTTCGCCGATCGAAGGCGGCGTCTACGAAGTGACGGATGCCATGCTTCTGGATCTTCGCGAAGCCCGGTACGGGCAGCATGCTTCCAACCTGGGCGGCATCCTGGCGCATCGCCTGGCGCAACAACTGAAGGTCAAGGCCTATATCGTAGATCCGGTGGTCGTGGATGAGATGGAACCCGTGGCGAGGATTTCCGGCATTCCTGAAATCAGGCGCATCAGCATTTTTCACGCCCTGAACCAGAAATCCGTGGCCAGACAGGCTGCGGAAGAACTCGGGAAGCCTTATGCCGAATTGAACCTGATCGTTGTCCATCTGGGAGGCGGCATTTCCGTCGGGGTTCACAAGCGGGGACGGGTTGTGGATGTCAACAATGCCCTGAACGGGGAAGGCCCTTTTTCTCCGGAGCGCAGCGGCGGCCTGCCTGCCGGACAGCTCGTGGATCTCTGTTTCTCCGGACGGTTCACGCACAGCCAGATGTTGAGAAAATTGACCGGCGCTGGTGGGATGGTCGCCTATCTGGGAACACAGGACATGCTCGAAGTCAAGGGCAGGATTTCCTCCGGCGATGCGTTTGCCGCTCAGATCTATGATGCGATGGTTTACCAGATCGCCAAGGAGATCGGGTCCGGTTCCACGGTTTTGGAGGGCGATGTGGATGCAATCGTGCTCACCGGGGGGCTGGCCCAGGACGAACGGCTCATCGGCGATTTGAAAAGAAGGGTGCAGTGGATCACCCGGATTCTCGTCTATCCGGGTGAAAAAGAGATGATGGCCCTGGCCCGGGGATGCCTTTCCGTCCTGATGGGACAGGAACCCCCCAGGAAGTATGAAGACTACCGGAAAGAATGAACACAGGAGACATGCCGTGAAACCCATTCGGGTTCTGGGAGAACTGGAGGAGGCGGTCAAGGGCGGCCCCAGGATGACGTTGGCCGTGGCTGCAGGAGAGGATTCCGCAACCCTGAACGCCATTGCCCGCGGGGTCGTGGACGGCCTGATCAAAGTCATCGTCGTCGGGAACCGCGAGAGGATCACGGAGGCAGCGACCGGACTCAGCCGTGAATTCGCGGACATGGTGGAGATCATCCACGTGGAAGAAGAGACGGCGGTCGCGGAGGCAGCGGTGCAGCTTGTGCACGACGGCAGGGCCGATTTTCTCATGAAAGGCCTGATCGGTACAGCCACGTTCATGAAGGCAGTTCTTGACAAGCAAAAAGGCCTCGTCCAGGCCGGCGGTCTCATGAGCCATGTCGCGGTCATGCAGGTCCCCAGTTATCCCAAGCTGATTCTCGTGTCGGACGCTGCCATCATCCCGAATCCCACCATGGACGACAAGGTCACGATACTCAACTATGCGGTGGAAGTGGCCCATGGGCTCGGCATCGAGATGCCCAAGGCTGCGTTGGTCTCCGCAGAGGAAAAGATCAATTTCAGGCTTCAATCCTCGATTGATGCGGCGGTCATCAAGGCCATGGCGGAACGGAAGCAGATACGCGGCGTCATCGTGGACGGCCCCCTGGCCCTGGATGTCGCGCTGTCCAAGGAGCACTGCAGGATCAAGGAGCTTGACAGCCCCATCGACGGGGAGGCCGATATCCTGATCTTCCCGAACATCGAGACCGCCAACACCTTTTACAAGAGCGTCACCCTGCTCGCACAGGGGAAGAGCGCATCCATCACGGTGGGGACCCGGGCCCCGGTTGTCGTGTCATCCCGCGCGGACGACGACGACACCAAGTTCTACAGCATCGTGCTCGCTGCGCGTATCGCCTCGCACCGGACCCGGTCCTGAAAGTTCGGAAGAAACCATGCAGGCGCTTGAAATGCCCGCACCCCGGCGCGGGCTGATCCAGATCTTCACGGGGAACGGCAAGGGAAAGACATCGGCCGCGCTCGGCATCGCCATGCGCGCTGCCGGCCACGGGTTCAAGGTTCTCATCATCCAGTTCATGAAGGGCCTGCCCAACTCGGGCGAAGCGCTTCTCGCCGGCCGTATCCCCCATATCACCGTTGTGCAGGCAGGCAGGGCGTCATTCGTTGACTTGAGAAAACCCTCGGAACCGGACCGCGCAGCGGCGCGAAGCGGGCTCGCCGCGGCGAAATCCGCAATGAACGAAGGATACGACGTCCTGATCCTGGATGAAATCCTCGTGGCCTGCGGGCCGTTGCTGCCTCCGGATGAGGTTCTGAATCTTGTCAGGTCCAAACCTGATTCACTGGAACTCATCCTGACCGGAAGGAATGCCCATCCGGATCTGGTTGCTGCAGCGGATCTGGTCAGCGAAATCCGCGAAATCAAGCATCCGTATCAAAACGGCATCCCGGCCAGGAAGGGGATCGATTATTAGAACCGGAGTGAAAACGAAGCGTTCCTGGGGCCTATACGCCGTCCTCGACCGGTCCTGGTTGAAGGGAAGGGAAATCCGGAAGGTTGCGGCCGAACTTCTGGAAGGAGGGGCGGACGTCATCCAATACAGGGACAAGGTTTCCGCGACGCGGGCGATGGTTGAAAACGCCAGGGCCATTCTGGAGTTGACGAGGCGTCATGGAATCCCCCTGATCATCAACGACAGGCTGGATGTCGCCCTGGCTGCGGATGCGGACGGCCTTCACATCGGCAGTGAGGATTTGCCGGAGAAAGACGCCCGGAAATGGATCGGGAAAAAAAGGATACTGGGCGTGTCCGTCGCCAGCCTTGAAGATTTCCAGGCTTCCTCGGCAGCGGATTATTTCGGGGTTGGCGCCTTGTTCCCGACTTCTTCCAAGCAGGACGCGATGCTGTGCGGCACCGGGCTGGTGAGACAGATCAGGCCTCTGACGGCCCTCCCGGTCATCGGAATCGGCGGAATCAACCTGGACAATGTCCGTGAGGCCCTGTCCGCAGGATGCGACGGGGTGGCGGTTCTTTCCGCCATCCTCGGGACGGATTCCGTCCTGGATGCGGCCAGGCGGTTCGCCGAATGTATTCGTTCCGCCAAAGGCGTGAAATCAACCTGAACAGGACGGCGATGTTTCAATCCCACAAGCAGATACTGGATGCAGCCGCCCGGATGGGGAGGAAGCGTTTCGTGGTCGCAGGCGCGGAGAATGCAACCGTGCTGGAGGCGATGACCGCGGCCAGCGAGCTCGGCATCGTGCAACCGATTTTGGTGGGCGTCCCCGAACAGATCCATGCAATCGCAGAGGCCGAAAAGATCCCCATTGACGAGAGAACGATCGTCCCCAGCCTCGGCGCGAGGGAAACGGCGAGGAAGACGGTTGCGCTGATGCACAAGGATGAGGCCGAGGTCCTCATGAAGGGGACGGTGGATACGCCCACCCTGCTCAAGGCTGTTTTGAACAAGCAGTACAACCTGCGCACCGGGCGCCTCTTGAGCCATGTGGCCATCATGGAGGTGCCATCCTACCCGAAGCTGCTCTGTGTTTCGGACGGCGCCATGATCATCAAGCCCACATTCGACCAGAAGATTCAGATCGTCCACAATGCCGTTCTGGTTATGAAGCATCTGGGCATCGATCGGCCGAAGGTGGCCCTCATGGCAGCGATTGAAAAGATCAACCCGGATATGCCGGAAACTCTGGACGCGCAGAAAATCGTTCTGATGGCCAGGGGAGGATATTTCCCGGATGCGATTGTCGAGGGTCCCATGGCCATCGATCTGGCGTTTTCCAGGGAGGCGGCCAGGATCAAGGCTTTCGATAGCCTGGTTTCAGGGGAGCCGGACATCCTCATCATGCCGGACATCGCCAGCGGAAATATTTTCGCAAAAGGCCTGGTCTATCTTGCCGGAGCAGCCATGAGCGGGTTGATCGTGGGGGCACGCAGGCCGATTGTTCTCATTTCCCGCTCCGATTCCGCGATCGCCCGCCTGAACTCCATCGCGCTTGCGCACGTCGTTTCAGACATATGGAATTGAAGCATGCCCGCCTTTTGACACCGGGAGACTGGTGTCTCGTCGTCCTCCTCCTGGCTGCAGGTGTTTTCTTTTATCTCCCGAGGAAAAAATCCGTATCCCATGAAACGCAGGTTCTTGTCCTGTCCGGCGGAAAAGTCGTGCAGATCCTGGATCCGCGTACGGATGCGGATGGCTGGGTTGAAGGTCTTCTCGGCGTCAGCAACTTCGAAATCAAAGGGGCAAGGGCCGGCATGATACAATCCCCCTGCCCGAATCAGACCTGTGTCCGCATGGGTAAAATACAGAGACCCGGAGACATGATCGTCTGCGTGCCCAACCGGGTGGTCATCCGAATCGTGGGAAACGGGGACCCGGCTCTGGACGGGGTGACTTTTTGAACCGCCAGGGGATACACAAGCTCGTGCAGCTCGCCCTGCTCACCGCCGCGGCAGCGGTGCTGTTCGTTTTTGAGAGCCTCGTCCCGCTGCCGTTGCCTTGGATGCGCCTGGGGCTGGCCAATGCGGTCACGTTGATCGTGATCGCCTGGTGGGGGGCGAAGGAGGCCACCGTTCTGGTCATCGCCCGTGTGTTCATCGGCGCTTTTCTGCTCGGCAGGTTCCTGGATCCGGGATTTTTCCTGGCTTTAGGCGGGGGCCTCGCGTCTGCATGGGCCATGGCGTTTTTCGCCAGGTATTTCAGCCGGATCTGGGGATGCGTGGGCATCAGCATCTGGGGCGCGCTTGCCAAGAACGCTGCCCAACTCGGCCTGATATCCGTGTTCTATATGCGCAGCGCCGCAGTCTTCAATCTGGCGGGGATTTTCATCTTTTTTTCCCTGGCTGCAGGATTGCTGACAGGGCTCGCAGCCCTTTTTTTCCTCAGGCGTTTTCCGGGGTCAGGGATTCGGCGTTTTTCTGCGTTCTGACAAAGCGTCCAGCGCTCTCTCGAGTTCGTCCAGATCCAAAACCGTGTTTTTGCACGGCCCTTGCGGCCTGGCATTGGGTATGCCGATGACCGGGATGCGTCCGCTGATGTCCAGGATCCCGCCCACCAGATCCCTTTCGCAGGCTGCAGCGATCACGGAGTGGGGCTCGATGCGACGGATCCAATCCCGCGCCTTCTCCCCCCCCTCCGCGATCCGGTACGGGATGTTGCGGTTTTCGCAGAGACGGATGACGGATTCACGCACCGGTTTCTCCAGGCAGCGGGGGAGCAGGACGAGCACCTTACCGATCTTCCCCGGATCAATCCTGGACATGAGTGCGGCATTATGCACCTTGACAAAGGAATTTCCGACCCGGTCCTGAGAGATGCCGAGCAGCCTCGCGAGGAAACGCGCTGGCGGGAGGAATGCCCGGGCCAGGGATTCGGGGAAAAACGGGAAAAATCCCGCTGTTTTTCGCATGGTGGAAACGCGGATCATAAAAATCAGGCATGCCAGTCCTGTCAAAATCCAGAAAAGGTTGGTGATCGTCATCGAGGCCCGCGGCAGCGTCTCGTGGAACTGCCCGAGCCTCGGGGAGACGAGATACAAAAGCATGTAGGATGCTGCGCATAACAGGCAGAGCGCCGATGCGGACAAGGAAAGGAAAAGCCCTTTTCCAGAATCCGCATCCACCTCCGGTGCTGTGAGCCGCCCTTTCCAGTCCTTCCATGCGTCGCCGAGGAACGGTCCTGGTTCGGTCAGTCTATTCCGGGAAATATTTTTGCCCATTGCGATTCCGAACCAATCAAGCGTTTCATGCAAATTTACATAATATTTCATCAGTCTGCAACTCCATGGAGAGGATTCTTGTTGGGACGGAAAGATCGATCCGTGCACTTGTGAATAGAAACTCCCTGCCTCTTGCGGATGGGAATCTTCGAACTGTACGGAAAAATTTGTTTTGAACCGACCTCTTGGCCCGCGGACAACCGCAGTGAATGCGCTTGCCCTCCGGTCTTAAAAAACAAAATTGACAAAATGCGAAAAAATGTCTATTATTCTTTCGTCCTTTTAAAATGACGTCATTTTGATATTCATCCCCATTTCCGGTCATCTAGAGGAGAAACCCTATGAAACGCATTCCTCGTTTCATCTTCCTGGCCGTCTTTTTTTCCATCGGGCCATTGACCGCTGCTGGATTGACAACCGCAACGGAACCGGGCCGCCTCGGCTGGTTCGAGGATGCCAAACTGGGAATTTTCATCCACTGGGGCATCTACGCGGTTGACGGAACGGTGGAATCCTGGCCCATTCAAAGCGGACAGATCCCCTACGATGTCTACATGGGACAGCGCAAGGGGTTTACAGCCTCGGCCTATGATCCGAAGGCCTGGGCGAAGCTGTTCAAGGAGGCGGGCGCCCGTTACGCGGTGCTGACCAGCAAGCATCATGACGGCATGGCCTTGTGGGACACGAGACAGGGGAAGCTCAGCATGAAGAAGGCCACACCCGCTAAACGTGACCTGATCGGGCCTTACTGCGAAGCCCTGCGGGCCGAGGGCCTCAAGGTCGGCCTGTACTTTTCCCATCTGGACTGGTCGCATCCGGATTACGCAACCCTCAGGCCGAAGGATGCGTCAGGGGAACTCAATAAATGGGATTATGCTGCGGAAGGCAGGGAAGATCCGCAGGCCTGGCAGAGTTTCCTGAAATTCCACAAGGCTCAGATCCGGGAGATTGCGGAACAGTTCAACCCGGACCTCTGGTGGTTCGACGGGGACTGGACGCGGACCGCCGAGGAGTGGGACATGAAAACTGTTCGCGCCATGCTTGAAAAGCACAATCCTGCCGCAATTTTCAATTCGCGCATGGCGGGGCTGGGCGACTATGCAACGCCGGAGCAGGGCATCCCGTCCGCACGGATCGAGGGGCCCTGGGAGTTCTGCATGACCGTCAACGACTCCTGGGGCTGGAGGCCGAGCGATGCAAACTACAAGTCGGCCCGTCAGATCATCCGGATCTTTGCGGATTGCCTGGGTGGTGGCGGCAATCTGCTTTTAGACATCGGTCCGAAGGCGGACGGCACCATTGATGATGCCTACACGAGCCGCCTGAAGGTGCTGGGGCGATGGATTGCCAAGCATCAGGAAGCTGTTTACGGGACGCGGGCCGGTCTTCCGGCCGGGCATTTCTACGGCGGCCCTACGTCCCTGTCGAAGGACAGCGCCACTGTTTATCTGTATTGCTATGACATACCCCGGGATCAGGTACAGGTAAAGGGCATTCGCAACGCAGTGAAGGCCGTGCGTGTCGTCGGGGACGGGACTACCCTGACATTCAGGAAAATGGGCGGCGCAGCATGGATCAACGTCCCAGGCATCCTGTTCATCGACGTCCCGGAGCGCGTGAATGACCCGGACCTGACCGTGATTGCGGTGGATCTGGAGGGGAAACTCGACCTGTACACCGGCAAGGGCAGGGATTGAGGCGAAAAGGATTCCGGTATCATCGTCTGCTCCCTTGTCTCATGATTCCGGCGACGACTGTGCGCAAAAAAACAAAACACCCTGCAACATGTTGATCCCCGTATCGTATCCTAAGTGTTATGGGTTTCCCCGTTTAACAGGAGGGTATCATGAGGAATCTTTCACGCCGTGAATTCATGAGAAAGGGATGCTCGGGCCTGGCAGTGGCGAGCGTCCCTTTTGTTTTCAGGACCGACCCGCTCGCTGCAATCGATAATGCGCCGGCGGTATCTTTGGCCTTGAACGATTATTACAAAATGTTCGGAGTGGATGAGGCATTGCTGCGCCGGATCATGGGCGTCGCATTAGGAAAAGGCGGCGATTACTGCGACCTCTATTTTCAGAACCGCGTGTTTCATTACATCGGTCTGGAGGACGCCATTGTCAACAATGCTTATACGGCCGTTGATTTCGGAGTGGGAATACGTGTCCTCAACGGTGATCAGACCGGGTATTCCTATACGGAGGAAATCACGGCCAAGGCCATGGAACAGGCGGCTCAAACAGCGGCCAGCATCGCCAGCTCCGGGAAAAACCCGCCTCCACAGGAGTTGAAACTTTACAAGACGCCCCAATACTACACCGTCCAAACTTCCTGGGAGAACGTCAAGCTTGACCAAAAGGTCCCTTTTCTTCCGGAAGTCAACCAGAGGGTGTTTGCAGCGGATAAGCGGATGATCAAGTGCCGCGTTAACTGGCTCGACGAATACAGCCATATCCTGATCGCCAATTCCGACGGCCGGATCGTGCACGATTATCGGCCCATGACGGGAATGTACGCTTCCTGCACCGCGGAGCAGAACGGTCAGAAGGAGGAAGGGTATTCGATGATTTCGGGCCGGCATGGCATAGAATATTACACGCCGGAAAAAATCCGCGCTCTGGCCGATGACGCCGTGAAGCGGACCGTTCTGCTGTTCGAGGCTGTGAAACCCGAGGCAGGTGAAATGGAGGTCGTGCTGGCGCCCGGCAGTTCCGGAATCCTTCTGCATGAGGCTATCGGGCACGGCATGGAAGCCGATTTCAACAGGAAAAATATTTCTGCTTTCGCGGATAAAATGGGCAAACCAGTGGCTGAGCCGTTCGTCAATATAGTGGACGAAGGCACAATTCCGAACATGCGGGGTTCGATCAATATCGATGACGAAGGGAACGAAACACAGAAAACCATGCTTGTCGAAAACGGTGTTCTGAACAGCTACCTTCACGACCGAATCAGCGCAAAACACTACCATGTCAAGCCCACGGGCAGCGGAAGAAGGCAGACTTTCCGGTTCAATCCCATTCCGAGAATGCGGAACACATACATGACAGCCGGACCCCATGATCCCGAAGAGATCATCCGGAGCGTCAAGAAGGGCATCTATACCGAAGAATTTTCCAATGGGCAGGTCTCTATCGGCGCCGGTGATTTCACTTTCTACGTGAAAACGGGATATTTAATCGAAGACGGCAAAAAAACCCGGCCGATCAAGGATGTCAACGTCATCGGGAACGGTCCCGAATTGCTTCGACGGATCACCATGGTGGGCCATGACCTGAAGTTTGATGAAGGCCTCTGGACCTGCGGCAAGGACGGCCAGGGAGCGCCTGTTCAAATGGGCCTTC
>Ga0233423_10001739_pt1 | contig 10789 bp, 12 predicted proteins | sample Watercolumn_Mata_FD_180713 | JGI IMG/M metagenome (GOLD analysis project Ga0233423, IMG submission 180713) | Freshwater microbial communities from Lake Matano, South Sulawesi, Indonesia - Watercolumn_Matano_2014_112_MG | ecosystem: Environmental > Aquatic > Freshwater > Lake | place: Indonesia... | reverse complement strand
ATACAGATGTGAAGCAAGCTGCCAAGACTGCAAAAAAAGCTAAAGTCAAACAGCTGATTCTTACTCATATTAGCAGAAGATATACTGACACGACAGAAATGGAAAATGAAGCTAAAAGATTATTTCCTAATACAAAAGTTGCGCATGATTTTATGAAAATCAAGTTAAAGAAATAGTAAATACTGGTCGTTTTCCATTAGCGTAGATTAACGTTGCAGTCTTTTCTTCAAAAAGAATAGATATAGAGTTTATTCCATCAGCATACAAACTTGTACAAAGTCTATTAATCCCGTTTCTTCTTCGTTCAATATAATCACTTTTCAGTTTATCATAGTCCATACTAAACTCTTCTTTGACAATTCTTCTTAATTGATTTTCAGTGCCTATACCAACAGTTCTTTTAATATGTCTAGTCCTTTTAATAGCACGAGTAGAATATTCTGGCGGACGGTTTGAGCCAGGGCAATAACTCATCCTATCCCAAACATAGTTATTGGTCACGTGATATATAAGTTTGATGGGCCTACTGGGAATCGAACCCAGATCAGAAGCTCCGCAAGCTTCCATCCTATCCATTAGACTATAGGCCCAATAATAACTTATAAAAACATTATTGGTTAAATAAAGTAGAAGTGAACAAATGCTTAAATGTACAAGTTGCAATGCAAATGTGTCTGCTAAGAAGAACTTTACTCAGTTCTATTGTCCTTCATGTGGAAAAGAACTTATAGTAAGGTGCTATACATGCAAAAATCTTAGTGTGAAATATACATGCAAATGTGGTTTTCAGGGACCGTGATTCAATGGCCGAAGTTATTCTAGGCTTGAAAGTTATGCCTAAAGATTTGAATGTGGATATAGATCAATTAGAGCAGAAAATAAAGTCTGAAATCAATCCAGAAAGAATCCAGAGACAGCCTATAGCCTTTGGTTTAGTGGCACTTTTAATAACAGTTTTTGTCCAGGATGCAGAAGGCGAAGTAGATAGAGTAGAGAATAAGATAAGGTCTATAGAAAATGTAGGCGAAGTTGAAGTTACAGGACTTACCAGAAGCCTTTAACAAGGTTTCATTTTTACTGCTTTCTTCTTTTTCTTTACCATAATTTAATTAATTAAATTCCTTATATTTAAGTTTCAACTTCTCTTCTAGCCTTTCAACAAGATTTATTCTTTCCTTCAATTCTTTTTTTAGTCTCTCTATTATGTCAACATTTCCAGCATCTAATCCATTTAGTTCTGCCAACTTACAACTAATATAACCGCTCATGTAAATCAATGAAACAATCTTAGCTAGTCTAGATTCCCCTGGGGTCCAAATTTCATATATAGACTTCACATTTTTCTTTATGAGATATTTCGTAATTTCAATTCTATTTTCCATTTCAAAACTTTCATCTTTGTCTCTTATGAGCAAGACAGATCTGTTCTTATTCAATTCTGGATTTTCAAGACCGTTGATATCGTTATGATTCATCTCTGGAAATGTGTTGTTGGCTACTATAAGTTTTGAATTTTCATTAAAGTCATTCTTGAATCTTCTAATAACATTTTCAAAATCATTTGGTCCAAATACTATTATATCAGAATTGTTGATTTTGTCAGCTATTTCATCCAATTCATTTTTATTTATTTTTGACAAAACATGTTCACATTCTTCGATGTCTCTTTTAAGATTTCTTAAACTAATTTTATCAAAATACACAGCCAGAGAAATTAACATTGACATTGCAGCATAGCGTGGTTGATAACCCTTCGGTACTTTAATAAGAGGTAGATTTAACTTGGTAAACCACTCTTCTAATTTTCCCCCAGAAGTTATGCCAATTATCTTACATTTTCTATCTAATGCCTCTACAAACTGATTTAGAGGTTCTTCTGTATTTCCAGAATAACTTATAAAAACAACAAGTGTGTTTTCATCTGCTGTTTTTGGTAGTTTATAATCAACAAAAATCTCTATGGGTTTTTTACAATCATACTTTAACAAGTCTTTGATAAAACCACCAACTATTACAGATCCACCAGTCCCACAAAATAATATTTTATCAAATTCAAATTTTGGCAAATCAAGATTTTTCGAAGTTTCTATAGCTTCTATAATCATTTCAGGGTATTTTTCAACTATCATTAAATCATACTACTAGAAACAAACAATCTATGTCTGTCTGTTCCTTCTAGTTCTGTTATGATTCTCTTAATTACCATTTTCTTAGGATCTGACAACATTTCAACTCTCTTATGCAAATCTTCAAAACTTTCAAATTGCTTATTTTTCCTCTGTTCAATTATTCTCCATAAATGTTTTTTTCCAACACCCTGAAGCAATTCTAAACTGTGCATACGTGTTGTTAGTGCGCTAGCCTTGTTGAAAAAATCTACAAATCTCTTCTCATCTTTAGATACTAATTCGGCAATAGTCTCTTCAAGTATGTCCTTAGCATAAACTGTCAATTCTTCGTATTTTATTCTGCCTCTAATATATTTGACTTGTTCTCTTTTATCATCACCAATATATAATCTATCTTTTGCCTTGACTGCAACACCGTCTTTTACCACAATCTCTAATAAATTGAAAAATTTCTCTCCTAACCCCTGTACTAAAGGTTCTGCTCTTCTCTCAGATGGCTTCCCATGAGGAAGAAAATCCAATACTATTATATAATCGTCTTTTGCTGGCATAGAATCACCTAACTATATTTTTTCACAGTCTCTAGGACTAGGTTTATTTCTTCATCTGTTAGTATAGAATATTCCTTCTGTAACACTGCTCTTAGGTCATCTCTGTCTTCTGGCAGGAAATTTACTATAGACACTATCTGTCTATCCCTTAATTTCTCGATTTTTGCTAATTCTTCTATCAAGGAATTTGTCTTTTCTTTATCGAGCTTCACAAATTTCTTCAAAAGTTCTAGTGCATTCTTCTGCTCGTATTTCAATTCTCCTTCCTTTTCTCTTTTTTCCAGTATTTCCTTTGCTTCGATGTCCGGTACAGTTTTTTCCGAAAGTATATTCATACAATCACTAAGATATAGTTGTTGTCAATCATATTTAAAAGGTTTGTCTTACTGGGTTAAAGGATAAATAGATTCTTCACAAATTTCATGAAAATGTCTGAATTAGGTTTCAGAGGAAAGGAACATTTCTTTAGCATAAATGATTTTAATAGAGAGGAATTAGAACTTATTCTTTACACAGCAGAAATTCTTCATTCATATTCTGGTGGTGGTAATAAGCTACCAATTCTTAATGGTTATATTCTAGATCCTGTCTTTTTTGAGCACAGTACAAGAACACTACATAGTACTATAGCGGCCATGGAAACTATGGGTGGTAGTTGTTTACCACCTCTTATGGAAGTTTATTCTTCAAGGATGAAAGGTGAAAGTAAGCTTGATACTTTAGTAGCCCTTTCGCAGGACTGCGATATAATAGCGATAAGAGACAAAACTCCAGATACGATGCAAGAGTATATGAAATTACCAAAAAGGCACAATTTAGTTCCGTTAGTAAATTGTGGGAGTGGTTCATATGAACATCCTACACAATGCGTTACTGATCTTAGAACAATCAAAAAACATTTAGGTACTTTGGATGATTTAGTTGTTATAATATCAGGCGATTTAAAGTATGGTAGAGTTCCACATTCTTTAATTTATGGATTAAGAAAATTTTCTAATAATAAAATAATAGGGTTTCCTGTTAAAGATCTTGGTTTAGGTGATAAGTATAAATTTGAAGGGTATGAACAGCATGATATTAGTAAATTAAAAGATTTTGTGAAAGAGATTCCACAAAATTTGAACGTGGTTTTCTATATTACAAGAATTCAATGGGAGAGAGTAGCACAAGAAAGATATCCCGATTTTGATCAATTTGGTCAGGAGAAAAAAGAAGAGATAAGAAGAGAAATTCAATTTAAGGAATACTTCTATGACACAACTGAAGAAATTATGGATAATACACCAAAAAACACTATAGGATTGCATGCCCTTCCAAGAGGTCCTGAACTTACTGATGAATTATTCTTTTATCATCCGAAAATTGTAGCTATAGATCAAATGAGAAATAGTCTTCCTGCTAGAATGTCCATTTTTGGTAATATCCTTGGAAAAACATCAGATATACTTGAATATGCTTCTAAATAACTTTCAAGTGTTCAGGTCTAGAAACTATTTTTTTCATTTTATTTCCGTCTAAAATCTCAACCACATAACTTTTACCTCTCTTTTCTACTATTTTCCCCATTCTGCCTTTGAATCTAGGGAATGGCATACCTTTCTGACTAGATGGTTCTAATGCGATTACTACTCTCTGACCTATTTTAAACTCTTGTAAAAACTTGGTTATTGTAGGTCTGGCTAATTTTTGCCTTAATTTCTTTCTTGTGCCTGATCTAAATCCACTTGATTCTCTTACCATACCAATTTATTTATTATTGAAACTTTAAAAGAATTAGTATGTGTAGCGCCTGTGGCTGTTCAAAGCCAAAAAAGAAGAAATAGCTAAACCTTCAGGTTTTTAGCATGAATTTTAATAACATCTAGGTTTATTTTCTTCACTTTATTTTCTATCATGTCTGATATGTTTGGTTTTGTTCTTCCATTATCCCCATTTATAAGTTCTTTTATGTATAATCCAGCTTCTGCTCTTATCTTTAGTATAAGCCTTTTCCCTTTCACTTTGTAGGATATTTCTTTCACGCGTCTTTTCCTAAATTTGTCAGCACGTCTATGAACTACACGTAAAGGAGTTTTTTGTATGAGTGGTTCCTTGGTCAATTGTTTTAATAACTTCAGTTTTTTCCTATCTATTTTCTTCTCAAACTCTACTTCTGCAAGATAGGTTTTGTCATACCTCTCTGTTTTTATTCTTCTAATCAGTTCTTTTCCTAAACCAACAATCTTCAGATTTTTCACATTAACTTTCTTTGATTTGTTTATCTGCTTTTCAATTTTTTTTAAGTCTATCTTTCTTTTTTCTGGTTTCAAGATTTCTATGACAAATGGTCTAAAATCAATACAACGTGCATCTATATCTTCCCTACCAGCGCCTGAAAAACTAGATTTTCTTGCACCTGTAGCTTTAAGCAAAGGTTTTTCGATTATCTCTTGTACAGAGGTTGGATACATCTTACCTTCACCCTTACAATATGTGCACCCTTTACCACCACATTTCCTACATGTCCATTTTGATTGAGGTATTCCTCTAACAAGTTTCTGATATCTTCCAAAAATATACAGACTTCTAACGTGGATTGATATCGTATTTGTTTTTAGGTTGACAACTATCGTAACATCAGGATTTTTTAGCGAGAATCTCTTCTTTGTCAGTTTTTCTATCCTCTTTCCTAGTTCTCTATTCATCTCTGTTTTAACAGATTCTACAAATTCAGTGCCTATAGTTTCAAATATATTTTCCTCAGCTTTCAACATCTCGTCAGATGGAATTGAACCTATTAGAAATGTATTAAATTCGATTTCTTTCAATTTTTTTACTATCTTATCAGAGGTTTCATCTATTCTTTCGAGAAAAAAATTTTTACACACTTTACACTTTTCTGGCTTTTTTATCTGTAATTTAGTGTTTCTGAATTTGATTCCATACAAATTTGATAAATCTATATTTAATTTTTCACCAGAATCTATCAGAAATGCTGTGTAGTGTCTCAATATATTTCCACGTTCTTTGTTGGACAGACCGCTAAGTAAGTTTCCAACTGTCCTTCCAAGGCAGTTATTACAAATATATCCAGATTTCAATACTTCTATTGTTTTTTCATCTACTTTCATACAATCATTATTTGTTTGTTATAGAATATTTAGAAATTAAGTCCAAATTGTCTGGCCAGTTTTTTCATTTCTCCTCTCTGTAGACCTTTCATCCCACCAAACTGTCTAAGCATTTTTTTCATCTGACTATATTGATTCAAAAGTTCTCTAACTTCAGTTTCTGTTCTACCGCTACCTTTGGCAATTCTTTTGATTCTAGAGCTTTCAATAATATTTGGATCTTCTCTTTCTTTTGGTGTCATGGATTGAATAATTATTCCAAAACCTTTCATTTTTTCTTCTTGTTTTTCCATCAAACCTTCAGGAAGTTTCATCATTCCAGCTCCAGGTATCATCTGCATTATTTGTTGTAGAGGACCCATTTTTTTCATAGACTGCAATTGCTCATAGAAATCTTGAAGTGTGAATCTACCTTCAACAATTTTTTCTACTTTTTCTGGCTTAATTTCTGCTTCTTTTGCTTTTTCCAATAGAGTTTGAAGATCGCCTAATCCGAGCAAACGAGATACGAATCTTTCAGGGTCATATGTTTCAAAATCTTCTACCCTTTCACCAACACCAATAAACTTTACTTTAGCTCCTGTTACAGATGCTGCTGCTAATGAACCTCCTGCTTTGGCGGTACCGTCCATTCTAGTAATTATAACTCCAGTTATTCCGACTAACTTGTGAAATTCTTCTGACTGTTGCTTAGCCACCTTACCCAAGTCAGCTGGTATAGTCAACAAAACTTCATCTGGTCTGATTATTTCACCAAGTTTTTTTAATTCATTTGCTAACTCTCCATCCAGTGCATTTCTACCTGCAGTATCAAAAATTATAGAGTCATATTTTTCAAATTTATTCAAAGCTTCTTTTGCTCCGTCGAAGGGGTTTCTATTAGAATTCACATAAACAGGCACACCGATTTGTCTTCCAATTTCTTTTATCTGGTCTGTAGCAGCTGGTCTGTGATAGTCCAATCCAACTAGCACAGGTTTCAACCCTTGTTTCAAGAGATATTTGGCAATTTTTCCAGATGACGTTGTTTTACCGCACCCAAACAGTCCTACAAGCATAATCTTTTTCTTTCCGATCAGTGCTGCCGGTTTTTCACCAAGAAGATTAACCAATTCTACATAGATAACTTTCAATACATGTTCTCTCAACGTTAGTCCAGAAGGTATTTTTTCATCAAAACATTTTTTTCTTATTCTTGCCACAATTTCATCAAGAAGTTTCACATCAACATCTGACTGTAGTAAAATCTTTTTCATCTCTTCCAGAACTTCCTCTACAGATCTTTTATCAATAGCAGTACCAGTAACTAATTTTCTTATAGCATCTCCTAGACCTTTTTTCATACCTTCAAACATATACAATACCTATACTCAATAGTGAAATTATTTCATTTAAATCTTTGATGATGTTTTTAAATATTCTAATAAACCTTTATGCAAATGTTTTTTACCATTCCAAATTACAATATTATAGCCTTTAGGAAATTCTTTTGGGTTTTCTTTTCTGAAACTTATTGAACGGACTTCTTTAGGTAGTGCTTCACTCATATACCTATCGGTTCCACCTCTTATTTTGGAAAATTTATCCCCCCAAATTTCAATATTTCTCGGATTATTAAGAAGTTCTTTAGTTAAGTCAAACTCAGAGAGAATAGCATCGTTCTTGACAACATATTTGATTGATGTTGTTTTGGAAACTCCCTTAATTGTAAAATCTAAGGCAAATACTCCTGCCAAACGTGGAGTAATAGGTAATTTTGCCTCTTTGAAAAGTTTTTCTGCTCTATTTAAAATGGGTATTCTCAAATCATTAATAACTCCAATTTTTGGAATTATTTTTTTTATTTCATTTATTTTTTCTGATGATAATTTATATCCATTGACTATCTCAAAGGTAATCTGAGGTCCACGATATTCAACCATAATAGCTAGAGGATTATCACCTGCTTTTTTCTCGAATTCTTTTATAGGCATTGTTGAAAAAACTTTTAATTTAAATTCTGAAATAAGTTGTTTGATTATTTCTCTCCATTTTTTCTTTTGATAAGTAGAAAAGCAATTCTCATATAGACTATAAAATGGTTTCACCTGAAGATTACCATCTTTATTGAACCCCCAAACTTCTGCACCACTACAATGACCGATAATTATTTGTCTCCTCAACTCCTTTTTGATGTGATTAACTATTCTTTTCTGAATACTTTGAACACTTTGACCTGAGATAAGAAATAACATCTTCCCTTCCTCAAGGAGGGTTTCTAATCTTTTAATCATTTCTGGTTCAGCACTAACATATAAATCAGCAATGGTTTCATCAACATCTGAAATTATTATTTTGACTTCATCATTCCATTTAATCGAAGAACCCATATATTTGATTGACATTCTTTGTACTATAAAATTACATGCTAAGTAGAGTATTTAGAAAGCTTTCTGGTGAGTATTCTATAATATTATCAAATTCTTGTCCAACACCTAAAAATAGAATAGGTCTTTTGAAGCTATGACATATTGAGAGTATGTTCCCACCCTTTTCGTTTACGTCAACTTTTGAGAAAATCACAGCATCGACTTTTACAATCTCATCAAAAAACTTAAATTGCTGTACAACATCCGATCCTGATAAGCTGTCTAGTACTAATATTTTCAAATCAGGTTTATTCACTCTAACGATTTTTACCAATTCATCCATCAAATCCTTCTTTGTGTGCATTCTTCCTGAAGTGTCTCCTAATACAACATCATGTCCTCTTGCTTCAGCTGCTTTTCTTGCGTCAAATATCACGGCACAAGAATCTGCTCCACGCTGATGCTTTATTACAGGCGTGTTTATTTTTTCAGCATACATCTCGAGTTGTATATCTCCGGCTGCTCTATATGTGTCACCAGCTGCAAGTATTGGTTTGTGTCCTCTATCCTTTAATAATTTAGCCAGTTTAGATATGTTCAGACTCTTACCAACGCCATTCATACCAAAAAACAATATTACAGCAGGCCTGTTTTCCAATTTTGACTTTTTAACAATTTCTTCTATGTCCAATTTAGGCACTGTCAAGATATCTAATAGACTATTTCTCAACGCTTCAAAAACAACTTCTTTCTCTTTACCTCTTCTAATCTCCTTTTCAACTAGACTATTTCTCAGATCACTCTTAATCTTTTCAGCGACTTCATAACTAACATCAGCTTCTATTAAATCTCCGCTCAAATTCATTAGAATCGGGTTCAAATCATCTTCTGTTAACCTCTTTTCTACAACTGTCTTTACGATTTTTTCCTTAATTCTTGTGATCCAAGACTTCTTTTCTTCTTTTGCTCTTTCTTTCTCAATTTCGGGTTGTTTAATTTCTTCTATGGCTTCTTTATGTGGTTCTTTAACCTTCTCTAATTCTACTACCTCTTCCACTATTTTTTCGATCTCCTTTTCTTTAGGCAGTTCTATTTTTTCATCCTTTATTTCTTCAATAATTTCTTCTTTTATTGCTTCTTTTTCCACTTCTTCTATTTTTTCTTCAACAATCTCTACTTTTTCAGGAACAGTTTCAATCGCTTCTTTAGGTTGTTCTACAATCTCTTTTTTCGGTTCTTCCTTCACTTCCGTTTCCTTTGTTTTTTTAGAAATAGATTCAACTAATTGTGAAAATTTCTTCTTTAGGATACCAAACATCTAACCAGCTCTTTGTGATTTTTCAATCATTTCTTGCAGTTCTGGAGTCATTTCTTCTATAGAACATGAGATTTGACTTATCTCTTTCTGGGTTTCATCAAGAGATTTTTCTAATTCTTTCTTTCTCTTGTTTAATACTTCTTTACCTTCCTCAAATGTCTTTTCCATCAGAATATTTGCTCCAATACCAATCAATAATTTTTCTTTATTCGAACTTTTAGCAAAAACATAAACATCCGAGCCCATAGGAAATGCGGTTTCTTCATCATTCTTTTTCATTTCATCTATACTTGTCAGAGTATTTTCAACCTCAATTAGCTTATTCGTTATAAGATCTCTTTCCTTAACATTATCCTCTAACTTGGCCTGTAAAATTCTGTATGCTAGTATTCTTTCTTGAAGTTCTCTCTGATTTACCATAGTATTACCATAGTTTTTTAATATTTAAGTGGGTCCAAGGAGAGTCGAACTCCTGTTTCAACCTTGTAAAGGTCGTGTCCTAACCGCTAGACTATGGACCCAAATGTGATTTACAATTATCTTTTAGTCTTTTTTAAACTTATCAATAGTTAAAAAGAAAGCTTAAAATAGAATTTTGGTCTGAAAGAAGCTAAAATAAATGTTCTGTATCTTAGATAAGTTCTATATTTTCTTCTTGGTTTCAACTACCGGTAGTTTACTGTTACGAAAAGTGAGTATACTCCACATGAGAATTTATTTATTGAACGGAGGTGATGACCACAAAATATCTAACAAAAATATTAAATCCTAAATTCGGATTATTTCTTGGAGGATTTGTTAGTGAAGGAAATATTGTAGATAATGGTAGCCTTAAGATAACAAATCAAGATTTAGAATTTATCAACTACATTGTCAAATCTGCTACTGATGTATTTGGTAATGAAATAGTTACAACCAAACCACCTACACTAGAACATGCTATTGATTCTCCTGATTTTGCTTACCATAAGTTCATGAGAAATGGGTTTGGTATGTTCCTTATTAATGAAATAGGAATAAAGCCAGGCAAAAGAATATTGAATGATCAAGCCTTACCTAATTTTGTTTCAGATTGGTTCAAAAATGATGTAAATTCAGAAAGTTTAAAGGACTGGATTAGAAACTACATTCAAGCCAGATTTAGTGGTGATGGTTGGGTTCATTTAACAAAGAAATGGATTGGCTTAACAAAAGCAAAATCTATATCTATAGATAATAAAACACTGAGAAGAGAATTATCTAAACTCTATAGAAAAGGAAGAAAAATTAGAGATTATCCTAAAGATTTTGTCAATAAATTAAATATAGAAGCGAGAAAAGAATTTAACCTTCC
>Ga0233423_10001738_pt1 | contig 10791 bp, 10 predicted proteins | sample Watercolumn_Mata_FD_180713 | JGI IMG/M metagenome (GOLD analysis project Ga0233423, IMG submission 180713) | Freshwater microbial communities from Lake Matano, South Sulawesi, Indonesia - Watercolumn_Matano_2014_112_MG | ecosystem: Environmental > Aquatic > Freshwater > Lake | place: Indonesia... | reverse complement strand
CACAATTCATTCATCCACCATATTGATCAGGTCAAAATAGCCCAGCCATGGGAAAAAATACGGCTGCATGATGCCAAGTCTCATCGGTATCTCCGATCACGATTTCAAAGTGTGCGCCCCAGCCAGCGGATGGCGTTCTGCGCGAAGCGGGAGTTGTCGCCCCGTTCAATCAATCCTACGCCTGGAAAGGAGGTCCCGTCTGTTCCGATGAGCCCCGAATCTGCCACCACCACAACTCTTCCCCTGTCAACCTTCAGGTTATTTTCCAATGCGGTAGCAAAACACCGGCCTTGAGGGGAAAACCCGTTGCGATGGTCTGTCATCCGGTAGGTTAAGCGGATCAGAGGAGCGCCATCTGGCGAGACAAGGCTGCAGCAGTTGTTCGTGACAATCAAACGAATCGGCTCTTCTCCCGCATTGCCGCGCATAATCGGGTGCGTTGTCAGCAAATCCGACTCGGAAAACTCGGATAATCTTTTCGGCTCAGGATGCGCAAAGAATGTGTTCTCGATCTCGACGCCGAACACACGGGCCAGGATAGCGTCACTTTTGGTCATGTCCGGGTAGCGGCCAGGAATATCCCCATGATTGGACATCAACCATAGTCCTCCGCCCTGGCGAACAAAGTCCGGGATGCAGGCCAGCTCGTCGCGCGAATAGGGGGAGGTTTCCCATTTTCTGGTCGTGATCACCAATACGTCCTGCTCGCCCAGAAGGTCAGCCGTCAGCGGCCCTCCAGGAGAAAGAACGGCTGTGCAGGACGGAATCGCGCGCAGTTGGTCGAGAAAAGTCGCCAGACGTTTTCCATCTTGCGCATGGGCGCGCGCCTGCAATCCATTGCCGTCAACCAGCACTCGCATTTCCTCTTGATCCTTCTCTTGACCGCATGGCTCAACTGGGCTGCGTCTGAGTTCGGAGTGATAGCCTCCGGCCGATGGCCTGTCGAACCCACAACCAGTCTCCATGCAGCAGGTGTCGCGCACCTCTTTGGAGTAGTGCCAGAATATGGAAGACCTTGTCTGCCAAACGGGGTAGCCAGACCCAATCAAGGCGGCACAGCGGGGCTGACATCAACAATCGTATCACCCAGTGGGGCACATACTGCACCTGGAACAGCCGAAACAAAGCATTGATATAAGAGCGGTTCGATGAGTGGTAATCCTTGCTATAAACCTGAGAATGTTCATCCGTAACAAGTCCTTCCTCAATGGCGCGTTCGGACAATCTGGTACCAGGGAAGAGTACCAAAGAAAAAAGCTCCAATATATGAGGTCTCGGAATGAGAAACAACTGACGCAGCGTCTCCAACTGATCCTCGTCTGTCTCCCAGGGGTTGTCCACAATATACTGATATGTCGGCTTGAAGCGGTCTTTGAATTTGCCCAAGATTCCAAAGACTTGAAGGATCTGTTCCTGTGTACAGGGGCGGTGATAAATCTTTTGCATGACGCGCTTACTGCCCGTCTGGATTCCGACGCCTGCTCTGCACATTCCCGCATCCACCAACAAGCGGATTCTTTCTTCAGTGATTATCGTCGGAAACATGCCAGCGACTACGAAAGGAAGGCCAACTTCTTTTTTGTAGGCGTCACAAAACTCGCGGATTATCTCGTCATCGTCCAGGAAAAAGTCATCTTCAACAACAATGCGTTGAATTTCAGGAAAGCGCGTGATGGCCTGTTTCAACTCTCCTATGAAATGCGGCACACTGCGACGACGCACGCGCCATTGCTTACCGTATAGTTTGCCGAGCGCGCTGTTGGCGCAGTATGCGCAACGATTACGACAAGTGCGGGACATGATGGCTCGATAGGTGACGCCTGTTTCATAGGTGACGTGTCCGAGGAACTTGTACAACAAGTCCCTGGTCATTGGCTGGAGAGCACCCTCATGTAACACATATTCCGCGCCCAAATCATAGTCGGGATAGGGATAGACGTCGAGGTTGGTGACCAACGGGCGTAAGGGCATACGCACAATCTCGCCATTTTGTCTGTGCCAGATGTTTTGGATACCTGTGTAATCGCCGCCGTGAGCCATTTTGAGAGCCAGTTCACGCAGCGCGTCTTCGCCTTCTCCCACACAGACCAGGTCGGCGTATTCCAGGCATTCCTCTGGACGCAGCGTGGGGTGCACGCCGCCCCAGATGATGGGCGTCTGGGTGGAACGGCGCAGGTGCTGGGTGATATGGATGGCATTGTTGAAGTAGTTGCTCGTCAAAGAGATGCCAATCAAATTGCTATCCTGCACCACCTCGATCACCTGATCCAACACTGCTGGTGAATAAGCGACATTGACTCCCGCCTCACCCCAACCCGCTTCAGCGCCAACAGGGGGCAGCATAATCAGCTGAGATTCAACCCCGGCCGCCTTCAGCACCGCCGATAGGGTACGTACACCGCTGGCCGCAACCACGTTGTAGGGTGAAATGAGCGAGACTTTCATAGCCGTTGTTCCCCGCCGTCTGGCGCGATATTTCGCTGACCATCCGTTTCCCGAATCTCAGAGAGCGCATCCTGGAAACTGGTCCAGCGTTCTGGCGGGACCCGCACACTGGTGGTCGCCTCGAAATGGTCAGGTCCCTGATAGGCGCCTTCGAGTGTACATCCTTGCGCTGCCATCCTCGATCGCAGCGTCTCCCAAACCTCGGTCGGATTCTGGCAGAATCGCTCGTAATCTACTTCTAACTTGCGTGGCTCAGCGACCTGAGCCAGACCATCGTTCACAGCCTTCAGGATAAAATGTACCTGCCCGGCCACCTGATGAATCGGATCCATCTCTTGCAGCCAACGATATTCCGGCGGCTTGAACGAGTACCATCTATCTTCCGAGCCGAAATTCTTGCGGCGACTTTCCATGATGGATTGCATCACATAGATGGGGTCACGCTTGACGTGGACGAACAGAACCTTCTCAAAGGCGGCATCCAGGAAAGGAATATGCCAGTTGAGCAGCATCGCCTTCATGGCGAGCGGCTTGCCCAGGGCGGCTTCCAGGGTAGCCAACTCGGCGTTGAGGCCGGCCACATCAACGTTCGCCAATGCTTCTGGCGGCACGAAATCAGCATTTTCGGCAAAAGGGAAAAATCGCCGCCAGAAGTACCAGAACTCGTGCGGCGCGGTCGCGCCTTTTGTCGTACCCAAAGAGGAAGAATACGGGTCCGTTTTCCGAAAATCGGTGATCTGGTTCTTGTAATCGTGTTCAATCAAGATCTGCTGGACGCGCGCCCCGATATACGGCGCGCCATAGAATCTGGAAATGATGTTGGAGGGGTAGCCCCACCGCTGGCTTTCGGCCAACCACTGCAAGAACAGCGTCGTGCCGCTGCGCGGGAGACCCACGATCAGGAGCAGGGGGAAACGCGGCCGGGTGTACTGCCGGTTCACCTGCTCCTGGCAAATCGCAAGCAGGCCGTTCAACTCCGCCAGGAGTTGCTCCAACGTGGCACTTTTGCGAAACTCGGCGGTGCGATGCGCTTCTTCGGTTCTGGCTGGATTATAGAACAATGGTAGCGTTGATTGCATATTCATAAGACCTCAGCGGTCAGCCGAACGCGCAGTTTGCGCGTCGGGTGGAACGCATCATGGGGTGTAATTATACCAACTATGAACCAAATCCTTGCCGGCCGACCAGGGAAGCTGCACATAGTCATACATACACCACCGGCACGTTTCGATCGGACCGTTTATGTAGTTCAGTATCTTTCGAGCGGATACGTGAGGCGAATGGATATCAATTCCTGGATCAGCCACAATCTCAATGCCGAATTCTTTGTTGAAATAGTGAACTAGTGCAGCCTTCGGGCAAGTATAGATGCGACCACTTTGCAGAAACGGGCAATAGAACCTGTTCCGACAAATCCGGAAAGCTTTGGCTTCGTCAGAATCACCTTCTAGATTCATGTGTGAGTGAAACGAATTTACCTCTGTTATGCAAAGGTTAACTCTCTCTCGATCACAGATGTTCTGCCAGTCCGCGGCACGCTGCTTGAAAGGAGGATATAAGCTTAGGTCAATTGTTGTGCTTGTATTTCTGCACGCTTCCCAGAAACTGGCGGATGCTTTCGGCAAGAGAATGCCATTTGTGACAAATCGAAGGTCGGATCGAGGGAAGTTAGTACGGGTCACTGTGATGAATGAAGATGGATCGGGATGTAGCAGCGGCTCCCCACCCATAAGCCGGATGACATCAATATTGCGAAAGAGTTGCGAAAGTCTCATCATATCGATTTTGTATTGTCTGAGATCAGCGTAGTTGGGAGATGCCATCTGGCTGTAGTGACCGCACCCACTACAGTTGAGATTACAGTGATCCGTCAAGTGCATCTCTAAGTATGGCAACTCCTTTTTAGCAACATTTCTCAAATGTCTTGCAGCTTCTTTAATAGGTCGAGGTATATGGTTCTTAATCTCTTTTAGCATTGTATGCTCCTACAGTTCAGTCCCGAACGCACCGGACGCTAAATCCGTCTACCTTGAGCATGTCCCAGCGGTTCACTGTGCCGCCGAGCGTCATCTGCCGGACCCAGACGCGCAATGGTGATGCCTCGATAGAAGACCACCAATAGCCAGCATTGCCCATATTGTAAAAACCTCCAGCCTGACAACGGCCGCCCGGCAGGGCCGAAAAGCCAAATTCATCGGTGCCGTAACGCACAGGCGCACCATAGATGAAATCCCTTGCTATACGACGAATGGCCGCAAAAACCCCCTTGGGGCGGGACAGCGTGTCATCAACACTCCAGCGTGGGTGCTCGGATGTGCTGCACTCACCGCTTAACGGCGAACTCACCTGGCGGCACGATTTCAACGCAGAACCCACATTGGACGAGTTGATATGACGGTAGTTGTTAATCAGAAAGCCAATCAGCTCTGACCATTCTGCGTCACTGGGTAAATGCCATCCAGGCGGGCAAGCCTCCATGGCCGCTGGCCAGTTATACAGAACCCCATAGTTCCGGTAATTGGCGGTGGCTTTTGCCGCGCTCACATCGCCGCCCTGGTAATCGTAAACATAGTACATTGCAGAACCGTCCGGTGTGGTTGTCGAAGGGCACACGGCTGGCAGGTATCTGAGATTCTCAGCCAGCCAGCATTGCTTGCCAATTTGTACGGTCCGGTAGACGTTGCCATCCCGGGGGTCGGTAAAGGTAGGCATGGGATCACCTTCTGTGCGCACTTAATCCCGGATGCAGCGGACGCTGAGACCGGCGGACTTGTCAAAGTTGGAGCGGGTCACATCGCCGAACTCGTGGCGCATGAACCGATACCAGGCGCGCGTCGCATAGTACTCGGTGGAAGACCACCAGAAACCGATAAAGCCCAGTTCAGCGAATCCGCCATAGGCGTAGCGGCCACCCGGCAGTGCCGCAAAGCCAAACGCATCGGTGCCATAATGCAACCCCACGTTGACAGAGACGGTTTCCCTCTCTGGCGGCGGCGTATGGATCGAGTCCCAACGGGGGTGCTCGGACGTGTTGCAGGCGCCGCCCAGAGGCGAATCAATCTGGCGGCACGATTTCAAGGCGTTGCCGACGCAGTTCGTATGAATCCAGTCATTGAAGAGACCGTACTGGTCCATCAGGTAATCTACCAATTGCGTCCACTCTTCGTCGCTGGGCAAGTGCCATCCAGCCGGACAAGCCTCCATGGCCGCCGGCCAGTTGTAAAGAACGCCATAGTTCCGATAATTGGCGGTGGCTTGGGCCTCGCTGACCCGTTTTCCCTGATAACCATAAACGTAGCAGTACGGGCTGGTTCGAGAACTGTTTTGGATGTGCCTCCAAAGTCTACGTGGAGAACGCTCTGAGATGGGCGATACGGACGGCAGACACTTGAGGTTCTCGGCCATCCAGCACTGGTCGCCTATCCACACAGTGCGATAGGTATTGCCATCACGGTCATCGGTAAACATATCGCCAGCAGGTGTGGTCGGCAAGGTATTCATAAGATAAACGGCGACTTCAGCAGGCTGATTTTCTCGGTGACGAACGCCGCAACTTTGCGGTCATCGCCTTGATTTGTCACAGGAAAGGATGAGGCCCTGAATCTACCTGGGCCGAGAAACTCGTCATCGAAGCACAAGAACGTGCCGACAACGTAATCCATATACATCCGGCCATCGAGCGGGGCCACAAACTGCTTTTGACGGATAAAAGGCTGAAGAATCATTTTCTCGATATCGGCGGATAGGAAAGCGCCTTGCCATTGCCCTTCTTCCGTAACCCAACCGGCCAGTACCCCCGCGCTCTTGCCAAGCAGATAAGGTTTGAGTATCCAGCCGTCCTTACCGGCTCTGGCCTGTTCCCATAATTCGGGACGTTGGGCGCGGGTGTAGGTGGGGATGACGTGTTGGGTGAGAAATGTCATCTCGTCTTCGGTCAAGAAATTTGCCAGGAAGGCCCGGTTCGCCAACACAGACAGGAAGCGTTTGTCGTGGATGAGGAACTTGGTGCGCAAATCGTTCAGGCTGTTCGCCGCAGCGAGTTTTTCGATAACGGTGTCATCGAGCATTTCCAGGTCCATCTGGTTGAATTCATCAATTACCGCTGCATTGGATAGAAGGTCGGGCTGCTGGGCAATCTCGGCCGGGGTATGCACTGCACAGGAGATGCCGGACTTGACGAATATCTGCGTATACAGCCGCAGGTCCATTGGCCTATCGGCGGGGCTTTTCAGCGCGCACACTCGCTCGAACTTGCCAAAGTGGTCAGTCAAATGGTCAAGGAAGCGGCGGTACCTCGTCGTCGGCTGGTCAACGCCCTGCTCAGCAGCCAGTTGATTGCCAATGCACTCGGAGACGCCCGCATTGAAAAAGCCATCCAGAGGAAACCGGCAGCCGATTTCGCAGACGCGGATTTGCTGATCCTGGCCGATGACAAAATCAGGGCGGTAGGTGCCCACGCGGTAAGGGCGTTGCGAGGCGATGTCAACAATTCTTTTTGCTCTCTTTGACAGAGGCAAGAGAGGCTCATATTCAGCATAGTGCGTCACAAAAAAGCGGATAACTCTGTATAAAAGCTTTTGCAGGGTTTGCAATTCCTCGTACCGGGCAGAGGAAATCAGCATCGGCGTTTTATAGAACCATTGCGAGATGCGCGCGATTTCTGTTTCGGCTACTTCGAGAAACGCCTGTTCAAGATAATGCATGTGGATTCTCCTGTTTCTTCCCTTCGATTCTCGGGTGGAGCAGATCCCACTTCAGGATATACAAAGTTCACTCGGCCAGAGTGCGGTTGAAAAATTCGAGGTCGCCAATTTTGATTTCGCGCAAGTGCCGCAAGCAAAAGAACAACGCGCCAAGCTGATGCCCCAACTCAGCGAAATCTGCGCGCAAAAGGTATCTTGCCTTTACCAGTGTGCGCCCAAAAACGCTCCACCCATAGATCATCTTGTTTTTGAGTGTTTGCGGAAACAGTTTGTAGAAAAGATATAGTCCGTATATCTCCGTCATGTAGACCAGTTCTTTGCCGGCAGTGCGTCCCGCCGGGGAGGTCCTATGGACGCATCGGGCAAAGGGCGTCATCCACAACGCATCCGGATAGCGTTTAAAGATGCGATAGGATTGATCAAGGTCTTCCCCAAATGAATACTTGAGCAGATTTTCGTCTGCGGGGAACTCGGCCAGGATCGAGCGCCGGTACGAGGCATTGCTACCCGAGAGACACTCGCAGGGGATGGTCGTGTTTGGCACAGGCGGGTACATAAAACGGACAGAAGGCAACACCCGACATGTACCCGGCTCGATGTTGGCCTGGAAAAATATCCTGTGCCAAAGCCTGGGTCTCTGCTTGCTGTTGATAATATAGCCTTGCACCCCCCAAGCAATGGGTTTCGCCTCATACACTTTCAGAATTTCACTCAGGTAACTCTCTTCCAGGATGACATCATCGTCCAAGAAAAACACAATGTCGCCATGCGATAGCTTGACGCCGAGGTTCCGGGCATAAGGCAGGCTGTTCTTGTGGCTCGCCGCGTAACGCAGCGCGATGCGCTGCGCACCGTATCGCGCTGCATACTGGCGAACTGACTCCTGCGCGCTTTGTTTTGCATCGTTGTCGACTACGATCACTTCAAGCGGTGGCGACGATTGCGCCAGAATCGAGTCGAGACAGGCAGCCAAGTCTTGCGGGCGAAGATAGGTAGGAATCACAATGGACACGTTCAGCGTATCGCTAATCAAACAAGCGCCTTCTCTGATAAATCCAGTTGGCGTATTCCTTGAGCCGTGCGACGACATAGCGCGGTCGCAGCAAAAGATACCCACGGCCCAACTGCTGGAGCAACCGATTCTCTTGCAGCCGCGCAATCTCGCGCTGAATCAGGTCGGTGTGCGCGAACTGGGTCGCCTGGTCGAATTCGCGATAGGTGTATAGCACGTCGTCGTAATATGCCCTGTGGCCTTGCGAGTGCCGGCTGGCGTCAAGCCCGCCTCCATGCCGCCGATAGACGGACATCATCCGGTCAAGATAGCCGAAATACCCGTGATGAGCGCACCATAGACGGAAAAGAAGATCGCCGCACCAGATGTTCAGCCGCCAATCGGGCAAGGTCGCCAAAACGTCGCTGCGCGCCATCAGGCTGGCCATCGGCAGCGTCATCTGGTACACAGCAGCAAAATCCTGAATTTCTTCGAGTGGGGTCTCGAAAAACAGGCGCGTCGCGGCATATTTTTCATTCAAGATTAGCGCATTATGAAAGCATAGGGAGACATCAGGATGCGCTTCCATTAAATCTGCCTGCTTCTGCAATTTCAACGGATCAATCCAATAATCATCCCCTTCGATCATCGCATGGTACTTTCCCCGGCAGGCTTGGTGGACGCGTAAGCTGTTCCGCATGTGGCCGAGGTTGGCATCCGCCGGCAGGACGTGTATCTTGTCTGGATGCCTCTCGGCGTAGGCCAGCACGATTTCCCGCGTGTGATCGGTGCTGCAATCCTCACCGACGATCACCTCGAAGGGGAAATCGGTGCGTTGCATCAGGATGCTTTCCAGGCATTGGGCGATCCACTTTTCGTGGTTGTAGGTTACCAACCGCACGCTGACCAGTGGTTGTGCGTTCATGGAATGACTTGCTCCTGAACGGAAGACTCGTTTCTTTCGACAATCCTGGCCTGCAACCCGGGCAGACCCGGCGCGTAAAGCCACTGCCGCGCAAAGGTTTCGAGCGCGTCTCGGTGCCCCTCACAAATATCAGTCAACTCTGCGATATATTGCTCCGTCGTGATGGACTCGCCGTAGTATTTGGAGTAGATCGTTCGCAACGCGCGCCAGTACTGACCCTCTAGCAGGAGATGTAACATTCGGTGTAGCCAGGCGCCTTTTTTGTACAAGAGCGCGCTGGCCAAACCTTTCCTCTGGTAATCCTCACTATCAATTTGGATGATGGGCTTGTCCCCCCAGGTCGCAACGGCTTCGAGAAAGGATTCTTTGTACTTCTGGAGCATCTCTTCGAGACGAGTTTCATTCCTCGATTCCAGATAGAGCAACGCCAGGTACTCGGCCAATCCCTCGGTCACCCAACGATCCCCATGGTGTTTTGCCCACACGCCGCGTCCCCACCACTGGTGGACCAATTCATGGGCCAGGGTGCGCGTGTCCAGTTTATTCTCGCCGACATAGACCAGGCCGCGATCGGCATATCCACCGGGAACGAAACGCGGCCCCATCACGACGGTGAGGTTAGAGTGCGGACAAGGTCCCAGAATATCCTCACAGAAATCGAGAGCGCCCAGCACAATCTCAGCCAGGTCCGGTCTGGGCGCAAACCATAGGAACGTGCATTTGCCATCAACGTGCTTTTGCAGCCTTCCACCCACGATGGAAATTCCTGGGTACTCGTCCTGGGTATCCCACTGGTAGCATTCGAATAGGCCCTCATTCCAACGCCGGACCAGTGGCGACGAAGCGGCTACCTCCCATCCAGATGGCAGTTGCATTTGGACAACATAGCGGCCGGGGGGAATGGGAAACATTTCCTCTTGCAAGCCGACGGGTACCGGGAACCAATACTGGTCATCGCGCAGCCAGAAGAAATCATCGGTGATGAACGCGCGCCCCTCTTCCTCTGTGGCATCACATTGCGGCAAATACCCTGCGTAATCCAACTCTAGAACCAGATGGGAATCGGACATTCCTTTCGGCAAGGTCACCGAGACCCGGTCAGATTGAGTTTGAGAAAAGCCGCACTCAACTCCCTGAGATTGGACACGAGTCACCTGCAAACCAGGGTTGATTTGTAGAGTCAATTCCTCGGTCAGCGGCTCTCCCTTCAGATGAAGGCAGACCTTTGCTGTCATCTCTGATCTGGCGAGGTCGAGAGACGCCGTGATAGAGCACCTTACTTTCTCATCCACATTCATTCTTTGGCAAAAAATGCGCTGGCTTTCACCAGATACTCTAGATGAGCAACCCGCTGAAGCATTTGACCATCATAAGTCCAGCGGCGGTTCCACTGAGAGGTGTACATCTTGTTGTGCCACACTCTGGTCATCTCCTCGCCGATGATCACCGTAGTCAAGAAACGATAGCGGTCGCTGTGGTCGAGGAATTGATCGAATGTGGTCAGGATGATATCCTCTTTTCCCGTATCCGAACCGAGCAAGGGGGACCTGCTGCTATAGTTCGAGGACTGGTCATACACGTCGGTGATGATCGCCATGGGCGTAGCGGGTGCTATGTGCTCCGACAGGATCTCGTAAGCCCGCTCCAATCTTTCCCTGGTGCGGACCAGCGGTGGGTACAGCTCCGGGTATCTTTCGGGAGGATAGAAATCGGGGCTGCCGGCAGAT
>Ga0233423_10001737_pt1 | contig 10793 bp, 10 predicted proteins | sample Watercolumn_Mata_FD_180713 | JGI IMG/M metagenome (GOLD analysis project Ga0233423, IMG submission 180713) | Freshwater microbial communities from Lake Matano, South Sulawesi, Indonesia - Watercolumn_Matano_2014_112_MG | ecosystem: Environmental > Aquatic > Freshwater > Lake | place: Indonesia... | reverse complement strand
GGTCATGTCACGATTTTCGTTATTGGCTCAACAATACGCCTGGCTTAATTCGTTGCAAAACTTAAACAGCAGGTCACTAGGGGGTTGAAGATCGAGTGTTGCAGCAATTGCTGCATCGTCACAACGACCGCCAAACCAATCAGCAATGCGCCAATCGGTAGGCTCACGAGCGCCTTGTTGGTCTCTGCGTATGCTTCGGTACTTTGCATTTCGGCGACGACGATCCAATCGGTGCCCGTCACTGGTGTCGCGGCGGCTACAACCGCCAGCCCTTGAGGATTGGTATACTGAAGGATGACTGTTTTGCCGGTTAAGAGTGCTCGCGACGAAAGCGGCAGCGCACTGTTCGCCCTTGTGGTGTCCGTGTGGGCAATCAGCATCCCCTCGCGAGTCGCTACAAAAACCCCGCCCGTCTCCCCAAACTGAATTTGAGAAACGATTTCCCACAGCACATTCATCCGCAGACGTGCGATGATAACGCCTCCCGTGGGAACTCGCAAGACGTACACCAGAAAGCGTTCGGGATTGCCCAAGGATTCGGCTCCCACGTAGATTTGTTTATCGCCAGAAACGCGGCTGGCTAGCCGCTGAACGTTGCCAGCGTTCGTGTCGCCGGTTAACAGCGACGAACCTTGATCGGCTGACACGAACACATGGGCTGCGGCATCGGTGCGAACCAGTTCGAGCAAACTGGGATTCTGGCGTAAAACATCGCCGAGCAACTTGGGTTTTTCTTCCAAATCCGTGCGCGACAATAAACTGATCCAACGGGTCGTATCTTCCACGCGTTGCAGAAACGCCGTCACAGTGCCTGCCGCGCTTTGAACGGCATCGGTCTGACGCCCTTGCCATTTGCGGGCCTCGATTTCCCGCACGAACACCAGCACCGTCAACGCACTGGCGAAAACGACTGTGAGAAGCACGCCTGTCACCAAGAATGACAAGCGCAGACGCAGACTGGAACCTAGATGCTGGAGGGCTGGAGAAGGAATCCGTAATGTATGAAAGTGCATTGTTTTGACTCCACGGCAACGATCAACCAGAGGGATTGTGGCTGGTGGCGACTTGCCCACGACCCCTTTTCTCACCGTGGTCTCACGAAAACCTCGAGTGTGTGACTACCCCCCTGAAAGGTCAATGCAACCACTTCACCATGCTTGGTCGCTTGGATGGGTTTGCCGCTTTTTGCGTCCACCCCAATAATCATACCGGGATAGATCTGGCTGCCCACGACCAACTCGCAACGACTTGCGTCAATCCGATACGAGATCAGGCGCGGGGCGGACGACGTTTTCTTTGGGGTGATGGATTTTTTTGGCATGAATGAATCCTCCAACGATTGCGGTAAATGGCGCGACAGTCACCAAGCCGAAACTGCCGACCATGGTTTTGAGTATTTCTGCCGCAACATAGTTGATGCTGACAATGTTGACGAAAGGAATGCCTTGCCCCATAAAGAGCATGAGCATGGCGGAGTAGCCGCCGGCGTACGCCAGCAACAAGGTGGTCACCATCGTTCCTGTGACGACACGTCCCACCGCCAATCCAGAACCGATGAGTTCGCGCAGACGAATGTCCGGCTTTTTCTCGATTACTTCCTGCATCGCGGCTGAAATGTCCATTGATAGATCCATCAGCGCGCCGGACGCGCTTATGAAAATGCCGGCGAGATAAATGCGCGTCAGGTCGAGTTGAGGAAATCCGGAATAGAGCAGCGTTTCGGAAAATGGCAGAACGGCGCCGTGCACATGAAACGGACCATAGAAAACGAGCGCCAAGATACAGGTGAGAAGAATTCCCAGCAGCGCGCCAAGCGCGGCGACCACCGCCTTGCGCGAAATTCCCGCAACGAGAAAAGTGATGCCGACGATCAACCCAGAGACGATTCCCAAAGAGAGGACGATTGGATCCCAACCGTGCAACATTCCGGGAATCAACCCTTTCCAGATGAGCAGAGCCGCCCAGCCGAAAGAGAGCAGCGCGCGCGCGCCAATCCATCCGGCAAAACCGATCAAGAGGAGAACAAAGAGAATTAGCAAGACCAGAACGACATCCAAACGATACTGATCGTACGCAATGGCGGATTTGATCGCGTCGCCGTCTACGGTCAGGACCATAATCGCTTTGTCGCCCGGGCGGAACACCTTGTCCAGTTCCAACTTGCCGACAATGTAATTGGTCGCATCCACTTCTTTTCCGGCAAAGGGTCCCTCCAAGATCCGCACATGGACAAGCTGCATCCCCTCGCGAACCAAGCCGAATTGCTTGACATAGGTATCGTTCACGCTCAACACCAACGCTTGCGGGCGATGCACCTCGGCAAACGATTCTTTCTCAAATCCTGTGGGTACAAGCGCAAGAATAATTGATACAAGCGCGATGGCGGATGTCAGGATCACATCCTTAGACAAATGCAGGCGCGCGGGGATAGAGACAGGGAGTTTGGACATGGTTATGAGGAGGGAGGGGATGCTGCTGCCAGCATCCCCTGTTCAGCGATTACTTGAAACCGGCGATGACCATCATCTTTTTGTAGATGTCTGGTTGATCGTAATAGCCGTTGAACGTCTCCGCGTTCACACCAACGGCGGACGTTTGAACCGGAACACCGGTGTGCGAGTACGAAGTCCACCCAATGCCGGCTTTTTGATTCAGAATGGTTGTCAGTTTCACCGTCAGCGGTTCATAACCGCCGTAGAGCAGATAAGTATATTCATCGGTTGCCCGCAACTTGGCATCCTTTATCGTTTCGGCAAAGGCGTCCTGGACTGTTTTGAGTTCAACGTCCGACAAAACCATGCCCAGTTTCTTCGCCGCGTCTTTGTCGGTCTTTGCCTTTTCCACGAGTGCGGCGCGATCTTCCTTGGACATGACGATCAACCCAAAAGCGTCCTGGATCAGAGGAACGATGTCTGCGAACTTGGCTTCCGGACCCTTGGCTTTTTTGAATTCAGCCAGTTTGTCATTGAAAGCGACATAGGACATTTTCTGGTTTTGAATTCGGTCGAAAAAGGCGCTGTATTGGGTGCCCGCAAAACCGATCGTCATACCACCGGTCTCATGATCGCCCGTGACGATGATGAGCGTTTCTTTCGGGCGGGCTTGGTAGAACTTGTATGCTTCGGCAATCGCCGTGTCCAGAGCCAGCGTGTCGCGGATCGAAGCGGCGGCGTCGTTGGCGTGGCACGACCAGTCAATCTTGCCGCCCTCGACCATCAGGAAAAAGCCCTTGGGATTATCGAGCAGTTCGATGCCCTTGCGCGTGAAATCCGTAAGCGAAAGCGTGCCCTGCGCGCGGTCCATGTCGTACTCGATCGCGTTGGAATCCTGCAATTTTTCGTTGATGGCGATCACCTTACCGCTGGCAGGCGTGAGTTTGTCGAAATCGGCGCGCGTTTTCACGACGGCGTAGCCCTTGGTCTTCGCCGTGTCGAGAACCTCGGTCTGATCACCTTTGGCGCCCTTGGGCTGGAGCAGACCGCCGCCCGCAAAATAATCAAAGTTGCTGTTGATCATATCGTTGGCGATTTCGTAATACTTGCTGCGGCTCGATTGATGCGCATAGAACGCCGCCGGAGTAGCATGGTCGAGCGACACGCTGCTAACCACGCCGACTTTCCAACCTTGTTTCTTGGCGTACTCGGCAATCGTCTCGTAGGAGACTTTGCCTGCCGGATCCATTCCCACCACACCTGACGCCGTTTTGTAACCACTGGCGATCGCGGTACCGGTGGACGCCGAATCGGGAATGACGCTCGTCAAATCGTACGTCGTGTTCATCCCTTGCGCCGGGAAGGTGTTCATCAACAAACGCGTCTCTTCGGGGCGCGCGGTGGCGCTCTTGGTGGCTGCCAAGTACAACTCGGCGCTGTTACGCTGAGCCGCTGCCATCCCGTCGCCGATGAAAACAAACATATACTTGGCTACGGGCTTGGGGGCTGCCGTCGGCGCAACCGTGGGAGCAACTGGCACAGGCGTCGCCGTGACAACTTTCTCCACGACTTTTTCCACGGGCTTTTCCACGACCTTGGTGATCTCTTTTTCCACGATCTGGGGCGTTGGGGTGGCGCATCCGCCGAGCGCCAGCAACATGATCCCGATCGCGACAACTACGAATAATGCTCGTCGTACCATTTCTGCTTCTCCTTTCGAGTGATAGATTGTCTAAAAGCGTTGTTATCATTCGCGCATCAAGCGCGTGTTATCGCGCGATTATGAAGAGGTAAGGATCAGGTTAAGGTTTGCTAATACGCGATTGGCTAGACGACGCGGCGTATCTCACGGGCGCTCACCGTGCGCGAGCCGCGCGTCGATGTCGTCAATTATTGCGTCGCAATCGGCAAGGCTGTCTACGACGTAATGCGCGCCGGCTTGCGCCAAACGCGCCAGCGCTTGTTCACGCTTGGCGTTAAGCGTCTCCGCATCCAACGCCGCGACTTGTTTTTCACTCAAGCCAAATTCATTGCCTGTTTTGATGACGCCAATCGTCCACATCCCCGCATTCAATCCCTCTTGAATGTCCGGCACGGTGTCGCCAATTTTCACGATCGCCTCTGCCGGATAGACGCCGAGGTCCATCATGCACTGCAATGCCATCCACGGTGCAGGCCGTCCGGCGGGGACTTCATCTACGCAGACAATCCAGTCCGGCGCATAGCCACGCCGCTTGGCTTCTGGGACTAGGCGCGCCATCAACGCGCGCGTATAACCGGTGGTCGAGCCGATGTGCATCTCTCGCGCGCGCAGATCGGCGGTCGTCTCAAGTGTTCCCGGAATCACATCCGCGTGTTCGGTAATTGCATCGAACAATATACTTTCGAAGAGTTGGTGCATCGCATCAATGTCGGCGGGTTGGCACGCGCGCTCGTGCACGGCTTGCCATTGCGCGGCAACCGGTTCCATCGCCGCAATCGCGCGAATGTGATCGCGCTTGCCCATCCCCATCGGCGCGCGTGCTTGCTCGACCGTGATCGGTACGCCTTGGGCTTGAAACGCGCGCATGAACGCGGCGACTGGCGCAAAGCAGCCATAGTCAATCGTCGTGCCTGCCCAATCCAAAATGGCGGCTTTGAGTGTCCCCCGATACGTGCGACGAAAAGCAAACTCCATTTTGTTCCTTTCAATCTTTGATCGACACATTCATTTCGGCGAGCGTCACGCGAATCGCCTCAAGCAATGCCGTGATGTCGTCTGGATAGATTTGTCCGATATGCCCAATCCGAAAGCAATCGGCGTTCGTGACTTTGCCCGGATAAATCACAAATCCTTTTTCGCTCAGCAAGCGATAGAACCGATCGAACTTGAAATTGGAATGTGTGGGATAACGGAACGAAGTAATGATATAGCCCTGATCCTCCGGGCGCAGATATTCGACGAAACCGAGAGCGCGCATTCCCGCGATCAGCGCGGTGTGATTGGTTTGATACCGCGCGGCGCGCGCCAATACGCCTCCTTCTTCCTCCAGTTCGAGCAGCGCGCGGTGAAAAGCGAGGAGGGTGTGCGTTGGCGGCGTAAAGCGAAACTGTCCATCCTGTTCCAAGCCCTGCCACTGCGCGAGCAGATCGAGCGACACAGTCCGCGTCCACCCTTTGCTCGCCAACAAGGTTGCCGCGTTCGCAATGACGAACGAAAAGCCCGGTACGCCTTCGATGCACTTGTTCGCCGATGAAATCAAGTAATCAATTCCCACTTGCGCAACATTCAACGGCGCCGCGCCAAAACTGCTCATCGCATCCACGATGTACCGCCGTCCTGCTTGTTTGACAACCGCGCCAATCGGCGCGATCGGATTGATGATGCCCGATGTCGTTTCGCAATGGACGATTGCCACATCCATAATCGTCGAATCGCGCGCGAGCGCGTCTGCCACATCGTCAACGCGCGGCGCACAATCCTCGGCGTACTCGATCGTCGCAAGCGCAATGCGATGCCGCGTTGCGATCTGCGCGATGCGTCGTCCGTACGCGCCGTTGACCACGACGAGCAGTTTGCCGTCCGGCGGGATGGTGGACGAAATGACCGCTTCGATGCCGAACGTGCCACTGCCTTGGATCAGGATCGCCGTGAATTCTTCTTCGTTCACGCCTGCCAGTGCGACCAAGCGGCGTCGAATCTCGCGCACGATCTCGATAAATTCCTCGTCGCGCGAGCCGACATCGCGGCGCATCGCTTCTTTGATCGTGTCACTTGTGGTCAGGGGACCGGGGGTAAACAGCAGTTTGGGCTGGGTCATTCCAACTCCTAATTTGACGAACATTCGATCAGATACAGGCGGAACTATCCTTTCTTCACCCGCGCATTGCTTGCATTAATCACAATCGCGACTAGAAACGCGGCGATGGACAAGCCAATCATTATAGCGGGAAAGAGATTCGATACGCCATAATTCGCCATCACAAAACTGGCGAGCAGGCAGAGTATGCCAATTACGAACCAAACACTCGCATCGGATAGAATTTTCATGATGCAATCTCCAAGGGGTATATTTATGCGTCGCACATATTAGATCGCTATCCACTCCGCCACGCTTGCGCGCGCCGCAAGATGCCGCGCGAGACAAATTCGTACAGCACGCGCACGCCGATGCTTGTCACAATAACTAGCGCTGACATCGCCGCGGCAGACGCCACGTCGCCCGCGTCTTCCATATTCACGATGGCGACCGCGGCAAGTTTGATTTCGGGTGAGTAGAGAAAAATGACAGCGGAGACCGTGACCATTGCGTTGACAAAGAAATACATCGCGATCTCTAGAATGGCGGGAAGCGAAACAGGCACGGTGATGAGCCAGAGCGTTCGATAAAATGGAACGTGCAAAGACGCCGCGACGGACTCGAACTCGGGATCCATTTGTTTGAGCGCGGTCATCGCCGCCAGAAACGCAACGGTGTAAAAGTGGACGATATTCGAGATGACGAGAATCGCCATCGTGTTGTAAAGCGGATTCAAGGGATTGGGCAGGACGACGCCGAGAATATTCCAAGTGGGCTGATTGAAGAAGAAGATGTACGCCAGCCCGATGACCAAGCCGGGCAACGCCATCGGCAGCATCGAGATCAGATACGTCGCTGTGCGAAGCCACCGCACCCCGCGTCCTTTTTCGATCAAGTACGCGCTGCCAAAGACCGCGCACGTGCCAAATAGCGCAGTGTACAGCGCTATCTGCACACTGTTGAAATAGGCGGACAATCCACCGCCGCCGACCAGATCGAAATTGTAATGACGCAATCCCAGATTCAGTTGATAGGGCCACACTTGGACGAGCGATGCGTACAACACGACTCCCATCAACCCGATGAAGGTCGCCGCGATCAGCGCGCAGAATCCAAACGCCGCGCGATCCACCCAGCGTTTCGGTTTGGGCTGTAGCGGCACCGCGCGCGAGGTCACCAATGCCATTTGCCGCCGCTGCACGAGACGATCAACGACGAACGCGAGCGCGGTGGGCGCGAGCAACAGAATACTGATCGTCGCACCCATCATGAAATTTTGCTGACCGATCACTTGTTTGTAAATGTCCGTCGCCAGCACGTTATAGTTACCGCCGACGACTTTGGCGACGCCAAAATCGGTGAACACCAACGTAAAGCAGACAAACACCGCGCTGACCAGACTGTACTTGATGCTGGGCAACGTCACCGTTATGAAGGTCCGCCACGACGAGGCGCGCAGCGCGATGCTCGCTTCGTACAAACGCGCATCGCTCAGCGACAAGCCGACCAGCAGAATCAACAATGCCTGGGGGAAACAATAGACGACCTGACCCAGAATGATTCCGGTCGCGCCGTATAACCCAATATCCCAACCGGGTACAAGCCCAAAGACGCCGGTCGTCACCAATCCTTTTTTGCCAAACAAATAGACCAGCGCGATCGCGTGGGCGACCGAAGGCGCGTAGATCGGCAACATCGCAACGATACGAAAGAAACTCTTGCCGTGCATCGCCGTGCGCGTGAGCGCGTAAGCGTACACAAAAGCGAGGGTTACCGCGATAAGCGTGCTGACGAGGGAGACAAACAAGGAATTGGAAAATGAGTTGGCGAGCGCGGGGGTGCCAAAGTACTTGGCGTAATTCGCCCAGCCAACCCAATGCCCACTCTCGTCCGAAACACTCCGCCACGCGATTTCGCCAAGCGGCAAGACGACGCCGATCATGAGCCAGAGCGCCGACAGCGCGATGAGTCCCCACATCAGCCACTCGTCGCGCGTGGCAACTTGGGTTACGCGCGGTTTGATCAACGAACGTGCCAGCGCCGTCATCTGCAATATCCTTCAGCGCGGCTCGAACACGCGCACAAGATGGGCTGGCAGTTGAATGGGCAGAGTCGTGTTCGGGGCGATGGGCGCAAGATGCGCTGCGTCATGGACCAGGTGCGCGGTGAGCCGCAGGTCGGGCGCGTGGTTGTGGGCTGAGACGCGCAGGTGCAGACGATAGTACGCGCCCAGAAATTCGACGGCATCCACATTCGCCAACGCCATATCCGGTGATTGCCGCAATTCCTGGTGGACGCGGATATCTTCGGGGCGAATCGCCAGCGTGAGCGCGCTGCCCGGCATCGCCGTATGGGACACATTCAGCGCAAAGGGACCACACAGCACGGCGCGTTCGCTACGGACTGTTCCGCTCAGGAAATTCATCTCGCCCACGAAATCCGCGACAAAGGGTGTCGCCGGTTCACAATAAATCTGGTAGGGTGTGCCAACCTGTTCGATGCATCCTTGATTCATCACGACGATCCGATCCGCCATCGTCAACGCTTCTGTTTGATCGTGCGTCACCATCAACGTCGTCACGCCGAGCCGTTCCTGCAACGCGGTGATCTCGCCGCGCAGAGCCGCACGTACTCGCGCGTCCAATGCGGAGAGTGGCTCGTCGAGCAAGAGCAAGCCGGGTTCCAGTGCGAGGGCGCGCGCGAGCGCGACGCGTTGCTGCTGTCCGCCAGACAATTGCGCCGGGTATTTGCGGGCAAACTCGCTCAGACCGACGAGCGCGAGGAGTTTACTCACCTGCGCGTTCACCGCGTCGGCTCGCGGTTTGCCGTTCCGCAAACCGTACGCGATGTTTTCCATCGCCGTCAAATTCGGGAACAAGGCATACGATTGAAAGACAATGCCGAAATCGCGCCGCGCCGGGGGCAGGCGTGAAATATCGCGATTGTCCTGGATCACGCGTCCAGCATCTTGTTCTTCCAAGCCCGCGACGATGCGGAGCAACGTGGTTTTGCCACACCCGCTGGGGCCGAGAATACAAACGAATTCGCCGCGCGCGACAGCCAGCGACACGTTGCCGAGCGCAGTAAAACGCCCAAAGGTCTTGGTCAAATTCTGGATTTGCAGATACGGTGGTGTTGTCATTGCCATAGTCGCCAGAGTCGCTGATTACTCGCTCGCGCGATTAACCTCAGTCCACGTCTTCGTCTTCCTCATCGTCTTCATCCTGCAGTTCTTCAGCGCCTACATCCACCGGCGTCATTCCATTCGGCGCAAGTTCGCGATCGGTTTCCTGATTCGAGCCAACGCGTTCGCGCGGATCATGGAGATTCCACTCTTCGTGGTGTGCGCGTGCGATGATTTCCCACAGTTCTTGCGTCTGATTTTCCATCGCGGTCTCCTCATAAGCAAAATGACGCGCTGGCTCGTCATGCCTGGCGAGCCAGCGCGCACGAGTTATTTCGGTTCCGATTTGCTGTCGTACCGCTTGGTCCACTCGGCGAGAATTTTCTCGCGGTTCGCAGCGGCTTTCACAAAATCGTTCTTGATGAGTTGTTTGACCGGGTCGCTAGGGAAACCGGCGGGAAGTGCGACGTTCGTCGCGGCGGCGGTCACAGGATAACTCTTGGCGTACTCGATCATGATCGGCTCGGTGAGCGCCCAATCGAGAAATATCTTTGCGGCGGGTTTGATGTTGGCTTTTTTGACGAGCGCGTTCGCCTCGATGTCCCAGCCCGATCCTTCGACAGGAAAGACGCCGACGACCGGCGCACCCTTGGCACCTTCGGTCACCGCGCGATAGTCGAACGAAATGCCGATGACGGTTTCACCCGCTGCCGCCATCTTGCACGGCTTGGAACCCGAGTGCACATAGACTGCTATATTTTGGTGCAGCGCGTCGAGATATTTCCAGCCGCCGTCATCCCCTTTGAGTTGCAGCATCGCGGAGACGGAAAGGAAACCGGTGCCGGACGATGCCGGATTCGGCATCACGATTTGACCTTTATACACCGGATTGAGAAGGTCTTCCCACGATTTGGGCATCGGCAGTTTTTTGGCTTCGAGTTCTTTGGTGTTGACGCAGAACGCGGACATCCACGCGTCAATGCCGACCCAGTTCGGTGGGTTCTTGGCGTCGCGAAACTGTGATTTGATCTTGTCGAGCCCGGCGGGTGCGTACGGCTCCAACATTCCCTGCGCGTCGGCGACGAGCAGACTCGTCGCAGCGAGACCCCACACCACGTCGGCTTGCGGATTGGCTTTTTCCGCGAGCAGTTTGGCGGTGATGATGCCGGTCGAATCGCGCACGATGCTGAGTTTGATGTCGGGGTACTGCTTTTCGAACAGCGGTTTGTAGCGCGCCAGTTGATCGTCTTCGAGCGCGGTGTAGACGACAAGCGTCGCCGGTTGCGCGGGCGCGGCGGCGGCTTGGGTTGGCGCGGCAGTAGGCGCGACTGTCGGTGCGGACGCCGGCGCACACGCGGCGACCAGCGCGACAAACACGAACAGCACGAACAATACGAACTTGTGGTTGAACATGACTCCTCCTTTTGGATTTTTTCTATGGCAATGGTTTCGCCAAAC
>Ga0233423_10001736_pt1 | contig 10794 bp, 7 predicted proteins | sample Watercolumn_Mata_FD_180713 | JGI IMG/M metagenome (GOLD analysis project Ga0233423, IMG submission 180713) | Freshwater microbial communities from Lake Matano, South Sulawesi, Indonesia - Watercolumn_Matano_2014_112_MG | ecosystem: Environmental > Aquatic > Freshwater > Lake | place: Indonesia... | reverse complement strand
ACAGTTCCTATAATAAGGCAATACAATCCAAACCAGATTAACTTTCCCTTACGGACAATGGCTATCATCCAGTTACAGGCTATCAACCCTGAAATAAGGGCAGAAAGGAAACCAATCAAAAGGGGACCCCATCCGATTGCATTTTCAGATTTTAAATCACCGGTTAAAAGATCGAGTAGATTTATTCCAATAACAGGGATCAGGACCATAAGAAAAGAGAACCTGGTCACTTCATCTCTCTTGTTTCCGAGGAGCAGGCCGGTGGTTATGGTGGCACCTGACCTGCTCAAACCTGGTAATACTGCAACAGCTTGTGCAATGCCTATGATAAAGGAATGCATCCAGGAGATATTCCTGGTACCTGGAGCCTTTCTGCCGGCAATGATAAGCAGGGCAGCTGTAACCAGGAGCATGGATCCCACAAGTAGAATGTTCCCGGTAAAAAGACTTTCAACCTGGTCACGGAAAAATAATCCAATCAGTATAACAGGGATTAACGAAAAAAGAATTTTGCCAAGGTACTTTGTGGATTCATTCCATCTGAACTGCAGACTGTCGGCCAGCAAGCTTTTGATCTCCTTAAAAAAAACAATCAAAATACTTAACACAGTTGCACCATGCACAACGACAGCAAAAGTGAGATTTTCACCTGTTTGTATTTTGAGAAGAGCATTCCCCAGTTCAAGATGGCCACTGCTGCTGACGGGAAGGAACTCGGTGAATCCTTGCACCAGTCCCAGGATCAAGGCCTCATACCATTCCATCAGATCTATTCTTCTTTGGGTTTTTTCATGATGGCCCAGATCTCGAACATAAATCCGAACAAAACAATAACCGGGGCAAGAGTTATTCTCCTGAAGCTGAAAATGTCAGGATTGAACTCATTGGGATTCTCTGCTTTTCCACCAATCATCAATAAAAAACCAACTATGATGATTGCAAAGCCGATAATCAGCAGTATGTAATTTTCTTTTTGAAGTGGAAAATCAGGCTTCTCCTGTTCTTTCAATTTTTTTGCCATACGAATGATGTTTTAATAATACAGGTCATCTGTATTCATGCGGAGATACTTGTTGACCGCGAAAAAAGTGGAAATCCAGTTTAGGGATGCTCCCAAAGCGAGGACAAATAAAACTAAAATCCCCATTATTTCCATATCCCTGAAGTAAATAAAATCATAAAATTCATGCTGGATAAAATACAGGATCGCACCCAGCAGTCCTAAAGCAATAAATGCAGCAATAATTCCATGCCTGGCACTTTTATACAGGAAGGGACGTCGGATGAACGGTTTGGTTGCACCAACCAGCTTCATGGTGTTGATAAGAAATCTCCTGGAATATATGGATAACCTGATGGTGTTATTTATCAGGGCAATAGCGATCAGAAAAAGCATAGTGCTGAAAACCAATATGATCAGACTGATCTTACGGATGTTCTCATTTACCAGTTGGAGCAGTGATTCCTGGTAGAAGATTTCTTTGACTTCCTCATAAGCTGAAATATCTTTTTCAATAGGTTTGATGCTGTCAGTATTGGCATAAGGAGCATAAAGTTTCACCTCAATAGATGCTCCGAGAGGATTGTAGCCTAAAAAACCGATAAAATCCTCACCTAATTCCTGCTGTAGCTCCCTGGCGGCTTCCTCTTTTGAAACGTATTTGGTTGATTTGACAAAAGACCTTGCATCAAGGGTTTTCTGCAGGCGAAGGATATCCACTTCCTTAACAATATCATTAAGGATAATGGTAAAGCCGATATTCTCCTTAACATAATCTGAAAGACGCCTGGCATTCATCAGTAAAACCCCAAGCAGTCCAAGGAGAAGAAGAACAAGCGAAACGCTGATAATTGAAGTAATATACGAACTCCTTAATCTTCTGACGGTAATCCTGCTTTCTTTTTTCATTATTACAGCAATGCTGTTGAGAAGTTTCATTTCGTGCCACGAAGGATCAGCAGTAGCATCGGTTAAATATCCTTTAATTAATTATCTCTATCCATCCAAAGGGATCCTTCTCATCACCATATTGGATAGCTATAAGCTTATTATACAGTTTAACGGACACAGGACCCGGCTTGCCGTCTTTACAATATTCATGTATAACACCGGTTTCCGGGTCAACGATTTTCCTGATGGGACTGATGACTGCCGCTGTCCCACAGGCACCAGTTTCCTCGAAGGTACTGAGTTCAGAGATCGGCACCGGGCGGCATTCCACTTTCATGCCCATTGAACCGGCAAGGGTCATCAGGCTTTTATTTGTGATAGAAGGAAGTATACTCTGAGATTCGGGAGTGATATAGGTATTATCCTTAATGCCAAAGAAGTTTGCCGGTCCGCATTCATCTATATATTTCTTTTCTTTGGCATCAAGGTAAATGACTGAAGCAAAACCCTGGTCATGTCCTTTTTCAAGTGACACCAGGCTGGCTGCATAATTTCCTCCCACCTTTATATTCCCTGTCCCTAAAGGGGCAGCCCTGTCGGTACTTCTCCAGATCATCATATCAACAGGATTGAATCCCTGTTTGAAATATGGGCCCACAGGGGTGACAAAGACCATAAACATAAACTCAGAAGCAGGTTTAACTCCTACCTGGGCACCTGTGCCGATCAATAATGGCCTGATATATAGGGAAGCGCCCGTCCCATAAGGAGGTATATACTTTGTATTCAGCAATACGGCCCTGGTGATGACCTCATGGAACAGTTCATCGGGAACAACAGCCATCATGATCCCGGCAGCGCTTCTTGCCATCCGGTGGGCATTATCCTGCCACCTGAAGATCCTGATCTTTCCATCCTTCCCCTTGTATGCTTTCATACCTTCAAAAGACTCCTGTCCGTAATGTAAACAGGTGGCTGCCATATGAATCTGGATGAATTCGGATGAAGTAACTTCCGGTTCACTCCACTTTCCGTTCCTGTAATAAGAACGGACATTATAATCGGTCTGTCTGTATCCAAATGGCAGGTTTTTCCAGTCTATTTCTGACATAATTGCACGTATATTGGTTGTAAATTTAGGTATTATTTATGAGAACTTACGGATATTCTCAATCTGGTCTTTCCTGTTAATCTCACGCAGGCTGTTGGCTGCAGCGGTATAGAATTCATGGTTGGTGAGGAAATTTACCTGGTGTTCGTTCCAGTCTTTTTTTGAGCTGATTATTTTCATTGTCCTGTATTCCTGGAAAAGCCGGTCAGAAAGGATCAGAAAATCCACCCGGCCAAGATGGTTCAGGTTAGCGTCGATTATTATTTTCTCCAGAAGATCTTCGGGTTTATGCGGGATAGAAGTAGCAAGTATCAGCTTACAGATTTTGTCGATATGCTCCTGGGAAAACTTGTAGGAAGGCAGGATCTCCCTGGCTATCTCAGCAGATTTATTCTCGTGTTCTGCATATTGATAAATATAACCTATATCATGGAGCAGGGCTGCTGTCCTGACAAGCAGCATTTCTTCATCGTTGACGCCTTCAGATCTTCCGAGCAGTTCCACCTGTGCATATACCTGGGCTGTATGGGCGGCATTGTGGTAAAAAAGATATTCCGGAATATCAGTTTCAAGGCGTTGCATGATTACCTCCTCAAGATCCTGGAGCCTAAGAAGCTGTAATTGTACCTGTAGTTTTTCATTACCGGAATATTCAAACCCACCCCTGAATTCAGGCTTAAGGCCGATAACAAAATACATATCTATGTCGCCTTTATATTTTACCGGCATTTTACCACGGTATTCGCAATCAAAAAACTGTTGTACCAGATTAAAACATGTTCCTGAGATATTTACTTTTCCTGCAGATCCTGAAGATTCCATACGGCTGGCAGTGTTAACAGTATCACCCCAGATGTCATAGGTAAATTTCTTTTGTCCCACCACTCCTGCAATAACAGAACCGGTATGTATGCCTATCCTGAGGTCCCAGATGCTGGTATTGGCTTTCTTGAGCTCATTCATATAATGCTGCATCTCTAAACCTGCAAGTACGACCTCAACAGGATTAGTCCGGTTTTTAACAGGGATACCACCGGCTGCCATATATGCATCACCGATAGTTTTTATCTTTTCAATATTATATTTTTCAACAACCGTGTCGAACTGGAAATAAAATTTATCAAGTTCATCAATAAGCTTCTCCGGATTCATCTGCTCAGCAATCTTCGTAAATCCCTGTATGTCCGAGAATAATACAGTCACCATTTTGAATTTGCTGGAGGTAGCTTTGCCGGTGGATTTAAGCTCGTCGGCTGTTTTCTGGGGAAGGATATTGGCAAGAAGACTATCCGTTTTCTCCTTTTCCTTTATTAAAGAATCTGTTTTCTCATGGATGATCTCATCAAGCCTGTACTGTACTCTCAGCTTCTGAAAATGCTGCCATTTCCTTAAAAAATATAACAGGATCAGGAGAAGTATGATATAGATTAAAAATGCCCACCATGCGGTATAATAAGGCACTCTTATTGTAAAGTCAAGATATGCAGGAGTGGAGATATTGCCATAAATATCTTTCGATTTTACTGCAAATGTGTAGCGTCCTCCCGGGAGGTCTGACAGATCCACAAAGTAGTTGTCTGTCCAGTGGGACCACAAATTGCCTTTTTCGTCCAGCGAATACTGAAATAAAGTATTTCCTTCACTGTTGTAATCGGTAGAGGTAAATTCAAACCGGAGGTTATTATAGGAATGAGGAACACTGAGACTTACCGGAAGTCGCTGTTTTCCGGTGACTAAAGAGTCAGGAACCAAACAGCTGATGACAGAATCGTTGTCGATTATCACACGATCAATAAAGGTGAAAAAGTGTTGGATCCGGGGGAAAGGATAGTCAATTGCAATCCTGGCCAGTCCGGCAGAGGTTGCCAGCCACAGGTTCTGCCTGTCCTCAAGCATAGAATAAATCTGAACCTTGTCCAGCCTTCTATATTCTATTGTATCAAGAGAAGAAGGGACATAGGACAGAGGATCAAATGACACCAGTACTGTCCTGCCATTGCTATCATCAACATAGCTTAACCAGGCTCTTGAAGAATTGCCCGCAACAACAGGTTGTTTCAAATGGTCCGTTTTATTGATAACGCTGCAGACCGGATGGGTGGTGAAGGTACCGGTCTCCGGTTCATACTGATTAATGCCGGAGGAGGTTGAAGCAAGCAAGGTATTATTCAGGAATATCAGGCGGACAGTGCTTCCGGCAGCTCCGGGCAAAACATCTGTTTCAGAGAAGGTAATCTTTTCACCAGGTCCGAAATGTTCAGGGATGGCAGCCCTGAATAATCCTGAATTAAAGGTACCCGCCCAGATGAATCTGTCCTTTGTTTCAGCAATACCGGTGACAGGTATGTTTAATCCTTGGGTTGGTCCAAGGCTTATCCATTCATTATGAGCATATTGTAACAAAGAAACGCCGCCGGAGTCAGGGCCGAAATATACTATTGTTGTATCTGTAGATGATCTGGTTATAACCTTTGAAGGAACTGCACACACCAGGCGGAGACCTGAAGAAGGCAGATATTGATAGATCCCTTCACTGCTGCTGACAAGCATACCTGTGCCAAAGGGCACCATATCATAACAACTGACCGGATGATCTGTCAGCACTTGTATTTCTGTATCCTCGTAACCTTCTGTTCCTGGCCTGGTGCACATGGTAAAAAGACCGGCAGATGATGAAATGAGCAGCTGGTCACCAGACAGGGCAAGGTCGTTTATTATTCCCTTTGTTTTTGAAGGGGGGCTGAAAAAGGTAAGTGGCGCAAACAGTTCAACGCGGCAAAGATAATTTTCCAGCAGTATCCACAGGTTATCATATCCATCATAATAAATATCACGGATATCTGTGCCACGGATACCTAAGTCTTTATTTATCCTGGTGCAAAGATGTCCGTTTTTATCCCGGACAACCAGATCACCCTGTTCATTCTCTGACAGGAAATAATTATCAGAGAACTTTTTAATTATCTGAACCTTATGGTTGCAGGGTTCATCCAGAAATGGATAATCAGCAGCCTGCATTTCTGTGAAGGTTCCATTTTCAAAGAGAAACAATCCTTTGTCAGATATAATATAAATATCATTACCAATTGAAATTATCCTCCTGACCTGACCTGGCCTGAACTCCTTTTGTGAATTTTTGTCTATAATGGGATTAAATGATAATATGCCCCTGTTATCAGTCCCGAGAGAGCCAAAAAGATCATTTCCTCCGGCATACAGGAACTTGTTTTCAGAAAGGGTTATGCACACCGGACCAGGTATTCCGGTGAACGACCATCCTTTTCCATTGTACTTCAGGACGCCATGTTCCGCAGCAATAAAGATATTATCCTGCCCGTCCTGTACTACCTGGCTGTATAAACCGGATAAATTCAGATCATCAGGGAATATGAACTGTACATGAGGATTGCTAGTTGGGTTATAATGAGTGATTTGCGAGATGACCGGAAGCTGTGAAAATCCAAGAAATGAAAAAAAAATAAAACCAACCTTTGTAAATTTGATGAGAAAATTCATAACTTGGGTTGCTTATACTTTCATACCGGGCATGCACTCATGCAAGCAAATTTAAGAATTAATGTGATTTAGTTCTTATATAAATCAATTTACCAATGGAAACTAAAGAAAAAAGACCGATTCTGATTCCCTGGGATTTTACAGAAAAAGCTGGGTATGCGCTGGAACATGCTGTAAATGTCAACAAATCCCTGGAGACAAACATCTATTTGTTACATATAGCGAAGAAGGACAAAGATGTTGCGGATGCCAAAGCTGCCTTTGATAAAGAGGTTCCCAATCTGGAGAAGAAATATGCAACAAAGCTCAATGTTATCATTGAAGTTGGCAGCATTTTCTCAACGATTTCGGACAAAGCAAAGGATCTGCGTGCAGAAATGGTGATTATGGGCACGCATGGGAGGAAAGGAATGCAAAAACTTATAGGGAGCTGGGCACTTAAAGTCATTGCAGGATCAAAGGTGCCATTCATTGTTGTTCAGGCATCACCCAAGTCTGCAGGCTTTGAAAAAATTGTTTTTCCCCTTGACTTCAGGCAGGAAAATAAGGAAAAGATCAACTGGATCCAGTATATAAGCAAGTTATATCATGCCAAGTTTTATATCATCAAGCAGAAGACCAGTGACCGGAAATTCCTGAAGAATCTTCAGACCAACCTGCATTTTACCAAAAAATTCCTTGATAATAACCTGGTTCCTTATGACATTGCAACTGCAGAGGGCAAGAAGAGTTTTGCGCTGGAGATCATTGATTATGCCAACAATATAAATGCCGACATGATACTGATCATGACCACCAAAGATATAAACATTGCCGATTATGTCATAGGTGCCATGGAACAGGTAATTATATCCAATCAGTTTGAGATACCGGTGATGTGTATCAATCCCCGCCCGGGGAAGATTAAAGGCGGTTTCAGCGCTACCGGAGGTTAAGATCGGTTGTGAAGGAGTTACTTTTTGCCACCCGGAATAATAACAAGGTCCGGGAAATCCAGCAAATTTTGCAGAACAGGATCAGGGTGCTTAGTCTGTCTGATCTTGGTTATACAGAGGATATTCCTGAGGATCAGGACACCCTGGAGGGGAATGCTCTGTTTAAAGCAGCTTTTTCCTTTCAGAAATTTGGCCTTGATTGTTTTGCCGATGATACAGGACTGGAGGTTGAGGCACTGAACGGTTCGCCGGGAGTTGTTTCTGCGCGCTTTGCTGCAATGACAGGCGAGGTGCTGGAAGGAGAAGATTTTTCATCTGCGAATATCAGGAAATTATTGAGGCTGCTCGGAGAACGTGCTGACCGCCAGGCGAGGTTCCGGACGGTTATCGCACTTATTCAGGGAGGCAGCGAATATTTATTTGAAGGTATCGTTACAGGAAAGATCCTGAAAGAAAGAAGGGGTATGGAAGGATTCGGGTATGACCCGGTATTCGTTCCTGACGGATATGACAGGACATTTGCACAGATGAGGCTGGAAGAAAAAAACCTTATCAGCCACCGGGCGCTCGCTATCCGGAAATTGTCGGAGTTTCTGGTGGGGACTGTTTGATCAGCTGGTTGGCGGACTCATCATCATTTGTGAAATCGAAATACTAAAACAACAAAATCATCGTATTTAGGTAGTAAATCAGATGATTAAGAAATTCCATATTCTGGTCATATCAGCTTTGCTGTTTCTGCTGGGGGGAAGTGTACTTATATCCGCACAGATGGCAATCGGTGAATGGAAAAGCTATCTCCCTTATTCCCAGGCTGCCATGCTTACAGGAACTGCCGACAGGATATATTGCTCCACGCAGACCGGATTGTTCTATTATAATAAAGCCGATGGCTCACTGCACACCATTACCCGTATTGATGGCCTGTCAGATCTTGAAGTAAATGCTATTAAATATTCGGAAGGTTCAGGTGTACTCGTTATCGCATACAGAAACGGGAACCTGGATATAATCAGAAGCGCTGAGATTCATAATATTCCGGATATAAAGAGGAAACAAATAACCGGAGATAAGACGATTAATGATATAATGATCATTGATCAGTTTGCATACCTGTCCTGTGGATTCGGGATCGTTGTAGTGAACCTGGAAAAAGAGGAAATAAAGGATACCTATTATATAGGTAAAGATGGGGGGCAGGTAGAAGTTAAGGCGATGACCTTTGACGGGCAATATCTTTATGCAGCTACTGTTGAAGGAATTTACAAGGCTGACATCAACAGTCCCAACCTGATAGATTATAATTACTGGAACAGGATTAGCGATATTCCCAACAGTAATAAAATGTTCAATACCATCTGCTTTTATAATAACCGGGTATATGCAAACTTTTCCAATGAGACAGGGAATTCCGATACCATATATTATTATAATGGAGAAACCTGGAATATTATGCCGGCCCAGAGGTTCAACCAGGTACGGAAGTTAAAAGTCCAGGGAGACAGGCTTATGGTAATAACATCTTATCATACAATGAGTTACAATTCGAATGGGAACAGGCTGACGGATTTTGTCAGTATGAATCCACAGGATGCATTGCTCGATGAGAATAGTGTGCTCTGGGTGGCGGACAGGACAGATGGATTAATGATGAAGGCAGGTGAAGCTGAACCGGTACCGCTGGTGCCAAACGGACCTCAAAGCAATGAAGCTGTAAAGCTGGCAATCAGTGATAACTATCTGTATGCTGTGGCCGGAGCTGTGAAGTCTGACTGGAATAATCTATTTAATCATGCAGAGTTAAACATACTTAAGGATCAAATCTGGGAGGAAGGTTATGACACAACAGTGTACCGGGATCTGGTGTCACTTGCTGTCGATCCTGCTGATAAAACGCATGTTTTTGCCGGATCATGGGGGTATGGACTGTTTGAATTCAGGAACGGGAGCCTTGTTGAAATTTTCAGGGATAATAACAGCACGCTGCAAACAATAATCCCGGGTGATTTTTTCAGGCTGGGAGGTCTTTGCTTTGACAATCAGAATAACCTGTGGGTGGTGAATTCCAATGTCCCGGAACCTGTTTCTGTAAGGAAATCTGACGGGAGCTGGAAGAGCTTTTCCTTTGGCGGGAGGTTGAAAGATCCCCCGGCGATAGGGGAAATAATCATGACCGGATTTGGGCAATTCTGGTTGTTCATGCCGAAAAATCATGGCCTTTTTGCTTTTGATGTAAACGGGACTGTGGATGATGTGTCTGATGACAGGTATTTAAAATTTGATATAAGGGACGAGCATAATGATATTATATCCAATAATGTTTTCTCCCTGGCGGAGGATCTTGACGGGAACATCTGGGTGGGGACGGATAAAGGAATTGTTGTTTATTACAGTCCTACCAGGGTGCTTAACGGTGATCCGTTCTATGGTCAGCAGGTAATTGTACCTCGTAACGATGGTACCGGCCTCGCGGATATCCTACTGGGCACAGAGACGGTGACTGCCATCACTGTGGACGGGGCAAACAGGAAATGGGTGGGAACGGCACGATCAGGAGTGTTTTTGTTTTCGGAGGACGGGTTACAGGAGGTCCATAACTTTACAACTGAGAACAGTCCATTGCTGGCAAATAACATTTTGGATATTGCTGTTGACGGGCGGAGCGGTGAGGTTTTCTTCGCCACTGAAAAAGGGATCATATCCTATAAAAGTACGGCGACAGCCGGGGGAGATGATTTTGGGAATGTTTATGTCTTTCCCAACCCGGTGAGGGAGGATTATGAAGGCGAAATAGTGATCACAGGCATGATCAGGGAAGCGAATATAAAAATAACGGATATTGCCGGGAACATTGTTTTTGAGACCACTTCGCAAGGGGGGCAGGCTATATGGGACGGAAAGACATTTTCGGGGAAGCGGGTAAGTACAGGAGTTTATCTTGTTTTTTGTACCAATGAAGATGGATCGAAGACACAGATGACAAAATTACTTATAATCAATTAACCTTTGTTATTTGATTTTGGTGACAGAAAAATATTAAATATAAATGAAATTACCTCGCCGCTTGCGGCGAGGTAATTTCATTTGGATAAATATGCTGACGACAGTTAAAGGCCTCGTCCTCCACCATATCGATTACGGCGAATCCAGTGTGATCGCGCACGTTTATACGGATCTTTATGGCCGGATATCGGTAATGATCAGCGGTATCAGGGGCAGGAGATCAAAGTTCAGCATAAATATGATCCAGGCCCTTTCCTTAGTGGAAATGGAAATCTATTACCGTCAGAACCAGACCATTCACAGGGTGAAGGAATTGGGTAATTATATCAAATACCACA
>Ga0233423_10001735_pt1 | contig 10801 bp, 5 predicted proteins | sample Watercolumn_Mata_FD_180713 | JGI IMG/M metagenome (GOLD analysis project Ga0233423, IMG submission 180713) | Freshwater microbial communities from Lake Matano, South Sulawesi, Indonesia - Watercolumn_Matano_2014_112_MG | ecosystem: Environmental > Aquatic > Freshwater > Lake | place: Indonesia... | reverse complement strand
TAATGTCAAAATCAGGATATCGCGCTGCAGATACGGGCATTATCCTAAAAAACGTAAAAAATTGTTCTGATTTGCTTTCAAGCCCGATATTCCCCCTTTTCCGGCATCGAAAAATACTTTATTCCTGAGTTCAGACTGTGGTTGGTCTTCATTCCGAGAAGAATCGTTGTAATACTGTTTTTTTACCGGGAAGCTGCACCCACAGAAAGTGGGATCTGGACAGGAACCTGAGGTTTTTCATCTTCAGACCTCCACACGGCCTTTGTTCTAGGTATCCTTCTTCTCGGCCTGGGGGGCCTGACCTGTATTCCCGCTCGGATTCAATTATATCCCTGATGGTCTTGCAGATACCGTGATGATGGTATGTTTCCGGCTGATCTTTTCTTATAATCGGCGGGTAGTGGTGACCAGATAAAACAGCGTATATTCTTTTGTTACTACCCTTAAAACACCTGATTACCGGCCTGAATTACGCCGTTTTCTGGAAGGGGATATTTTACCTAAGCTGCAGCAGGAACAGGATCCTCTTATCCTGGAACAAGACCCACCGGTTATACGGTTCCTTTCCGGGATAGAATGTACTATTGCCCATGAATACAGGTTCCGCAGGAAAGATCGGTGGGACAGAGCCATTGATACGGAGGTGATTATTTCAAGGCTGCTCAACCCGGATTCGATATCATCCTGAGTGGATTTCGGGTAAGCACAAGAGAGGGGCAGGAACAATTACGGCATTTAAAAAAACGCAGCTGAAATTGCAGTGTCACCGGACCGGTTTTTTGGGGCATATCCTGAAGTGATCTGAATCGTCCCGATACTGTCCTTTGCTGTCTGCCGGTTCTTGTGCGGATAAAAAAAGGCAATACTGCTGCCCCGGTCAGACTTCAGCTCAGGCCAGGTCCTGCCAGGCGTTTCTCTCCCGTCCAATTTAATACCAGATGCATGTCTTTAGTTATACCAGATCAGGTTTTTTTTATTCAACAGGCCGGCTTTGTTGCGGCTCCCCGGCAGGAATGATGCCGTTAAATCCTGCATCAGATTTTTTCGAAACGGACAACGGTGATTCATAATGGATTCCCGCCGGCAGTACCAGTTCGGGTATCCTGCAACCCCCTGCTTTTTAGGAAATCGGACCTGCGACTGCATCCTTGAAGATCAGGTACAATGTAACCCTGCATCGGGCTTCTGCACCAAGGCATCATGATCTGGTCTTTCTGCTTCATGGACAGCCAGGATGGATCATGTTCCGGAACAGCTCAGCGGTACTTTTTCCGTGACAAGGACAGACATGCCGAATCTTTACGTCGTAAATTTCAGCAGGATCGCAATAGCAGCGTTTTAAGCCACGATCTTACCCCGTTATGGGTGAATGTACCTGCCAAGCTGGAAAAATCCTTGTTTTATGACGGAAATTCTGCGCAAAAATAGTGCCGGGATCAGACGTTCGGAACAGTTAAGGCCTGTATGTATTATGATATAATTGTGCCATTGGGATACGATTGCTCTTGTGCCATTATCGGATCCGGTTCAGAACCAAGGTTTCGGGTGGCAAAACCGGTTTTGTCGCAGAAGAGTGATTCTGCGCAAATGTTTATAACGATGAGATTGGATAAAATAAACCATGAATAGCGGGTTTTTCTCGGAATGGCTGAAGAGCTACCGGGACTACCTGCGAATGCGCAATTATTCGAGCCGTACCATCGAAAGTTACGAGCAGGTGATACGGCATTTCGCTTACTATGTCTGGCTGCGCCGGCATACTGAGGTGACCAAGCTCGTCATCTACTGGAAGGATTTCGAGAATGCCCGGCTCGATACCAGTGTCGAAGTCCAGCCGGCGCTTGTTACGGATTTTCTCTCTTTTGTCTCCTCCATGCGGACTTACAAACCGAAGACGTTCCACCGGATGATCTCAACACTCTCCTCCTTTTACCGGTTCCTGTCTGCACAAGGGGGAGTAGTCAATAATCCTCTTGCCGGTATTGAACGCCCCCGGATCAAGCAACAGGAGATCCGGTACCTGAAGCACGACCAGGTGCTCAGGCTGATCGATGCGATTGAGGATCCCCGGGACAAGCTGATTGTCCGCACAATCTATGCAACCGGTGTCCGGGTATCTGAGCTCTGCAGCATCAATATCGGGGATATTGACTCTGACGAGCGGACGATTAGGATCCGGGGAAAGGGAGAGAAGATCCGGATTGTCTTTGTGGATGAAGAGACGATGGAAGCAATCAGGAAATTCATCGGGACCCGGATCGAAGGCCCGCTCTTTGTCGGTCAGCAGGGTAAACATATCTCACCCCGGGCTGTCCAGCATATCTTCCGGCACTACGCTCCTGCCGGCATCACGCCTCATAAGATCCGGCACAGCTATGCGAGTGAGCTGTACCGGCGATCCAAGAACCTCCGGGTCGTGCAGGAGAACCTCGGTCATACTTCGATCAAGACCACCGAGATTTACCTGCATACGGATCTCGATGAGCGTCGCCAGGTGTACCAGCAGTTTTTCCCTCTGTCCGGTGCTTCCGGGTCAGCTTCACGGACCGGCTGAAAAATCAACAATCTGTTTTGTCTTTGGGTTTAACTTTTTTGAAAGTTTTAATAACGGAATTTTCGTTAACAATCGATCTTATCTTCTAGATTCGATACAATACTTGGTACTGTAATGTTCAAAATAACTTGATGTAACAGAATCATTTTTAGACTGCCTTATCTCGGCTATGTGTTATTCTACAAAATTCCGAAGAGTCTGAAATAATTGAAATTTTACAAATCTCCGTCGGAAAAGATCGGCTATATCCAATCATTGTGATATTGTTATAAACCAAATAATGCTATATGAAAAATCGCTTATTCAGATCGGTTTTGGCAGGCAATCCAATCCAGCAGGAAGACCTCCCGGCACTGCCAAATCCTTTTTTCTTCATGTCAAGGGCTTAGCTGACTGTCCTGTTGGTTCCACTTGTCAGGAATTGAGCATGGTTCAGATTCTACCTTTTTTAATACCCAATGAAAGCGCAGGATCCAATAACCGATCTTCCTTTAACTCCAGCGATCAAACAGTTTCGGAACCAGCTCCGCCCGATCGAGCTGAGATCTATGCCTGGAACGACTCGTACACCTTCCTCTGATGTGGGGGTAATCACTGATCCTGCCGAAACGAACCGGCTGAAAGAGTCAACCGCCCGTCTCTCCGTTGCCTCGAACACCTTACTCGTAATTGTCAAGCTCGTAATCGGCATCGCAATGGGATCGGTCAGCATAATCTCAGAAGCCATCCACTCCGGCATAGATCTTGTTGCAGCCATAATCGCTTTTCTTTCGGTCCGGCAGTCGGCAAAACCTGCCGATGACGAACATTCATTTGGCCACGGGAAGTTCGAATCCATGTCAGGGCTGATTGAGGCCATCCTCATCTTTGTCGCCGCCGGCCTGATTATATGGGAATCGGTTCAGAAGATCTTTGGCCATGGAGAGGCGATGTCGCTGGATCTTCTCGCAGTCGGTATCGCTGTGATGGCATTCTCTGCCATACTCAACTGGTACGTCTCGTCACGCCTGATGTATGTTGCGAAAAAGACGGAATCGATTGCACTCGAAAGCGATGCATGGCACCTGCGTACTGACGTTTACACATCGCTTGCGATATTTGCCGGGCTCATCCTGATCCGGCTGACCGGGATCACGATTCTCGATCCAATATTTGCTCTGGGTGTCGCTATAATGATCATCAAGGCAGCGTATGATCTGACCAAGCGATCTCTTGCCGATCTGATGGACCAGAGCCTGCCTGCTGAGGAAGAGCAGCGTATCCGGCAGATAATCTGCGACCACTATTCGCAGTACGTAAATTTCCATGCATTGCGGACACGCAGATCCGGTCCTGAACGTTTCATCGATCTCCACGTCTGTGTGCCAAAGCACCTCTCGGTTCAGGAATCCCATGACTTTGCAGACCATATCGAGCACGACCTCGCGCTGGAATTCCCCCGTTCGAATGTGAACGTGCATGTCGAACCCTGCTCTGACGAATGCCAGGACTGCACAAACATCTGCACGATCGTAAGAAAAGGGCAGTGAATTACCGGTATTGGATACTATGAATGAAAAATCCCGACTCTGTATGCAGGAGTGATCCGGGGCAATGGAAATCCTGCTGACTTCTGCGCTGATCGGCATCGGCCTCTCGATGGACTGCTTTGCCGTTGCTATCGCGGCAGGGGGGTACCAGAAAGTCAGCCGGCTGAAAACAGCTGTCATTCTCGCAGTGTTTTTCGGAAGTTTCCAGACCGGCATGACGCTTGCCGGCGCTCTCGTCGGATCCGGCTTTGCCCACCGCATCTCGTCTTATGATCACTGGATTGCGGCAATCATGCTCTTTCTGATTGGCGGGAAGATGGTGGTCGAAGGTGTGCGGGACGGCGAAGAAGGGGGGGCGCCGGATGTCGTGAATATTCTTGCGGTGACATATCTTGCAATCGCAACGAGCATCGATGCGCTTGCAGTCGGGATCAGCTTTGCGTTCCTGAACATGCCGGTACTGGTCCCTGCGCTCATCATCGGCGCCATCTCAGCCGGCGTCTCATGGACCGGCGTGTTTCTTGGCGGGAAACTGGGTCATCTGCTGGGCCGCCGCATGGATATCATTGGCGGGCTGATCCTCATCCTGATCGGGATCCGGATCCTGCTGGAACATATGCTGTGGGGCTGATCCACGTCTTCTGTCAGGGTATCCCCGCGGCTGATTGTTTTCCAGCTGATGCTTTAACAATCCAAAAATACCGGCAATCATCGGGATCACTCCGGAATTCTCCGGCACCCGTTTCGTCTTTATCCAATGGGTATATTCCGGTATTTCCCTTCAGGAATTGTAATCTCGAACCGTACGCCGTGCCCTGCAGCTCCGTTCTCGGAGATATCCATTCCGGAGATCGAAAGGATCTCCTTGACGACAGCAAGCCGGTGACCGGTTCCGCCGTCCTCCGGCCGGAGGAATACCCTCACCTTCTCGGACGCAGGAATCCCGATTCCGTTATCCGTATAGATAAGGACGAGGACATTTGCGGACATGTGGTACGAGAGCGTTATCCGGTCCACAGTCTCTCCGAACCGGAGTGAGTCGCTGATGAGGATAGAGAAGATGGTTTCGAAGATCGGCTCAGTAAAAACCTCGATCCCGCGGGCGTCCTCTTCAAACAGGATCCCAAGTACATGGTGATGGGAGCGGGCATACGTGAACGCCTGGGAGATATTTATCCATACCTGTTTCCTGTTCCCGGAATCACGTAAGTAAATCACGGAATTGACCAGTTCTTCGATCGATGCGGTGATCTTCTTACAGGATTCAAACGATTGCTGCCCGCGCTTGTCTGCCGGATCCGGTGTGATCAGGGAGAGGTATCCCCGCAGGGTAAAAAGGCTCGTCTTGATCTCATCCTGCAGGAGCCGTCCGAAGAGCTGGAGTGTCCTGTTTGCCCGTTCCAGTTCTTTTTCGGCAAGTTTCCTCTTAATCAGCTCCTCATGGAGTTCACGGGTGTGGGCCGCAACCGTTCGCTTAAGGATAAATATCCAAGCGGCAAGGCCGAGCGCAATTAAAAGAAAGATGAGGATGATGATTGCGGCAAGCTGTACGACGCTTGGATCGAACAGGGGTGTACCGAGCCATTTATCCTCGATGGCACGGTACTCGGAAGGGCTGATCCGTTCAAACCCCTCTGAAATAACCGTAAGGAGCGGACTGCCTTTCCGGACCGCCCGGTGGACATTCGTTGAGTATAATGGTGCAGATTCCTTAAATTCCGCAGCGATATCGTACTTGTGCATGAAGAAGAGGGCCGAGGGACGATCCATAATAAAGACATGAATGGTGCCGGCCTTTGCATCGCGGATGATTTCCTCGTACGTGGCATATTCTTTCAGGGACGTCACGTTGTGGAACCTCAGGAGGGGAATAACCGAATCGCCGGCCTGGACAGCGACCACAAAGCCGGAGAGGGAATCCATACCCGAGATCCCCGGGATCTCTTTTCTGAAAAAGATCGGGACATCGATCCGCGAGTAGGGTTTTAAGAAATCGTAGGATTTGGCGCGCTCATCGGTGTATCCGAGAGTTTCGATGACATCGAAATCGCCGGCCAGCATCCGGGCCTGTGCCTCGTCCCACGGGAGCCCGGTGATGCTGACCGGTATACCGGTCTTCTGGGTAAAAAGGTTCCACTGATCGACAGCGATGCCCTGGATCGTGCCTGTGCTGTCAAGGAACGTATAGGGGGGGTAATTGTCATCAGTGACGACCCGGATCAGGGATGGCTGGATGTCTGCAGCGAATACGGGCCCGCTGAGAAGGATCCCCGCCAGTATCAAAACAATGGAAAAAAACCGGAGGCATCGGTTCCGGGCCATGAACACCTCCAATGCAGGTTATATGAGATTTATAAAACGAATTAACTTATATACATGATTATCGATTGGAAAGGATTCACAATAATTCCTGCTTCGCCGGTGTTCCTGTTTCCCTTTCCCGATGACCTCGCACCAATGTTGATTTTAATATCTCAGATACCAAATCTAGTAAAGCAGATTTTTTCCTGACGGGAAAATCTGTGAAGAGCACTAAAAAGGAGATCAGGGACCCCCGTAGTGTAGCGGTCAATCATGCAGGACTTTGGATCCGGCGACACCAGTTCGAATCTGGTCGGGGGTATACCGTCATGTACTGCATATCAGTGCGCAATCTGATTGAACTATGTACTCATTATTGTCACATCTGTTTTAACTACACTGTGTAATTGCGATTACAGGCCGGCGATAAAAAAGAAGGAGAAGTTAAACCCCGGATCCGGTTTTAATCTACTCCCGTCAGATTTGGTGCAGGTTTTTGTATTTCTGCCAGACATTATTAAAAGTATATATGGGTTGTGTTTTGTAGTTATTATTTATCATATTTGAGGATATACCTGAAATAGAATTGTAATATCCCGGTAAAGGCCGGACGGACAGACTATCCGGGTATCGTCCGGAATATTCAGGACGGTTGGTCCTGCTTCCTCATGGTAAAGATCCAAATATCAAATACAAGAATGTGACAGGTAAGTGCAGGTAATGATACGGAATTATTCCTTTTCAGCAGACTCTGTCAAAGAGCTGGTGGGAAAGATCCAGAATTTCAGCGGTTTTCGTCCAACACTCGGGATTATCTTCAGCTCGGTAGCACTCGGGATCCCTGACCTTGAAACCGGCTTATCTTCTATTGGTCTCCCCCTCTTCGGATGTTCAACTTCCGGCGAAATCTTATCGGAAGGATCGGAGGATCCTGTGTTTGAAGAATCAGCCGTGTGCTGCCTGCTCGATATCGATCCTTCATTATTTTCTGTCAGACTCTTTAAGAAAGGGGATGAATCTGATTCTGACCTTGGAAAACGAATCGGTGACTGGGGGAAAGGGATTTTTGCTGACCCTGCCTTTATAATCGCAATTGCAGGACTGAAAAATGACGGGGAGGCAATCATCCAGGGAATTGAATCCGTAATACCGGAAGGTCAGCGGATCTATGGCGGGATTGCCGGTGATGACTTCAGATTCTCCGAAACATATGCCTTTACCAGTGACGGTTATTCGGTGAACGGTGCAGCCGTTATCATATTCGACCGGTCCCGCGTTGAGGTTGAAGGATTCACAACCAGCGGGTGGGTCGGTGTCGGAACGGACATGGTGATCACCTTATCAAAGGGGAACACAGTGTATAAAATCAACAACCGCCCTCCTGTTGAAATTTTCCGGGAATATCTGCAGGTGACCGACGAGGAGCTCCAGCACATCGGGGTTTCGTTCCCCCTCTTTGTCAGGAGGAAAGACGGATCGGAGATCGCCCGGACATTTCTCTCCGTAGATTACAATGACGGATCCATGGTCTTTGCCGGTTCCATCCCGACGGGGGCCAGGGTGCGGTTCTCCAGTTCTTTCGGCTATGATATCATTGAAAAAGCGGTCCGTGACCTTAAAAACTGGCATACGGATCATCCGGGTGCTGATCTTCTCATCCTCTTCTCCTGCAAGGCACGCCATCTCGCTGCCGGGCCTATAGTGGCTGAAGAGATCCGTGCAGCATCCGATCTCTGGAATGCTCCTTTAATCGGGTTCTTCAGCTACGGGGAGATCGGCCCTACCCGATCTGGAACTTGCGATCTCCACAATGAGACACTGAGTCTCGTGAGCATCAGGCTCCATACTGACTGATATGAAACAATTCGATACACTCTGGACCAAATTGCAGCCGCTGTTGCCCCGGCTTTCAACGGAAGAACAGGAAACGATCACAGCTGCATTCGACCGTACCGGAAAAGCTGTTTCCGGCCTTGAGTCAAAATACCAGCATGCAATTAAGGAACGGACCTCTGTACATGCCCTGCTCACCAAATCATCCGATGACCTTACCCGCAGGTATCAGACACTTTTCGAAAACTCCGGAACTGCGATGGCTGTAATTGAAAGCGACGGGATAATCTCGCTTACCAACTCGCTGTTCCTGAAGCTTCTCGGTTACCGGCGTGAGGATATCGAAAACCGGAAGAATTTCTTCTCCATTTTTACTGAGAATTTCCGGTACCAGGTGCAGAATTATCACCGGCGCCGGAAGGATGGGGAAGGAAACGTGCCTGACCGGTATGAGGCCCAGGTCATAACGGATAAGGGCAGGGTACTGGATGTCATCATCATGATCGGGTTTTTCCCCGGGTCCGGCCAGAGCGTAGCATCGATAATCAACATCACTGACCGCAAACTGATAGAAGACGAGCTCAGGCTCTTCAAAACTTCCGCGGAACGGGCATTCGATGAAGTCTTCTGGCTCGATTTTGAAGGAAACATGCTCTATGTGAATGACGCTGCGTGCCGGAACACCGGGTATTCGCGTGAAGAACTCACATCCATGAAGGTCTTTGCACTTGACCCGGATTTCGATCCTGACCTCTGGCAGGGATTTATCAAGAACCTCAGGAAGGAAAAAACCCTCCTCTTTGAAACGCGGCACAAGCGCAAGGACGGCTCGATCATGGATATCGAGATCGTGACCAATTATGTCACGAAAGGGGAGCAGGAATTCAGTTTCGCGTATGTCCGGGATATCACAAAACGCAAACAGGCAGAAGCGGAACTGGCTGAGAGCAGGGAATACCTCTCCAAGATCTTCTCGTCCATACAAGCAGGCATCATGGTCATCGATGCAAAAAACCATGAGATCATCAACGTGAATGCCGCTGCAGCGAGAATGATCGGGACCACCGAGAGGGAAATTATCGGGAAAGTGTGCCACAAGTTCATCTGCCCTGCTGAGGCCGGGAACTGCCCGATCACGGATCTGCACCAGACAGTCGATAACGCAGAACGGGTGCTGATTACTGCGGACGGCAGGAGGATCCCGATCATCAAGGATGTCATCAGAACGACCCTGCACGGCCGGGAGTGCCTGCTGGAGACATTCATCGATAACACGGACCGGAAAAAGCTGGAGGACGAACTCAGGCTTCTCAAGATCTCCGTCGATCGAGGCTACGATGAGGTCTTCTGGATGGACATGGATGCGAACATGCTGTACGTGAACGAGGCTGCCAGCCGCACGACCGGCTATTCCCCGGAAGAGCTCTATGCCATGAAGATCTACGAGCTGGACCCGGATTTCACCCCCGACCTCTGGGAAAAATCTATCGCAGACCTGCGGAAGAACAAGAAGCAGTTCTTCACGACCCGGCACAAGCGGAAGGACGGTAAAATCCTCAATGTCGAGATCAGTTCGGTCTATGTGACGAAAGGCGAGGAGGAGTATGCCTTCTGTTTCGTCCATGATATCACGGAGAGCAAACGGGCACAGGATGAACTTGCCGCCGCCCATGAACGGCTTGTCGCAACGGACCAGGAACTCCGGCTCAATTACGAAAACCTTAGTACGGTCGAGAAGAAGCTGCGTGACAGCGAGGCATGGATGCGGGAGTTCACCGAGATGCTCCCCCAGTTTATCTACGAGATTGACACGACAGGAAAGCTGCTCTTCGTGAACCAGTATGCCGCTGATGTCTTTGGGATCTCCCGTGAGATGATCGACCGCGGCCTGAACATGAAGGATTTCCTTATCCCGCAGGACTGGGAGATCGCACAGAAAAACCTGATCCGGGTTGCCGGGGGCGATAAAACCTCGAATTATACCTATCACCTCAGGCGCAGGGACGGGGACCTCATGCCGGTGAATATCTATACCGTCCCTGTTCTTCGCGACGGAATCCTGAAGGGATTCCGTGGCATCATTGTCGATATCACGGAATATCTCCGGGCACAGGAGGCTCTCCAGAAGAGCGAGACCCGGTTCCGGGAGCTGGCCGAGCTCCTGCCGCAGATCGTATTTGAACTGGATGAGCGCCTGAATTTCACGTTCTTCAACTGGAACATCATCGAAATGACCGGGCTTGCCTATGATGAATTGTCGAAAGAGGGAGCCGGCATCATACCCCTCCTCCGGGAGTCTGATCGCAAGCATGTCGAACAGTTCTTCGCGCGTCTCATAAAGGAGAGTTCGAGCGGCCATATCGAATGTGTGATTGTGACCCAGCAGGGGAAGGAAATCCCTGCCATCATCTATGCCTCCCCGATCATCAGCGAGAACCGGATCGCGGGGATCCGCGGTGTCATCGTTGACATTGCAGAGCAGAAGGTTCTTGAATCGGCGCTGCGGGATTCCGAGACACGGTTCCGGGAGCTGGCCGAGCTCATTCCCCAGTTCATCTTCGAAACAGACATGAATTACCGGTTC
>Ga0233423_10001733_pt1 | contig 10814 bp, 8 predicted proteins | sample Watercolumn_Mata_FD_180713 | JGI IMG/M metagenome (GOLD analysis project Ga0233423, IMG submission 180713) | Freshwater microbial communities from Lake Matano, South Sulawesi, Indonesia - Watercolumn_Matano_2014_112_MG | ecosystem: Environmental > Aquatic > Freshwater > Lake | place: Indonesia... | reverse complement strand
GCATTATCTGGGCAAATTCCAGGACCGTGACCGCCCGTCCACCCCCGACGTTGTAAGCCAAGCCGTCGGCCTCCGGGCTTTCCAGGGCCAGGAGATTGGCCTTGGCAACATCGTAGACGTTGACGTAATCCCGCAACTGTTGGCCATCCTCATAACAGACCGGCGGCAGACCGGCGCGGATCCGCAGGGCAAACCTGCGGGCGATGCCGGAGTAGGCGTTATAAAAGGAATTCCGGGGCCCCTGGACATAGGTGTACCGCATGGCTGCGGTGGCTATGCCGTATCGCCGTCCCAAGTTAAAGGCGAGCAATTCTATGGCGTATTTAGAAACGGCGTACGCGGTGTGGGGGTGGTTGCAGCTAGCCTCATCGATGAACTGAGGTTTCGCAGGTCCTCCGCAGTGAGGGCAGACGAAGTCCCATTCCCCCAGACGCAATTGGGTCAGGGGCCGGGGCCCGGGGTAAAAAATAACGTCCTCGTTAATACACTGGTATTTCCCTTCTCCGGACACTGCTTGAGAGGAGGCGAAGACGATCTTTTTTACCGGATAGCGCTGCGGATGGGCCACGATCAACTCAAACATCAGGGCCGTGGATTCGGTGTTGGTGTGGATGAAACGGCTGAAATCCGGCAAATAGTCCTGGTAAGCCGCCAGGTGAAAGACGTAATCCATACCGCTCAATGCTTGGGCCAAATCATCCGGGTTGGCGACGTCCCCTTTGATGAATTCGGCTTCCTTGGGGACATAATCGGGCTTCCCCCGGGGATGCACCCGGGGTTGCAGGGAATCGAGGATCCTGACTTCATAGCCCTTTTGCAAAAGCAAATCGACGGTATGGGACCCAATGAAACCGGCGCCTCCGGTGACTAAAACCTTCATCAGAAATTCACCAGCACCTTGGCGCCTTCAAAATCAAAATTGTAAGACATTTCCTGCAAACCTTCCTCTGCCATCGCTTTGCGCACGGCACCCTTTTTCCTGATGGGAGAATAGAGCATGAGAAACCCGCCGCCACCAGCGCCTATGACCTTGCCTCCCAAGGCTCCGGCCTCCCGGGCCTTGTTGTACCACCGGTCGATATTCGGGTTGCTGATGGAGCCGGAGCGGCGTTTCTTGTTCTCCCAGTGCTCATGGAGAAGGTGCCCAAGTTTCTCAATATCGCCTTTTCCCAGGGCTTCTTTGACCCGGTAGCCCAATTCTTTGGTAAAATGCAGGCTGTCCACCACGGTCTGGTCTCCCCGGGTGGTATCCTGGCGTTGGGATTCCAATATGGTATTGGCGGAACGGGTCAACCCCGTAAAAAATAGCAGAATCCTGCTGCGGAGATCATCGGCTGCATTGTAGGAGATATTAAAGGGGGAGACGTGTACCCGCCCATTAGGCTCAATATCCAGACAGGTAATTCCTCCAAAAGCAGCCAAATAGTGATCTTGCTTGCCCACGGGATGACCGGCCATTTCCATTTCGATCTTGCAGGCAAACTCCGCCAGGGCCTGAGTTGGAACCCGCTCGCGCTTCAATTCATATAAAGAAGTGAGAAGGCAGACCAGATACGTGCTTGATGAGCCTAATCCGGTTCCCGCCGGCACATCCGCCATGGAGACGATCTCCACGTTATTCTTAATACCCAGAAGTTTTAAAGTTGGACGCACGAGGTCATGCTGGACCTCGTCTGCCTCTTTTACCTCTTCATAACGGGAATATTTGACTCTGACCAGGCCATCGGCCGCCGGCCGGTTGACATATATGTAGATATACTTATCAACAGCCGCACTTAAGATAAATCCACCATGTTTTGAATAATATGATGGCAGATCGGTACCGCCTCCTCCCAACGTTATGCGCATGGGTGCACGGGCCAAAATCATTGTCTCTCCTCCTTACATCAAAAAATTTTCAAAATCAATACTTATCTTATTCTTAAAGGGAAACCCTTTAGACCTCGATAGCAGATTTCTTGAGCCAGGTAGATTGAGGTTAGAAATGGGTCCAGAATGACGAAGGAAATGTAAGAGTTGAAAAGTTATTCACATTAAGTTGAGCAAGTCAAAATGAAATAACCCAAAAGATTTATAGGTTAGTATGCAACGGCTTGTTCTCAATGGTTTTTCTTGAAAGTATATTTTCAGTAAATATCAAGTCCTTTTGAGTATCTATCCAATAAAGGGTCTCATCAGGCCCCATGGTGTACCCGTATAAGGGCTCTTCGGCATTAATCAAGGCAGGCAGAACGTTATGCCCAAAGTCACTGGGCACGCCACCAGGAATATACTGCACCACACTGGTTTCACAAAGATACATGCCGGCATTGACCCAATGTGATAATACTTGGTCTTTTCCAGGCTTTTCTATAAATGCGGTAATTTTTCCCTTGTTATTCAATTGCACGACACCACTGGCGCTGACATCCTGCCGCCAAAAGAGAACCATCGTCAATGCCGAATTGTTGGTTAAATGAAAGTATAGAAGAGCCTGCAGGTTACACTTGATCAGATTGTCTGCATAGAGCACCAGGAAACGTTCCTGGGAGAAATGGCGCCGCGCCATCCAGACCCCTCCGGCGGTGCCCATCAATTCAGGTTCATAAGAATAATGGATCCGCACCCCAAAAGAAGACCCATCTTGAAAATAGTCGATAACTGTCTGGGGATAATGATGGAGATTAATCACCACCTCATCAATCCCTTCAGACCGCAGGAACTCCAGGTTCCATTGCAAGACGGGTTTCCCGGCCACCGGCACCATACACTTGGGACGATCATCCGTTAATGGCCGCAAGCGGCTCCCTAATCCGGCAGAAAGCAACATGGCCTTCATGTCTGTGAATTTCCCGAAGATTTAAATGTGGGGCTTTTTAGTTTTCTCTCAAATCAGTGAATCCACCGCTCTTCACCGAGGCATAGATGCCATCGATGATTCTCGCCGCCTGATAGCCATCGAGACCATTGCCCACAGGTTGCCGATTCTCCCGGATGGCGCTGATGAATTCCTGCCATTCCAATTGCCAGGAGGGGTCCGGCCCAGGGAATTCCCAGGTTTCTTCGAGTGGTGGACCAGATTCAGGCCGTCGCAAACCTAGAGTCAAGGTTTCAACTCCATAGCTCCCTCCCAGGCCATTAATTATCAAATACCCGTCCCGGCCGAAGATTTCGAAGCGGAAGAGATTCTTCCATTGGGTCCAACTAGTGTGGAGCGAGGCGATCTGTCCCGTTGCTGTGCGCAGCAAAGCGAATCCATTATCTTCCAAGGGGGCCACTTTCCAGAACCAGGTCCCCAACATGCCGGTCACCTGGGAGAAATCGCCCAGGAACCAGCGGGACAGGTCCACCAAGTGCACCCCTTGATCCAGCAATTGTCCACCACCAGCCAAGTCAGGGTCTCCGCGCCATTCCTGGTCGTATCCCGGCCGCCCCCCATGGCCATAGGCCGCCCGGATGTTCATGAGGGGGCCGATTTTCCCAGCCTGCACCAATTCATGGGCCCGCCAAATGGCGTGGTGGTGCCGATGGTTAAAACCCGTCTTCAGTATCTTCTTGGCGGCGAGAGCGGCTTCCACCATTTGCTTGGCTTCCTGGGCATTACGTCCCAGGGGTTTCTCGCAGAGCACATGCTTGCCCTTTTGGAAGGCCGCCAAGGTTATGGGTAACAAACTCTTATTCACGGTGGCGACAACCACCGCCTCGATCTCCGGGTGCTGGACCACGGCGTTCCAATCGTCTGTCCAATCTGTCTCTAGAGTTTTTCCCGTCTCTTTGGCTCGATCCTGATTGATATCCGCCACCAGCGCCACTTCATCCTTTGCCTCCCGAGCCACCAGGGCTCGGCGGGTGCCAATGAGACCGCAACCAATAATACCGATTTTCATTATGTTTACCCGTGATCCTTATCCATATAAGCCCAAATAATTTTGGCGCAGAAAAGTGATTAAGAGAAATCCGGATTACTTTACGCTTTCCGGCCGATGCAGAAATATTGGAACCCCAGTTTGGCCATTTTGGCGGGATTGTAAATGTTGCGTCCATCAAAAATGACTCGGGATTTCATCAGCGATTTCATCCGCTCGAAGTCAGGTTCTCTGAACATGGTCCATTCCGTAATGACCAGCAGGGCATCGGCTCCCTTCAGGGCCTCGTATTGGGAGGAGGCAAAAGAAATAGCCTGGTTTCCATCCAGCAGTGTTTTGGCGGCAGACAATGCCACCGGATCAAAGACCTGCAGACTGGTTCCGGACTCAGCCAGGTGGGAAATCAAGGTCAGGGAGGGGGCCTCCCGTAGATCATCCGTTTGGGGTTTGAAGGAGAGCCCCCAGAGAGCCAGAACCTTCCCCTGGAGATCTTCCTGGAAGTAATTCTTCAAGGACTGGAGAAAGAGGAGGCGTTGGTCCTGGTTGACGGCTTCCACAGCCTCCAAAAGACGGGGATTGTAGTTGAAGGACCTGGCAGTGTGAATCAAGGCCTGCATGTCTTTGGGCAAACAAGAACCGCCATAGCCTAAACCGGGGAAGAGAAAATGGTAACCGATCCGGGGATCGGCGCCAATACCCCGGCGAACCTTAGCTACATCCACCCCGGCATAGGCACAGATGTTTGCCAGTTCATTAATGAAAGAAATCTTAGTGGCCAAAAAAGCATTGGCCGCATACTTGGTCATTTCCGACGACGTGACGTCCATGATCACAATAGGATGGTTCGTGCGCACAAAGGGTTCGTAAAGTTCTTTCATAAGTTCTGCCACCCGCACATCGTCGCATCCCAAGACAATGCGATCTGGTTTCATAAAGTCTTCCAGAGCAGTTCCTTCCTTAAGGAATTCCGGATTGGAGACAACGTCGAATTGGAACTCTTCACCCCGGGCATCAAGCTCCTCCCGCACCACCTGGCGCAATAAGGCGGCAGTTCCCACCGGTACCGTGGACTTTTCCACAATGACTTTATAGCCGTTGATATAGCGGCCAATATCATGACCCACATGCAGCACCGCCGAGAGGTCTGCGGAACCATCCCGGTCCTGGGGAGTACCCACAGCGATAAAAAGGATGAGACTGTTTTGTACGGCATAGGATATATCGGTAGTGAAAGAAAGGCGTTTCTCTTTCACGTTGCGCTTGACATATTCCTCCAATCCGGGTTCATAAATAGGAATTTTACCTTGCTCCAAGTCTGCTATTTTGACTGGATCAACATCCACGCATATGACTTCATTACCCATCTCAGCAAAGCAGGCACCGGTCACCAGGCCAACATAACCGGCGCCAAACATCGAAATTTTCATAACTCATTCTCCCTTCTTATCAGGTAAAGAAATTATTGCTTGAATTCTGTACATTAAGATAGGACTCGGATAAACAACGCCCATATTTAAATCTATAGGTCCTTGAGTTTCTGGATCAAAGGATTGATGGTAAAAGGGTCCAGGCGCCGAACAGTATAAAAAGGAGTGGCATTGAGTTCCTCACCCTTGTCAGCCCACTGCCGCCAGGGATCGTGAGGTGCGGCAATGAGTTTACCGGTGAGACTGCCGGAAGCGGGGGAAGCCAAAAATTTCACCAGGTCACAGATAAGTTGCACTGGCGTGCCGCCATTCCTGGCCCGTTTCAGGGCTTGATGGTATTCCTCGCCAGCTTTTTCTCCGGCGGCCAACACTTCATCCAGCATTCGGGTGTTAACCGCCCCGGGGGCCACTGCGTTGATCTGGATGTTGTATGGCGCAAACTCCTGGGCCAGTGTTTCCGTCAGCCGGACCAAAGCCGCTTTGGACGTGGCATATGCAGAAAAGTTGGGTCGAGGCCCAGCCGCTCCTCCCCCCGAAAAATTGATAATCTTCCCGTGGCCCCTGGCCCTCATTCCCGGCAAGACTGCCCTGATTAAGCGGGCCGGGCCGAAAAGATGTACTCGAAAGATGTGTTCCCATTCCAAGGGGTCATTATCCAAGAAAGGACCAATGGGGGCCTGTATGCCGGCATTGTTGATCAGGACATCGACATGGTCCAAAGCAGATAAAGCCTGATCGATTGCCAAATCAAGCATTTTGGGCTGGGTTATATCGACGGTAATGGGAACGGCCCAGCTCCCCATTTCCTTAATCTCCTGCGAAACTTGCACCAAGGCTTCCTCGGTGCGAGCCATGAGCGCCAGTCTGGATCCGGGCCGGGCCAGGGTTAAGGCTAAGGCTCGCCCGATTCCCCGGCTGGCGCCGGTAAGAAGAATGTTGTGGTTATCTACTGTCATTAAAGTGCCTATCGATCCCTCGCAGGTTATTATATAATGTTATTCTGTACATAATCTTTGTCGTCTTGCCCGAAAAAACCTACTAGCTATGACGATCCTCATATCGTTTACTCGAGAGACGTTATTAAAGGCTTGATGGTGAAAGGGTCGAGCCGGCGAATGGTATATAGGGGGATACTATTTAGCTTCTCGGCTTGACCTTCCCATTGCTTCCAAGGATCATAGGGCGCGGCAATCAATTTCCCTGTGAGGGCGCCGGAGGCCTCTGAAGCCAAAAATACGGCCAAGCTGGCCCCAACTTCCGGGGGGGTCGCCCCCGTCCCTTTTTCCCGGGCCTCCTTGATCTTGGCGTATAAAGGCCCGGCTTCACTGCCGGCTGCCAGCACTTCGTCCTGGAGTCGGGTGTCCACTAACCCCGGAGCAATGACATTTACCTGGATATTGAATTCTTTGAGTTCTTCTGCCATGGTATCTGCCAGGCGGGCCAGTCCCGCCTTGGAGGCCGCATAGCAGGAAAGGTTAGGCAATGGGTTGGTGGCGCCGCCGCCCCCTAAAAGGATAATCTTGCCCTGCCGTCGTCGTTGCATGTGGGGCAATAACGCTTGGAACAAGTATAACGGTCCCACCAGATTAATGTTGAGCCCCTGGACCCAGGCCTCCAGGTCCACCTTGACGGTGGGTCCAATGGGGCCGTAAACTCCGGCGCTGTTCACCAGGACATCTACCTGGCCCCATTCCTTAATTGCTGTTGCCGCCAGGTGATCCACCTGGTCCTGGAGGGCTATATCTGCGGGTATGGCGGTGGCCTTGGCTCCCCTTTCCCGGCAAAGGGTGAGGATGTTGTCCAGATGTCCGACGTTGCGGTCTGACAGGACCAGTCGCGCTCCTTCCCGAGTAAAGGCCAGGGCGATAGCCTGACCGATGCCTCCACCCGCCCCAGTTATCAAAGCCACACGATCTTTTAAGACTTGACTCATATTCAAGATCCTCCGCCGGTTCTGAACAACATCGGAAGGCATTGGTCTTCGGTGCAAGAACTTCCGATGCCAAAGTAACGAAACCCCGCCTTTTTCATTAAAATTGGATCGAGCAGATTGCGGGTATCCAACATGACATCATCGACCATATTCGCTTTAACCTTTGCCCAATTTAGCGTCTCAATGCCATTCCACTCTGTTACCAAGACAAGGGCGCTACTGCCTCTTGCCGCTTCAAATGGATCTTTGCATAAGTCAATAGGAGGCATATCCGTTACTTCGTCAAGGTTTGCTAGCGGTGCAAATGATGATATGTGAGCGCCGTGTTCTAACAAGTCCCGTATAATATCCAGAGAAATAGCGCGACGCATTGTGCTGGTGCCGGCTTTATAGGTCAGTCCTAGAATTCCAATCTTGCGGTCCTTCAACGATCCCAAAATGCCGGTAAGCCTGCGCCCCACTAATTGATAGCGTTCGGCATTGATCCTCCAGACGGCATCCATCAAGGGCATGGAGATTTGATATTGACGGCCGAACTTTTGCAATGCCCGGATTTCCCGGCCCAGGGTTCCCCCCGCAAAGCCCAGTCCCGGGCTCAAGAAGGCATATGGACCGATGCGTTTATCCGACTTGAGTATCTTGGCCACTTCCAAAGCATCAGCTTGCAGTAGTTCGCACAAGTTCGCAATCTCATTGATGAAGCTTATGGACATGGATAGGAAGGCATTGGCGGCGTGCTTGCCCATTTCCGCCGACCGGATATCCGTTTGCAGCAGAGGGCGTCCCAAGGGCCGGTACAATTCGGCAATCCGTTGGGAAACCTGGGAATCATTGCAGCCGATGACGAACCGGTCCGCGTTTCGGAAGGTCTCCACTGCAATTCCCAGGCGCAGAAATTCTGGTATATAGGCAACCTTGCACTCAAATCCGGGAGCCAATTTCTTTATAGTCTTGGCTAATTCTTCACTTGTACCCAACGGCACCTGGGCCGTAACGCACAAGACGATATTTCCGGCAAGGTTATTCCCAATATCTTCGGCAAGGGCATAAATCGACGATAAATCCGATTCATCCTGCATATCCACCGGGGTGTCGGTACTGATGAAAACAAACTCCGCCCCCTCCAGCCCTTCTCTAATGTCAACCGTATATTTCAACCGGCCCGCGGCATAATTCCTTTGAATGATTTCCGAAAGGTCTGGCTCATATACCGGCGCCTTCCCGTTATTAAGCAACCTGGCGGTTTCCTGGTCGCAGACCCCTCGGACTTGATGGCCCAAATCAGCCAGACAAGCCGAGACCACCGCTCCCTGGTGCCAGATTCCGGTTACACAAATATTTGCCATGAAATGCTCCTCAGATCCCTGATGATATCATACCTTAATACTCCATCCATCATAATCTAAGCAATATCTCCGAAAAGATAGATAGAGTCAAGATGTCTACCAAATTAATCTATCCCTAAAATATAGTCCCAATCTTGCGCAGTTCTCCACAATAACCCACCCCTGACTGACCTTGGCTAGGTGAGGTGCTCCACACCCTCGATGGCTCGTTCTTAAGAGGCATCTATTTAGATATCGGCGCTGTTAACTCGAATTTTGCAGAATTTTTAGTCGCAATAACCATTAGAATGTCCCCCAAATCACACCTGATAACGCCGTTACAAATAAAACGAGAAAGATTTTTCCGAATCAAGTTAAGATTTATCTGTAGGGAAGATTGGAGACGCATCAATGTCCAACCAATACTCATATAAATCGGGACCTTTTCGGTTTTTAGAACAGTAAATCCAGTAAGCTCCAATAAAGTATGGAGCGATTTGATATTGAAATAAGACCGGTGCTCCTGGAAAAAGTGCCGGTGCTTGGGTCCAAAAATTTTCCAGGACAAGGTGCCAAAATAGGGCACCTCTACCACCAGCAGGCTTCTGTTTCCCAATAATTGCCGAGCTTCCATAAGTTCGGAAACTGGCGATAAAACATGTTCCAAGACATGGAAGTAGCTGATAACACCATAAGTTTTATGCTGTAATTCATTCCGTGATTCGGAAAGTGTATGGGCGTGTATCGGTATGCCATATCGGGAGGCTATAGATCGGCCCGACTCACTGAGCTCTATTCCCTCGACTTCATATCCGTTCTCTTGGGCGCACCTGAGCATTCCGCCGCCTCCACAACCCACATCTAGCCATTTAGCAGGATTAGGTCGAAACTTATTAATTCTTGTTAATCGGTCTTGATACATGGGAAAGCGTTTCTCTGATTCTTCAACAACTTCCATATCCCAATCGAAAGCGGTGTTTTCCAGGGGTTTTGTAAACTCGACCACCCAAGCATAAGTACATTGAGAACAACTCAGCACAAGCCAATCTCGGCTGGAATAATAAGGTTTGCTAACTGGAGACGACTTGCACAATGGACAAGGTTGCATTGGATACACCTATCTTATAATTTATTAATTTATTTTACTGAAAGATCGCCAATAATTATATATTCTTTAGCATAATTAGACACCTGTACCTCTTAAAACTGCAATAACTGTTTTAAATATAATTTTTATATCCAATCCCAATGACCAATTATCGATATATTGTAAGTCCATTTTGACCCAATCATTAAAGTTATTAATTTTATTCCTACCACTTATTTGCCATAGACATGTTAGTCCGGGTTTTATACTCAATTTCCGCCGATGCCAGCTTTCATAACGCACAATTTCATTGGGCATGGGTGGGCGCGGCCCCACCAAGCTCATGTCCCCTTTCAACACTGTCCAGAGTTGAGGCAACTCATCCAGGCTAAATTTTCTTAAAAATCTGCCAATTGGAGTAACCCGGGGATCCCTGGCGATCTTGAAGACCGGCCCAGTCATTTCATTAAGGCCCGCTAATTGGGCTTTCATCTTATCGGCTCCCACCACCATGGTCCGAAATTTCCAGGCATGATAAGGCTTATTACTGGGTCCTACCCAATTCCATTTCCAAAAAGCCGGTCCCGGAGAAGAAAGCTTGATGGCCGTGATAATGATGAGAAAGAACGGGGCCAGCAAGATCAGAGCAAATAAGGAAAAAATGATATCCATGCCTCTCTTAACTGCCAGCGCCACTTGATTTTCCGGGACATAACCGATACTGATGATCGGCAGCCCATAGATTAAATCGGCCCGGAATTTCTTGGCTATCCTGCCAATAAAATCGGAAATAATCCTGACCTGCACCCCCTCAAGCTCACAAGCCTCCAAGACCTCCCGGACTTCCCCCAGTCTCCGAGTAGAGACGGCGATAATCACTTCATCAAAAGGCTGCTCATGCAATACCGGCAGGATATCATGAATGGTGCCCAGAACCTTCTTCCCATATATTTCCCGCCCGACATTATCTTTGGCAAAATCTAGGAAACCAATGATATCTAACCCCCAATGGAATTGCCTCCAAATGGTCTCCATAAATTGCTTGGCTTGACGTCCGGCCCCCACTACTAGAACTCTTTTCCGGTTTTTCCCTCGCCTCCGGATAATGTTGGCTACAATAAATAGTAAATATTTCTCCGACATTAACAGACCCACATTAGTCACAATAAATATCGCTACTAAAGATCTGGGAATATA
>Ga0233423_10001730_pt1 | contig 10820 bp, 8 predicted proteins | sample Watercolumn_Mata_FD_180713 | JGI IMG/M metagenome (GOLD analysis project Ga0233423, IMG submission 180713) | Freshwater microbial communities from Lake Matano, South Sulawesi, Indonesia - Watercolumn_Matano_2014_112_MG | ecosystem: Environmental > Aquatic > Freshwater > Lake | place: Indonesia... | reverse complement strand
AAATCGGATTCGTGGTGTTGACCGCGGTCTTTATCGGTTCATGGCGGTTGACCACATGTTGAGAGAAATAGACACGGATTCCATGCTGACCCTCAGGGTAACGGACGCATGTCTGGGACAGAGCTGCGTAAAAACGAGTGCAGTGACCTTTATCTGGGTAGCCGTGCACTATCGTATGACATGGCGTTACAGTGACCGGGGCTATCGTTATCTCTTTATCGATGCGGGGCATGTGTGCCAGAATCTTTACCTCAGCGCCGAGGCGATAGGTTGCAGTGTGTGTGCCATAGGAGCATTCTCTGATGATGATATGAATCACCTGTTGCGTCTGGACGGTGATAGTCAGTTTGTCATCTATCTCGCGACCGTCGGCAGAAAGCAGCATGGAGGGTAAAATCGGGGAGATGCCGAAGGATCGCGGGAGAATCATTGTATACCACTCAAGGAGCACGTTATGAAGACTTTGATGCAATTGTTCATGATATTGAGATGCCATGGTTTGAACTCTCACATGCTTAGGTTTGCCGTACGTTTTCGGTCAGTGTCTGCCGGCGGTATTAGGGTTATGGTCTTTTTTGCCTGCGGGTGTTTGATGATCGGGACTCCCGCCTGGGGTGAGTTTATTTCAGATTATGAAGCACTTTCTCCCGCCTCACTGGTTTCTTATCTCAGGAATATCCCCTCTCTCAATTTTTGCGGAGAGGAAGTACCGTTGAGTGATCGGGATGTCCGGGAGCGTTTGGAGAGAGAGTTTCTGGTAACGGTCTGGAACAGACCCCAGGTAATACTCTGGATGAAGCGTTCCGGCCGGTATATGCCCTACATTGAGGAGATGCTGAGACAGAACAGTATGCCTGAAGACCTTAAGTATCTGGTGCTCGTGGAGAGTTCGCTGATTTCTCATGTTACTTCACCGAAGGGGGCAAGAGGTTACTGGCAGTTCATGGAAGGCACGGCGAAAAAATATGGCCTGTCGATCACCTCTCATGTCGACGAGCGGAGGAATTTCTTTTACTCCACCGGGGCCGCGCTCAGGTATCTCAAGGAACTTCACACGATGCTGGGTTCATGGAGCCTGGCGGCTGCTGCGTACAATATGGGGGAAGAAGGACTGAAAGCGGAAATGCTTGTGCAGAAGACGAACGATTATTACTTGCTTCGCCTGCCGGTGGAGACACAGAGGTATATCTTCAGGGCAATTTCTGCAAAATTGATTTTGTCTGATCCCCCAAAATATGGATATGTGTTTCGTAGTGAGGATTTGTATCGACCCCTGCAATCTGATCGTGTGGAAGTGGTATGTGACGAGGCCATTCCGATCTTTCTTATCGCTCGGGCAGCCGGGACTCACTTTAAGGAAATCAAGGATTTGAATCCTGAAATTAAAGGACACTATCTGGAGAGGGGACGGCACGTTATTTTGGTGCCCAGGGGTGGGGGCGCTGATGGTTTTCCCTCAAGATATGAAGAGCTATTGCGCCAGTGGAAAGAGGAGCGAAAGAAACATGTGTATGTGGTAAAAAAAGGGGAAAACCTTTCGTCAATTGCCTCTCAATGTAATGTGCCCCTGCCTGCATTGCTTATATGGAACCGCCTGGAATCAACAAAACGTGTCAAACCGGGCGATCGGCTTTTCATTTTCCCGGGAGAAATGAAGACCGGGAAAGATACAAAATGAGGCCGTTAATTACATTTTTCCCAATAAAATCATCACCACGGGGTCTGTTCATATCTTGACATTCGGAATTTAATGACTATTAATTATTGCAATTGGTAAATATGGTAAATCATAATAATCTTCGCATGTCTTGTACAAAGTCTACGGCAATGAAAAAACAGATCTTTCCTTACTATGTGGGAATGGTGGTAGTTCGTCAACGATCATTAATATGCATATAATACATGTTCAGGAGGTGGAGTAAGCATGAAATTGAGGCCTTTAAATGATTATGTTCTTGTGTCGCATGTTACAATGGAAGAAAAAACATCAGGAGGGATTATCATTCCCGATACGGCTAAAGAGAAGCCTCAGGAGGGAAGAGTGGTCGCAGCGGGACCTGGCAAGAAGGATCGTGACGGCAGGAGGATAGAGATGGAGGTGAAAGAGGGCGATAGGATAATGTTCGGGAGATATGCCGGTACGGAGGTCAAGATTGACGGTAAAGACCACATCATTATGAGAGAAGATGAAATATTGTGTATAATTGATAAATGAAAGATTGAAGGGAGGTTATGATAGTATGGCGGCAAAAGAGATTAAGTATGACATGGCAGCCCGTGAAAAAATCATGAAAGGGGTGGATACCCTTGCCGGTGCTGTGAAGGTTACTCTCGGGCCAAAAGGACGCAATGTGGTTCTCGCAAAGTCCTGGGGATCACCGACTATCACCAAGGATGGAGTAACCGTGGCAAAGGAAATCGAGCTTGAGGATAAGTTTGAGAATATGGGGGCACAGATGGTGAAGGAGGTAGCCTCAAAAACCTCGGACGTAGCAGGTGATGGAACCACCACGGCAACGGTACTGGCTGAGGCCATATACAGGGAGGGTTCTAAACTTGTTGCTGCGGGTATGAACCCGATGTCGCTCAAGCGGGGCATTGAAAAGACTGTGCAGACCGTTGTTGATGAACTGAAGAAGATTTCTAAACCTGTAAAGGACAAGAGAGAAATCACACAGATCGGTACCATTTCGGCGAATAACGATCTGACCGTTGGGGAGATAATATCTGAATCCATGGAGAAGGTTGGCAAGGAAGGCGTCATCACTGTGGAAGAAGCCAAGGGCATGGAAACGACTCTGGAGATTGTTGAAGGCATGCAATTTGATCGGGGTTACATCTCTCCATATTTTGTGACGGATCCCGAAAAGATGGAAGTCCATATGGAAGATCCCTACATCCTTCTCTGCGAGAAAAAAATAAGTACCATGAAGGATATGCTTCCCATACTCGAGCAAATTGCGAAGATGGGTAAACCTTTGTTAATTGTTGCCGAGGATGTGGAAGGGGAAGCACTGGCGACACTTGTAGTGAACAAGATCCGGGGAACTCTCAAATGTGTGGCGGTGAAAGCTCCCGGTTTCGGAGATAGAAGAAAGGCTATGTTGGAAGATATTGCGGTGCTCACAGGTGGTAAGGTAATTTCAGAGGATATCGGTGTGAAACTGGAAAATGTGGGTATGCATGACCTCGGCACCTGCAAGCGTCTCACCGTTGACAAGGACAACACGACTATTGTTGATGGTGGTGGCAAGAAATCCGAACTTGAGGGGAGAGTAAAACAGATCCGGACCCAGATTGATGAGACTACATCAAATTATGATAGAGAAAAACTGCAGGAACGTCTGGCGAAACTGGTGGGTGGTGTTGCCGTGATCAAGGTAGGTGCTGCGACGGAGTTTGAGATGAAAGAGAGAAAAGCCCGCGTTGAGGATGCGTTGAACGCTACTCGCGCGGCAGTTGAGGAGGGTATTGTCCCCGGTGGCGGTGTTGCCTATATAAGAACCATGAATGCTCTTCAGAAGGTGAAGGTTGATGAATATGAACGGTATGGATTGAATATCGTCAAGCGTGCTCTGGAAGAACCAACCCGTCAGATTGCCATTAACGCGGGGTATGAGGGTTCGATTGTCGTGGAGAAAGTAAAATCAGGCAAGGATGATTTTGGATTCGATGCAGATAAGGGAGAATATGTGAATATGACGAAGGCAGGCATCATCGATCCGACCAAGGTAGCCCGTTTTGCTCTCCAGAATGCTGCCTCCGTTGCGTCACTCCTCTTGACCACGGAAGCCATGGTTGCGGAAAAACCGAAGAAGAAGACGGCACCGGCGATGCCGGGCGGAATGCCTCCAGACATGGGGGATTATGACTACTAATTGATTGTGTAATGTGAACAGTGCATCTCACTCCCGGGTGAAAAATCATCCGGGAGTATTTTTTGAGTCGTGGCAAAGGGTTTTCGCAACGTTCACCAGCCCCTTCAGGAGGTCGGCCATTTTGTCGAAGTTCAATGTGTCGATGGTATCAGTTTCCGTATGGTAGTTCGGATTTCGGTAAAAGGCAGTGTCTGTGATCATAATCGCAGGATATCCCATTTTCCAGAATGAACGGTGATCGGAAAAGTCGACACCGGGGACAAAACTGACGGTAGACAGTGTTTCCACAGGAATACCGGAACTCTCCCTGATTGCATTCCGCACTTTCTCCACAAGACTTCTCGACTGGAGGTTTCCCACGACAGCAATAAAGTCGGGGGTTGTTGAATACATGAGACTCATCAGGGGGAGCGGGAAGGTTTGTCCTCCTTTCTTATCGGAGTAATAACCAAGCATTTCAAGCGAGATCATGGCAGTGATAGTTTCGTTTCTTGCTTTTGCCTCTTTCGCTTACACATAACTTCCCATGTGCTCAGATCTGAACAGGGGAGGTTCTTCAAAAACGAAAAAGATCAGCTTGAGAGTTCTTTCCGGAGAGAAGTTTTCCAGGATCCTGCACATTTCCAAGAGGACGGCGACGGCGCTGGCATTATCATCGGCCCCGGGAGTATCGTATACAGTGTCATAGTGTGCGCCGATAATGACCGTTTCCTCAGGTCGCGCACCGCCCTTTATCGAGACGATTACATTACTGTATTCCCTGCCTTCGTATGTATATGTCTGAAGATCGGGGATGAATCCAAGGCCTTCCAGACATGAAATGATGTAACATTTTGTCGCCTCTATTTTGTTGTGCTCAAAGACACTTCTCGAACCGATCTTGCTGCTGATATGTTCGACATGAGCATAAAGATGACGGATGTGTTCACTTTTTGCGGTATCAGGTTTCGGGGGGGTAACCGTGGTGGTGAAGCGGACTTTCAGCATTGAATAGATGAGGAAGGCTATAAGTATGATAAGTATAATGAGGATATAAGTTATCATTTTTCTTGTCATAGATGTCTGAATATATTTATTTCTCTTGAAAAGGGGCTTCTGTTAAGATATAGGTAGCCGTCACCGGGCGGTTAACTCAGTGGGAGAGTGCTACCTTCACACGGTAGAAGTCACTGGTTCAAATCCAGTACCGCCTACCAGTGGAGTCGAGGGGCTTGCCGTTTATGGCGTGCCCCTATTTTTTTGATCGTAACCATATGGAGATTTCACGCAAGGTCTCCAATTTCTATATTATAAGAGTTTTCCTTGTTTACCATGGAACAATAAATCAAATTCCCTTGAGGGGCAAGCCCTATTCCACTGCAACTTTTTTGGTGCATTCTCATTTGCGATTTGATAACTTCACAGCTCATAATGAATGCGGTCAGTGAAACGGTCGGTAATGATATGTAAGGACACGGACGATTGAAAGATCGGGCAGCTTTCGGAGAAATAGCCCGGAGATGTTTTTGTGATTTCTGCTTGATAAATGCACACGCTGCACGTGAACAGTAAATGTAAGGAGGAATGACTATGGAGACTGAGCGCATTGTCGGGGCAATCATCGCGTCTGGTGGGGGTACGGATGCAAATGCTATTATGGGTGCCTATAACATCGGTTTCATGCCCGAACTCAAGGGTCTTGTGCTCATTAGCACCAAAACAGGTGCCGGATGTCTCGCGAAAGCGGAAAAGCAGAATGTGGAGAGTGTTATCATTGAGTGCAGGGACAAACAGAACGTTCCCGATTTTAACCGGCGGCTTGCGCAATTTTTGAAAGACAGAAATATTGAATTGGTGATTTTAGCCGGGTGTGTCTGGGAAATATACCCCGTAGAGGGTGTTCTGGTCATTAACATCCATCCTGCTGACACGCAGAAGCATGGCGGGAGGTATATGTATGGCCTCAGGGTTCACGAGCGCGTGTTGTCCGAGATCATGGATGTTCTGTATCGTGAACTGAAAACACCTGAAGACGATTTCGAAACATACGTCACGGTTCATGAAGTTGGTTTTCCCATCGATCAGGGTCCTGTGGTGATGAAGGCGCCTTTGCATATTCCCAAAGACATAATCATGGGATTGCATAAAGGAACGCTGAGTTTAAAGGAGGCCGCAGAGAAACTTCAGAAACACGTTCTGGAATTCGAGTGGATATACTTGCCGGCCGCAGTCAGGGCTTCAGCAAGAAAAATCATCGTTGAGAAGGGGCAGGGCCGATAAACGGACTTGAGTTGCGTCCGTGGTAGGATGATTGCTGCAAATCTCTCTGAATGTTTTCGGAAGAGAGGGGGGCTGATCTTTTCAGGTCAGAGATATTTTCAGCGTTCCGCCCCTCCCCAGTATGTCGTGGAGATGAATGTACCCCTTGAGCTGTTTTTTCCCGTTCACCACGACCAGGGTAGTGATTTCTTCCTTTTGCATATACTCGATGGTTTTCGCCAGAGAAACATCCGCCTCTATGGTTTTAGGAGAGCGGGTCATGACCTCGTCAATAATCTTATCCTTGAAGTGAGTGCCTTTGCGGACAAGGCGTCTCAGGTCGCCGTCGGTGAATATGCCTTTCAGGATGTTTTTCCTGTCGGTAATGAGGATGAACCCCTTATTTTTCCTGTCCATTTCCTCTATGGCCTGCACAACCGGTGTCCCTGAAACAATTTTCGGTATCTTGGAACCTCTTATCATCACGTCTCTGACCTTTGCCCTGAGTCGCTGGCCCAGGTTCCCGCCGGGATGAAATTTATAAAAATCTTTTTGGTCAAATTTCCGCTTTTCTATGAGCGCAACTGCGAGCGCATCCCCCATGGCCAAAGAAGCTGTGGTACTCGAAGTAGGTGCCAGTCCAAAAGGACAGGCTTCTCTTTCGACGCCTACATCGATTACGATGTCGCTTGAATCTGCCAGCGTTGAAGACATGTTGCCGGTAAGTGAGATGAGGTGGGCACCTATGTCACGGATAGTGCTGATGATCGTATTGAGTTCTTCCGTCTCTCCGCTGTTTGAGATTGCCAGCAGGACGTCATCTTTCGTTACGATGCCCAGATCACCGTGCATTCCCTCTACCGGGTGGAGAAAAAGAGCGGGTGTTCCCGTGCTGGTGAGTGTCGCGACAATTTTTTTCCCGATCAATCCTGATTTCCCTATGCCCGTGACGATCACACGTCCTTTGGATCGGTAAATGATCTCAACCGCCTTCGTGAAATTGCTATCCAGTTTATCAATGAGGTGTAATATACTCTCCGCTTCTGTTTTCAGTACCTCTCTCGCCCGTTTTAACGATCGTTTGTCCCTCATATATATTACCTTGCCCCTGGTGAGGATTCTTTAATCTTATCGGCACGCTATCAAAAATTAAAATTCGTGACAAGCCCGATTTTCATGGAAACCCTGTGCGTTTTCGTTGACACCGGCGATCCTTTTCCCTATAATCGGATAGATTTTTTTATGATGGTCCCGTTCATCAGGTGAATGGGGCTTTCAATTTTTTTACGAGGTTCTTCCGGGTTAGAATGGCAGTTTTCAAAGTGAAATGGCACTGGGTCGCGGGTGGTGCATGTGCGCTTCTCTTTATTGTACTTCTCACCATCCGTCTTGGGGTTTTTGGAAACGAGCAGGAGAAGCACACGAAGGGGACTGATGATGCCGTTCCCAGGATAGTTGCATATCGAGACAGGGAGATGTGGATGAATATCTCCCAGAACGGGCGTAAAATCGGGCATGCTCACAGGCATTTCTCCAGAACAGAAAAGGGATACCGTGTTGTTGAATCTGTTTTCATGCGGATTAATACCATGGGTGTCGTCCAGGGATTGACATTCAAGACGGAAGGCAATCTGCATTCCGATATGTCTCTTTCCTCCTTTGATTTTGTGCTGCGGTCAAGTCTTTTTCACTTCAAGGTACGGGGCATGATGGACGGGAAAAAGCTGACCCTGTATACGGAGATGCCAGGTTCCGAAAAAAAATCTGTCATGGTTTTGAGAGAAACGCCGCATCTCTCAACCGGAATGGTAGAATCAGCTGATGTTGTAGGAATGAAACCGGGAGAAAAAAAGATTTTCTCCGTATTTGATCCTTCATCTATGGGGCAGAAGCCGGTCACTCTCACAATGATAGGTGAAGAGGCATTGACGATAATGGGACGCACGCAAACTGCCCGGAAGGTGGCTGTGAATTTTATGGGGGTCCGTCAGTTCGCGTGGATCGGAGAAGACGGTGACGTTTTAAAGGAACAGGGTATCCTGGGCATTACTCTTGAACAGGTTGCAAAGCGTGAAGCGTTAAGCGGGTTCGATCTCGCTGCGAGCGCCGATTTGACGGAAATTGCCTCGGTTCCTTCCAATATGATAATCGAGGATCCCGGTGCATTGTCGTCAATGAAAGTGCGAATCACAAACATTGAGAAAGCCAGCTTCTATCTGGACGGGGAAAGACAATCCTTCAGGAAAAACGTGCTGCTGGTGCAAAAGGAAACCATTCCCATGCGTCCTTTGCGGAGTACAAATGTGGCAGGCAATATGGCCTATCTTGCTTCCACGCCTTTTGTTCAGTCAGACCACTGGAAAATTCGGGCAAAGGTTCAGGAAATTATCTCGCCTGAAGATCCGGTTGCCGTGAAGGCTTCAAAACTTGTCTCGTGGGTTCATAAAAATGTGGAGAAGAGACCGGTATTGTCTATTCCCAATGCGGTGGAAACGTTAACCAACCTGGTGGGCGATTGTAATGAGCATGCCGTGTTGCTGGCGGCTCTGGCACGCGCTGCAGGCATTCCTGCCCAGGTTGAAGCCGGTCTCGTATATCAGAGAGGTCGGTTCTATTATCACGCGTGGAATGTTCTTTACTTGGGAACGTGGATTACTGCCGATGCCGTTATGGGTCAGATGCCGGCGGATGTTACCCATTTGCGGTTTGTGCGGGGAGAAGCGGATCAACAGATTGATCTCATTGGTGTTATTGGAAATGTTCAGATTAAAGTCTTAGATAAATCAAGATGATAGAACTGAAGAATCTCACGAAACGCTACGGAAGCGTTCTGGCTGTGAACAACATTAATCTGTCGATACCGAAGGGAGAGATATTCGGTTTCATCGGTCCCAATGGTGCCGGGAAGACTACCACGATAAGGATGATGGGAGGTGTTCTCGCGCCAACGGAAGGCTCCGTGATAATCGAAGGAATTAATATGGCCGATGATCCCGAGAGTGTCAAACGGCGCATCGGGTTCATCCCGGATAGACCTTTTCTTTACGAGAAGCTGACAGCAATGGAATTCCTGAGGTTCTCCGCTGATCTTTATGGTGTGGAAGATGGGGTTTTTATGGTGAAGGCAAGGACTCTCCTGGAAAAATTTTCCCTTTACGAGTGGGCTTATGATCTCATCGAATCGTATTCACACGGTATGAAGCAGCGGCTCATATTTTCCGCGGCTCTCCTCCATGACCCCACCGTTATTGTGGTGGATGAACCGATGGTGGGACTTGATCCGGCAGGGATAAAAATGGTGAAGGATATGTTTCGTGAGCTGGCTGCGAATGGAACAACCATCTTTATGTCCACACATACACTCACAGTTGCCGAAAATATCTGTGACCGTATAGGCATAATTCATAAAGGATCCCTCATCGCGATCGGTACAACCGGTGACTTGAAACGGAGTGCCGGAGTAGAAGAAGCGGATCTGGAAAAGGTATTTCTGATACTCACAGAGGAATAAACGTTTCCATGACAGAGATTCTTGCGCTTTTAAAACCCCGTTTCTGGTCCTTCAAAAACGGTACTTCGTCAAAAGAGGCGGAGAACCGGAAGATAAAGGGAATCCTCTTTGGTCTGGTGGGGGTGATCTTCTGGGTTGGGATCTTTGTCATATTCTATCGTGTGCTGGTGTACTTTCAGGGTGTTGAGGGTTTCGGTGATATTCTCGCCCGGAAGCTCCTTTCCATGGTGTTGGTTACGCTTTTTGCCCTGCTTGTCTTCAGCAGTATCATCACTTCCCTCTCGAAAATGTATCTGAGCAGGGACCTTGTACTGGTTCATTCGATGCCTGTTTCCATGGGGAAAATATTTTTTGCCCGGTGGATTGAGAGTACCATTGACAGTGCGTGGATGGTGGTCGTGTTCAGCCTGCCCGTATTTTTATCCTATGGTGTAGTCTATAAAACAGGCTTATTTTTTTATGCGACGGTTGGTTTGACTATTTTACCCCTTTGCTTGATCGCGTCGAGCATCAGCGCTCTTGTCGTTGTTGTGGTTGCCATGGTTCTGCCTGCAGGTCGTCTCAGGACAATTTTTGTGTTCTTTGGACTTGCACTTTTTCTGATCCTGATTATTACGTTCCGTATGATGAGGCCGGAGCGGCTGGTCAATCCTGACACCTTTTCGTCCCTTATCCTCTATTTTAAGGCTCTTGAAGCACCCGGCTCTTTGCTCCTGCCAACGACATGGGTTTTCGACAGTATTCAGGCAGCCCTTGCGGGACTTAAAGGGAGCGCTCTTTTCGATCTCGCCCTTACATGGAGTTTCGCAATCACTCTGATCTTTGTGATGACGTGGATATCTGAGGCAACGTATTTCGCCGGGTATTCGAAGGCGCAAACAACACTTGAGACCATGTTTCCGTCTCGTGGTAAACGGAGCAGGGGGTGGACGTTTGTTCTGAATATTCTGTCCGGTCCCACGCGTGCGTTTGTCATTAAGGAAGTCAAAACGTTCTTCAGGGATCAGACCCAGTGGCCCCAGTTGTTTCTCATTGTTGCCCTGATTGTTGTCTGTCTCTATAATTTTTCGGTGTTACCTCTGTCGCAGACGCCGATTAAAACCATCTATCTTCAGAATCTCTTTTCTTTTTTGAATATGGGTCTGGCTACGTTTGTACTGGTTGCAGTAACTGCACGTTTTGTCTATCCCGCG
>Ga0233423_10001728_pt1 | contig 10831 bp, 8 predicted proteins | sample Watercolumn_Mata_FD_180713 | JGI IMG/M metagenome (GOLD analysis project Ga0233423, IMG submission 180713) | Freshwater microbial communities from Lake Matano, South Sulawesi, Indonesia - Watercolumn_Matano_2014_112_MG | ecosystem: Environmental > Aquatic > Freshwater > Lake | place: Indonesia... | reverse complement strand
TGGGGATCTGGCTACTCTAACCACAGGAATTTTCGAATTCTATCCTATCCTACTTCTTCTTTCGTAATTTCTTATTCACCTCATAAAACGTTTTTACCGGCAAACCATAAATCTGTATAAATCCAACGCTTGCCTTATGATCGAAAGAGTCTTCCTCTGTATAAGTAGCAAGCTTTGTATCGTACAATGAGTATGGAGAATTACGACCGGCAATCTCGATATTACCTTTGTAGAGCCGTAGTTTTACTAAACCGGCTACAACTCGCTGTGTTTCATTGATAAATGCGTCCATTGCAGATTTTAACGGAGTGAACCATAATCCGTTGTAAATCATGTTGGCGTAATCAGTCGCGAGCTTCGCTTTGTAATGTGCAGTATCCTTATCAAGTACAAGTCGCTCAAGTTCGCGATGTGCAAAATGAAGTATTGTAGCAGCAGGAGCTTCATATACTTCGCGCGATTTGATTCCTACCAGACGGTTCTCAACCAAATCTAATCTGCCAACACCATTTGCACCACCAAGCTCGTTTAATCGATTAATTAAATCTACGCCAGACATCCTTTTACCGTTCAAACCAACAGGAGCACCGTCTTTAAACTCAATTGAAACATATGTTGGATTGTCCGGAGCATGGTGCGGTGAAACAGTATGCTGATACGCATCAGCTGGTGGCTCAACCATTGGATCCTCTAAAACTCCACATTCTATAGCTGTTCCCCAAAGATTCTCATCGATGGAATATGGATTTTTCTTAGTTGCTGCAACCGGAATTCCATGCTTTTCGCAGTACGCAATCTCTTCTTCACGCGACTTGAACTCCCACTCGCGTACTGGTGCCAATACTTTCAATTCAGGTGCAAGAGCGGCGACAGAGACTTCAAATCGTACCTGGTCATTCCCCTTGCCTGTACATCCATGTGCCACGGCTGTACAGCCTTCTTTTCTTGCCACCTCAACCAGTGATTTTGCAAGGAGTGGACGGCCTATGGCAGTCGCCATAGGATAATTGTACTCATATAATGCACCGGCCTTCAATGCCGGCCAAATGTAATCCTCAACAAATTCCTTCCGAAGATCCTGTATATAGACTTTCTTTGCACCGGTTTTCAGTGCCTTTTCTTTCACACCGATTAACTCTTTTTTCTGCCCAAGGTTTCCGGTTACGGTAACAACGTCAGCATTATATTTTTCCTGGAGCCATTTTACTATCACTGAAGTATCCAATCCTCCAGAATATGCAACGGCAATTCGTTCTTTCTTCAAAGCAATCTCTCCTATCTTTACTACTTATGAAACATCCTCCACGGTTGGCAATGTAAGCGGTGGACGAGATATATCAATTGTGCGAAAATATTTAATCCGACATCTATCTTTCGCTGTCTATTTCTTGGATTTTGTTAATACGTTTTGCACCGCGGTTACCGTATCGTGTATTTTCCGTACAGATCGTGGAAGAATAAGCACGGTGTTGTCACCAGCAAGTGTGCCGAGAATAGAAGGAAGTCGAAGGTGATCGATGATCTCCGCCACGCCATGCGCGCGTCCTGGAAGTGTCTTTACGACCACTGTTGTCTCGTTCGCATCAATACGCTCGATCTCGAGTCCAATAATTGATGTAAGTCGATCTTCTTCCTGTTCTGGATTTAGCATATACTTTGCACCGCTCGGAGTATATACCCAGGCAATTCCAAGCTCTTTCATATCCCGCGAGAGAGTTGCCTGTGTTGTTCTGTGCCCTTCCTTGCGTAGAGCAGAAGCTAATTCATTCTGTGTCTTGATGGACCGAGTGGCTATTAATTGCTTAATAGTCAATTGTCGTTGTTGTTTTGCCATAGATTTTTCCTCTATGATTCATGAATCATTTGTGTTCCAATACCCTCATCGGTAAATATTTCTAATAGTAATGAATGTTTGACGCGTCCGTCAACAATGTGCACTTTATTGACACCGGAACTAAGAGTAGAAAATGCTGAACGTACTTTCGGTATCATTCCGCCATGAATCGCACCACGCGAAACGAGAGATTCAGCTTCAGTTTGTGTTAACGACGATACAAGTGCGTTATCGACTAAGACACCTTCGATGTCACTGAGATAAACAAGTTTTTCTGCTTTAAGCGCCGCAGCAATGGAACCTGCAGCGAGGTCGGCATTAATGTTAAGAATCTTACCATCGTCGCCAACAGCAAGCGGTGCAATTACAGGCATCATCCCGTTGCTGAGAAGTAAATTGAGAAAGCCAATATTGACATTATTTACTTCGCCCACCAATCCTAAATCTTTTGATGCTGATCTTTGAGCTTTTAATAATTGATTGTCTACACCGCACAAACCGATAGCATTACCGCCGTTTGAATTGATTAAATTGACGATGTGCTTGTTGAGTTTACCGGCAAGAACCATGAGCACAACATCCACCATTTGTTCGTCGGTGTAGCGTTGTCCGTCAACAAATTTTGTTTGAAGATTTAGTGTTGATGCAAGTTCAGTAATGTCTTTTCCACCTCCATGAACAATGATAATGTTAATACCAATTTTTCGGAGGATAGTGACATCTTTCGCAAACGTTGATTTCAGCCGTTCGTCGGTCATTGCTGCGCCACCGTACTTAATAACAAAGGTTTTTCCTTCGTAGGTTTGAATATACGGTAGCGCCTCTATTAGTACTTCTTCTTTAGTTTGGATTTTTTTCATAATTGATTCAAAATAGACTAAGATTTATGATCGATAACTTGCGTTAATATGAATGTACTCCTTAGTTAAATCGCATGTCCAAAATCTTGCCGTCGACGATCCTTGATTCAGATGAATCCAAATGGTGACGCTGTCTTTCAGAAGGACATCCTTTGCCTTCGCTTCGTCTAGAACAATTTCGTAATTTTTTTTTAGAACAGGAACGTTGCCAAGAGATATTTCTACATTGTCTGGATTAAAATCGATACCAGAATATCCAACTGCGGAAAGAATCCGTCCCCAATTTGCATCTGCGCCATGTATTGCAGTTTTTACAAGATTGGAATTTGCCACCGAACGTGCTGCTTGTATCGCTTCTTCTTCTGTTCGAGCTCCTTCAACCACGATTTCGATAAACTTTGTTGCACCTTCACCATCACGTGCAATCATCTTTGCAAGCTTGATTAAGACGTACTCTAGGGCAGAAAGAAATAATTGAAAAGCCGGAGTGGACTCTTTGATTTCTTTATTCTTCGCAAAACCATTAGCTAGGACGAGAACCATATCATTCGTACTCATATCGCCGTCGACAGTTAAGCAGTTGAACGAATGCTTGTTTGCGATTTGAAGAGCGGTATTCAACGCGGATGCATCAATAGAAGCATCGGTAGTAATAAAAGCAAGCATTGTCGCCATATTCGGTGCAATCATGCCAGAACCTTTTGCCATTCCACCAATTGTAATGGTTGAAGATCCAAGAGGGAACTGAACAGCGCATTCCTTTGGAAAAAGATCCGTTGTCATGATTGCTTCGGCTGCATCTTTATTCCCAGTTTTTGACAATTGTGGAGCCAATTCTTTTATGCCTGAAGAAATTTTTTCCATGGGAAGATGCTGACCAATAACACCGGTGGAGGATACAAGAACCTGTTCAATTGGGACATTTAAAGCATCTGCTGCGACGTTAACCATCGCCCAAGCATCTTTCATCCCCTGATCACCAGTACAAGCATTGGCGTTTCCACTGTTTACTACAATTGCCGAAAAGAATTTAGATTTCTGAAGTTGAGCTTTATCTACAACTAATGGAGCGGCGATCACTTTGTTTAATGTGAATACGCCAGAGACTATAGCGGGTTTCTCAGATTGAATAAGAGCGATATCTTTCTTTACTTTTCGAATGCCACAATATACTCCACCCGCAACATATCCTTGCGCAGCAGTCACACCGCCTTCGCATTCCTGATAATTAAGTCCGTTCATATAATCAAGCCCCCAGTCTCCTCAAATCCAAACATCAAATTCATATTTTGCACTGCTTGACCTGCGGCACCCTTAATAAGATTGTCTATGACTGAAAGAATAATCAACTGGTTGTCGTCCTTGTTTATTCGAAATCCGATATCGATAAAATTTGTACCAGTCACATTTTTAATTTCTGGAACTGCGGATGCTGAATATCGGACGAATGGTGCTTGCGAATAGTATTTTTCATACGCAGCAAGAATTTTTTGTTCATCTATGTTTTCCTTGAGTATTGCATAGATAGTGGTGTAAATTCCACGTGTGATGGGGAGCAGGTGAGGTACAAAAGAAAATGAAATTGGTTTCCCGGAAATTTCTTCGAGTGTTGTCCTTATTTCTGGAATATGTTGATGTGTGCCAACTTTGTAGGCTCGCACAGATTCGTTTACTTCGCCAAACGACATTTCTACGGATGCGCTGCGACCTGCGCCTGAAACACCCGAAAGCGAGCTGACTGCAATCCCCTTTGGTTCGATTATGGATTCTTTGAGTAAAGGTGCAAGCGGAAGAATAACACTTGTAGGATAGCAACCTGGATTGGATAGAATTTTGGCTTGTTTGATTTTTGCTGTATTCCATTCCGGAAGACCATATACAGCTTCTCGTAAGTCTTTCTCTGCAGTATGAGGACGTTTATAATATCGTTCGTATGTAGCTGTATCTTTTAATCGAAAATCGCCACCGAGGTCAATAACACGTTTTCCTGACATAAGGATCTCTGGAACAAGGTTTAACGCTTCCCCTGAAGGAAGTGCAATGAAAACTACATCGCTTGCCTTGATGGCTTTTATTGAAAATGACTCGAGTGTTTTATCAAGTGTTTTTGTGAAAAGTGGTACAACCTCTGCAAACGACTTGCCCGCCGAGGTGTTTGCGAAAAGTCGGTCAATATGCACTTGGGGATGGCGAGTAAGGATTTTAAGAAGCTCTATTCCGGAATATCCAGATGCACCCACAATTGAAACATTAATCATATATACAATTACCCTCTAGTATATGTATTAATATACATATCATGGCATAAATATGCAACAAAATTTTTAACATCTTTTATATGTCCGTTGGTTTATGATGAATCGTTTTCTATATTTCCACAGAGGTGAAAAGGCGAGTATGGGATTTACATGCGGCATTATAGGATTGCCTAATGTTGGAAAATCGACGCTCTTCAATGCAATCGCAACAGCAAGTGCACATGTGGCTAACTATCCTTTCTGCACAATTGAACCAAATATTGGCATAGTTCAAGTACCAGATAAGAGATTGAAACGATTAAGTGAAATTTATCAATCGCAGTCTATTGTACCTACAACATTGGAATTTTTTGATATAGCTGGTCTTGTAAAAGGAGCAAGCACTGGAGAGGGATTAGGAAATCAATTCCTTTCACATATACGTACCGTCGATGCGATTGCTCATGTTGTTCGCTGTTTTGATGATGAGAATATTGTTCACGTCAATGGAGATGTTCGTCCGGTATATGATATCGAAATAGTTGAAACAGAATTGATATTGAAAGACGTAGAAACGGTAGGGAAAAAGCAGACGGAGACAGAAAAAAGAATTCATACAGGCGATAAGAAAGCAGCGATAGAATTAGAATTCTACTCAATATTAAAAAGAGAATTACTAAGTGGAAAATCAGCTCGTACAATTTCTTATAAAAATGTTGAAGAGCAAATATGGTTGCAAAACATGCAGTTACTAACAGCTAAGCCGATGATGTATATCTGTAATGTTCATGAAAAAGATTTATCTGGAGATATCGAATATATTCGGCAAGTTAAAACGCATGCTCAAAAGGAACGAACAAAGGTAGTAATCATCAGCGCGGAGATTGAGTCAGAAATTGCACAATTAAAGGAAGAAGAGCGACAGCCATTTTTATCTGAACTAGGTTTAAAAGAATCAGGCTTAACAAAAATTATTCACGAAGGATACGATTTACTACATCTTCAGACTTTTTTTACTACAGGAGTAAAAGAGACTCGTGCCTGGACTGCACAACATGGTACAACCGCAATCCATGCCGCCGGTAAAATTCATAGTGATTTTGAACGGGGATTTATTCGCGCAGAGATTATCAAGTATAATGATATTGATCGTTTGGGATCAGAGGCAGCAATTCGAGAAGCTGGACTCCTTCATGTTGAAGGACGCGATTATATTATAAGAGACGGAGATGTGATGTTTGTGAAATTTAACGTTTAGGCATGAAACTCTATACTCATTTGAAGAAAGTATAATTTGGATTATGATCACGATGATTTCTGATATCAATAACTGCGTAAAAACAATGAAGTAGAAATTCTTTAATAAGACAGAGAAAATGGTACAGGAATTGTGTATATTATAACGGTCGCGCCCCCTCCCTAATGGCGCGGCTAGTTAGCCTCCCTAACCTCCGGCGTTTGGTAGTGCGCCGGGGGTTTTTTATTCATTATGTCTTTTCCGTTCTTATCAATTCAAGTTGTTGTGGCTTTGTTTCTCAAGCTTTACCTGTTTGTAGTAGAATTATTGCTCGGCGTTTTCATTTTGTCAAGAGCATCTTTAAGGTTTTGACATATAGTTTTGAACCATCTTTTGGCGATGCAGTAAAATGAACGAAATAAATCCCGCTAGCAAGTTGACCTGCATCGAACTTATACTGATGAAACCCCATCTCTTGATCTTTATTCAATACATTTTCTATCTCTCTGCCAATCGCATCGAATATCTTTATTTGAACATTGCTTATCGCGGGAAGTTGATAGCTGATTATAGTAGCCGGATTAAATGGATTCGGGTAGTTTTGAAAAAGTTCATATCTCTCTGGTGGAGTAATCCGAAGTCTGATTTCTTTTGTCGATATCTGTTCGTTCTTATTCAGAATTTTAAAACGTACAGTTTTCTCCTTGTTTACCTCTGCTTTCTTATCCACTGAGAAGACAAATGGAACAGCCTGTTTTTCTTTTGCCTTCAATCTTGCCAACACGATTTTAGTCTAGGTAAACTTGAGCCAAGGTGGTACATCTGCCAGTACAATTTCGAGATTTTCTATATCTTGCGATGAATTATTCACGATTGATAATTCGATCATATTACCTTTTGATTCGAAGGGAATATCATGGCAGGTTGAAGTGGATTGATTCTCGATTGCCTTGGTTTGATTGTCGTTCGGTTCTTGAATGATGTAGTTGTTCTTAAGTATTTTTCTTTCATCAGCACTCAAACCGTTGTGCAACACTGAATCTTGAACTTGTTTTGCAAGAACACTCTGACCAGCTTTCCCGAGAAGGAAATTCTGGAATTCTTTCCGTATTTCACGTTTGATTTCTTTTTCTTCAAGCGAATCGTTTTGCACGCTTACCTGTTGGATCTTTTCATGCCATCTCTCCAGCGCAGTTTGGAATTCAAGCGATTCAACAATGTTCGAATTAGTTTTCAATGGAATTTGTCTTGCAAATGCAAAATTGATGCAAACGAATACTGCTAGCATAATTTTCATAGTTATTTCTCCCTTAAATATGTTCTTTTACTTTATTCGATCTACAATATATTGTGCGTTGTTGTAGAGATAAGGATATCCCTCTGTAGAAACAAAACGTTTATCTTTTGCTGTGCTTTTCTTGTCGTATTCCTTTTTGAGTTTATCCTGGAATGTTCTAATCTCCTTGGAACAATTGGTGAAATCGGATTTCGACAGATGTTTGCGTGCATTATTCAAGCCATTCTGCAATTCATTTACAAAATTCTTATCACCGATCCATGCTAAACTATACGCATAGCTTAATTGTGCCATCAGAGTATCAGTGGCTGCTTGCGGCGAAAGTAATAGTGGAGGTTCCGATAGTAGTTGTTGTATATCGGCAGTTAGCAATTTTTGCGCATCTGCAGTGATTGATATATTGCTATCCTGCTTCAATTCAACGAGAGTATTATTAAGTGTTGTGCGTGCGGCTGCATAATCACGTACCTCTAATTGCAGACGGTAGTTTTCGAATAGGCTTGTATATTTATCTCTAACGGTTTGTGTATTAATCCAACCTAGCTTGGACATAGCGGAGACATCTTGGATGAGAGATTGAGTGGCAATATACTTTTTAAGTCGTGGTGGAGTAGTAGTTGTGTCACTATAATTGAAATGAAAGATAAGAATACAATCCTTATCAATAACACCATTTACTGTAATATGTCCACTAGGCCTACCATGTGGTGGATCAATCCAGCCGCCAATTTGAAATTTCCCTAGTTTTATACCAATGATTGTTAATGAATACTCTCCATCAGCATTCGGTGAGATTGGATTATATAGAAATTCGTGATCTTCAGGAAAATCGTTTATTCCCCCAAAAGCATAGTTCGCACCAGGAATTTCATTTATTGGATTTCCGATATAAGAATTTGCAGCACCCTTTGTATCTCGTCCCGTCCTTCTATTTTGTGGATCGGTGACAATGAAGTGCATAACATCAGAACCGTTGAATTGGATATAACCTTCATTTTGACATAAGCTTTGATTAGCAAAGAAAAATATTGAGAAAATAAAAAATCCTATTTTTTGCATATAATTACTCCAAGGTATTGTTTTATAATTTCTAAGAAGCAGAAATTCATTTCTGTTTGTATACAATCAACCTATATACTTTATTTTGGTAATCTTTTAGTGTAACACGTGAATACCCCCCAGGATCAAGAATTTTATAGTCTGCGCCAGATTTTGCTGTTATTAAAATCCAATGCTTGTGTCCTTGAGAACTTCGATTATATACTTGTGCGATTAAAGAAAATCCTTGAACGAGAAAAGCATCAATAATTGATAGATCCACAAAGGATGAAGCTTCTCCAAGACTGTCGATAATGCCAGTGCCAGTAGAAGTCTTATATATATGAGAACTTTCTGGAACACTATCAACTGTTGACCACTTTACATTTCCATTTTCAAAAAAAGATTTTTCTACCATAAAACCATTTAATGAATATGGATCAATTTGTACTCCTGCAGCTTTTAATATCATTGCCATACAGGTCATGGCACAACCTTTATCGCCAATATTGTGATAAATTGTGTCACTTGTAGTAGTTTTAGTCCCATTAATGATTGTATCCCTATAAATGATAGTGTCGATATAAGTATCATATTGAGAATTTGCCCACAAAGAATCATTTTGTGTAAAATATTCACCTGTACTATTTCCTTTTACAACCACACCCGTAGAACCATTCACTTTCGGATTATTAGCAGCACTAACACCAATACGTACTCCCTGCGGAAATCTTCCAGTAATGGAATTTGGATCAGGAACGAATTTTATTTTTCCATTTCTTAATTTACCGATCGGTACGTTTAGCATATTCTTGCTACTCCCACCTGAACTATCTAAATTACCAAAGTTTTCATCATCAGTGTGAATCCAAAGATTTACAAGATAGTCGTTACTTAATTTTACAGGATTTCCTTTGCTATCGCAAGGAGTTGCATAGATTTTTGCAGCTTCTACTCCTCTTAAATATCTTGGATCTGCTGATACCTCCAATTTTGTAACAGATGCAATCCTTAAAGATTCCGGGCTACAGGATTTTCCATTCTCTTGATTCTGCAATTGTGCAAGTATAGTTGGGAAAAGGTCGGACTTTTGTGAAAAAGAGTCTTCTTTTAAATGATACATTACCTGTGGTTGATTTATTTTCGTTGATATGCTCACCGTGTTCTCACTTTTTGCCGCAATAATTCTTATCGATAGGGATTCTGATGAAATCAATGAAGGAGCAATGTACTGTATCGGTTGTGAAACACTTTTAAGCCTTATATCACTTTTACCGCCCGCTTGTAACAATCCAATATCTTCACCCTGCCCAAGTATTTGGATATCAAACAATTGCCCAGGTGGATACTCTTCTAAGGTGCCGTTTGTTCCGACTCGCTTTAGATGTAAGGAAACTGTTTCACCAAGAGTTAATTCATTAAATTCAGGCTCTACAATCACACATTCGATTTCAGGTTCGATTTTCAATTCAGCTTTACCACTGTAACCATCATGCCATCTATCAAATACTTGAACGACAATGCGCTGGATATCTATTTTTGGTGAGATGACAAGACATAATTCCTTCTCCGATTTTGCCAAACTTCTTCTTCTAATATCTGTTCCTAATTTATTTCCGAGTGTATCCTGAAAAAAAGCATCCGTACGCCCTTCAAGAATACTAATGTCAAGGCCAACAGAAGTTGGTGCACCAATCGATTTTATGAAGAACCTCACTGTATCGCCAGGATGAGCTGATTCTTTTTCGAACGAAACAGAATATGCCTGATCCTTGATTAATAGCGGGGCTTGGTAGTCTGTAAAATCAGCATCAATCCAATTCTCAAAACCCATAATGGCTAAATAAGCATATCCAGGATTCAAAATTCTAATTTTAGGATAATATGGCCCCGGAGGTGCAGATGGAACACCGGATCTCAATGAAAAAATTGCCGTATCGCCTGCTGCATGATATCCGAAGTTAATTGGTACATCAAAGTTGTAATATGCATTGAGCAAAGATGGATCGATGCGAAAGGAGTCTCTATTGGAATGAAAACAAATTGTATCGCTTGTTTCTGGAAAATATCCATCGAACTTGACAATCAATTGTCCATACTTCGGCACCACATAGGGTACAGAAAAACGTGGAGGACCCTCACTAGAGCGCAGATCAAATGCCCCGGTTGAGTCGGGATCTATCCAAATAAATAAGGTATTGATAATGGAATCTCTCCCTAACCAATCGTTAGCAGGAACATGATAATTGAAAAATATTTCAGCACATGGAGATTTAAATGATGGCATAAGAGGAGGTTCTTGAAAATAGTCTCCTCTAAGAACCCTTC
>Ga0233423_10001727_pt1 | contig 10834 bp, 11 predicted proteins | sample Watercolumn_Mata_FD_180713 | JGI IMG/M metagenome (GOLD analysis project Ga0233423, IMG submission 180713) | Freshwater microbial communities from Lake Matano, South Sulawesi, Indonesia - Watercolumn_Matano_2014_112_MG | ecosystem: Environmental > Aquatic > Freshwater > Lake | place: Indonesia... | reverse complement strand
GGGAGGGTCCGCATGAGGGTCAGGATAAGAGGCGGTAGTGTCAACGGCGTTGTACAGGCCCCACCATCGAAGAGCTACACCCAGCGGGCTATCCTCGGTGCCCTTCTGGCCGACGGCAAGACCGAGATAATCAACCCCTCCAAGTCCGAGGATGGTCTGTCAGCCCTTGGAGCCGCGAGGCAGCTGGGCGCAAAGGTCGTGGAGCAGGAGGACTCTTGGACCTTCTCAGGCGGGCAGATAGAAACCCCTGAGGACGTGATCAACTGCGGCGGATCCGCGACCGCCCTCAGGCTCTTTACCGCAGTCTCAGCATTGGCACCCGGTGCGACGGTGCTGACTGGTAATGACTCCCTCAGAAGGAGGCCCATGGCAGAGCTCCTCTCGGCAATGAACTCGATAGGCGCCACCTGCTACTCCACGAGACGAAACGGCCTGCCACCGATAGTGGTCCTCGGGGGAGGCATAGACGGCGGAGAAGCCGAGATGAGGGGCGACGTAAGCTCGCAGTTCGTCTCCGCCCTGCTCTTCGCCTGCACCAAGGCGAGGAGGACCACAACAGTCAGTCTGACCAGCCCCCTTGAGTCAAGGCATTACGTGGAGATGACCGTTGAGGTACTCGGCCGTTTCGGCGCAGAGGTTCGCGCCAACTTTGAGGTTGGCAATTTTCAGATACCGGGTGGACAGACCCTCCATCACTGCAGATACCTCGTGGAGGGCGACTACTCCTCGGCCTCGTTTATGATAGCCGCAGGTCTCTTGGGCGGGAGGGTGGATGTGCGGGCTCTCGCCCCCTCTTCGAGACAGGGCGATCGAGCGGTGGTAGATCTCTTCATGAAGATGGGCGGCAACCTTCTCCTTTCACCGTATGGCGTTCTCGCAACGAAATCGCGCCTTCGCGGCATTGAGCTCGACGCACGTCACATACCTGATCTGGTGTCCATTCTGGCCGTGGTAGCCTCTCAGGCAACAGGGCGGACGACCATCTCAGGGGTGGGCAGGCTCAGGTTCAAGGAGAGCGACAGGATCAAGACGACCGTGGGTATGCTCGGTGAGATGGGGGCAGGGATTAGGACTCTTGAAGATGCTATAATAGTGGAGGGTGGGGCCGCTCTGACGGGCAAAACGATTAATCCAAGCAATGACCATAGGATAGCCATGGCCTGCGCGGTTGCGGCTCTGGTGGCGAGAGGAGAGACTGTGATCGAGGACGCGGAGTGTGTCTACAAGAGCTACCCTTCCTTCTTCGAGGACCTAAAGAGGCTCGGCGCAGATTTGGAGGTGGAGTCGGGATGAGCTTTGGATTTGGCAAGGATTTCCGGGTGACCCTTTTTGGAGAGTCGCACGGCAAGGTCGTGGGGGCGGTCGTTGAGGGATGCCCTGCGAGCCTTCAGCTGACCGAGGCTGATATTCAGCAGGAACTGGACAAAAGGAGACCTGGACAAGTCCTCACCACCGGCCGGAGAGAGCGGGATCTGGTAAGGCTGCTTAGTGGGGCGGTCAACGGCAGAACCAATGGTGGACCGATCACAATGCTGGTGGCCAACGAGGATGTGGACTCCTCGTGGTACGAAAAGCATCGCTACATACCCCGCCCAGGTCATGCGGATTATACCGCCTTCATAAAGTATCGTGGGCTCAATGACTACCGCGGCGGTGGTTTCTTCTCTGGTAGACTGACGGCCGGCATCGTCATGGGAGGGGCCATTGCTAAGAAGATACTCTCCACCCAGGGAGTCAAGATTCTGACGCATGTTGTGCAGATGGGCAGCATCAAAGTCGGCACCCAGATTAAGGACGAACAGGTGGAGGAGCTTGCCTACTCCAGTCCAGTTCGGTGTGCCGATAGGGAAAAATCAGGACTAATGGTTGCTGAGCTCGAGAGGCTCGCGGCAGAACACGATTCGACAGGCGGGGTGGTCGAGTGCAGAGTGCTCAACCTCCCTGTTGGGGTAGGTGAGCCCCTCTTCGACTCCATGGAGAGCGTCATCTCGCACGGCATCTTCAGCATCCCGGCGGTGAAGGCGATCGAGTTCGGATCAGGCTTTCGGCTCTCTGGCATGAGGGGGTCTGAGGCGAATGACGAGTTCTACGTGAAGGAGGGGAGGATCCTGACCACGACCAACAACTCTGGAGGGATACTTGGCGGGCTTACCAATGGGATGCCCCTTGTCTTTCGGGTTGGGATCAAACCGACCTCCTCCATCGGCAAGCCGCAACAGAGCGTCGACCTGAGAACCATGAAAGAGACAGAGCTGCGCGTTGAGGGGAGGCACGATCCATGCATAGCGGTGAGGGCCGTGCCCGTGATAGAGAGCATGACCTCAATCTGCATAACCGATTTAATGGTAAGGGCTCAGATGATACCTCGTATTGTAGGTGATTAGCTTGGGACTGGAAAGTGGTCGTAAAAAAATCGACGAGATAGACAGAGAGATTGTGAGACTGCTTGATGAGAGGATTGGGATCTGTAAGGAGATCGGAAGGGCAAAGGCGGAGCAGAAGGCCGCCGTCTTCGACTCTGTCCGAGAGAAGGAGGTCTTGGAAAAGGTCGCCTCATTTGCTACCCAAGCATCAGGAGAGGGCGTCAAGTCGGTATACCGTGAGATAATCTCCATGTGCCGTAATGTCCAAAAACCGACAATCGTGGCCTTTCTAGGACCCGAGGGCAGCTTCTCCCACGAGGCGGCGAGGACCACCTTCGGCTCTTCTTCAGAGTACCTCTCCTGCAGGAAGATCGGTGAGATCTTTAGCAAGGTCGAACTTGGGGATGCCGACCTCGGCGTAGTTCCGCTCGAGAACTCGCTTGAAGGACCCATAAATGAGACGCTCGATCACCTATTGGAGTATCCCCTGTCCATAGTTGGTGAGACACAGCTACGTGTGAACCAAAACCTCATAGTGCATCCACAGACAGAGTCCTTGAGCCAAATAGAACGTCTGTACTCCCACCCTCAGGCTCTGGCGCAGTGCGAGGCTTATATCTCAAAATATCTCAGCCACGCGGAGGTGGTCATAACCGACTCCACGGCGAGGGCTGTGGAGCACGTTCTCAGGGACAAGAGTGGTGCGGCGATAGGCAGTAAGGTAGCCGCCGAGCTCAATGAGCTGAAGGTCTTTGCTTCGGATATCGAGGACCGTCCAAACAACTATACGCGCTTCGTGGTGGTCGGCAGGAATGGCCCCCCAACGAAGGGCGAGAAGACCTCCTTGCTTTTTTCTGTGGATAATGTTCCGGGTGCGGTCTCTGCCGTCCTAGCAGAGTTCGCGAAGTGCGGCATCAACATAACGATGATCCTCTCAAGGCCTATGGAGCAGAGGCCGTGGGAGTACTTCTTCTTCCTGGACTTTGAAGGTAACGCAGGTGAGCCCAAATGTTCGACGGCTTTGAAGGCAGCAAGAGAGAAGACAAGAATCCTGAGAGTTCTAGGCAGCTACTCAAGGTTGCGGTAGTAGGAACCGGAAGGATGGGAAGGTGCCTAACCAAGCTGCTTAGGAACCACTGCGACATAACCCTCTGCAGCAGGCGACCAGACCGGGCGCTGTCGGTAGCGAAGAGACTCGGCGTCAACGCATCGGGCATCAAGGACTGCGTTGCCAAAAACGATATCATAATCGCTGCCATTCCAACAGAAGAGCTTCAGCCGTTTGCAGAGCAAATCTCAGAGATGCTACGGCCCGGTTCGCTCTTCGTGGACATCTCTTCTGTAAAGTGCGGGGTCGTGGAGGTCTTGTCAAGAACCCTGCCAGCCGACATCGAGTACACCAGTATCCACCCACTGTTTGCCTCGGCGGCAGTGAGCCAGAAGAACATCATAGTCATTCCGATACGCGGCAACAGGTGGAATTCGCACCTCAAGCAACTCCTTGCCTCATCGGACATGCGCGTAACGGAATCTACCGCAGAGGAGCACGACAAGGTAATGGCGACAGTACAGGTACTCAACCACTTCACATACCTCTCGTTGATGAACGCTATGGCACGGTTAAACCGCGGTCAAGACATGGAACCCTTCAAGACACACGCCTTCAGGAAGAGTTTGGCCGTGTTAAAACTGATCGAAGGAAACTTACAGACAGTAGAGCTGATTCAGAGAAGTAACAAATACGCACCGTCCGTGAGAGAGTTGTTCATAAAAGAGGCGAAAAGGCTCGACCAGCAGTACGCTCAAGTCAAGGTACGACATAGTTAAAGGAGTTCAACCTCTAGTAAACTTAACAAAAAAAGGAAGGAAAAAATAAGTTGTTGTGATCACTCCTTGACCTTCTCAAACATCTCCTTGGGAGCACCGCAGACAGGGCACATCCAGTCATCTGGCAGGCTCTCAAACGACGTGCCCGGCGATATGCCGGATGCCTCGTCGCCCTTCTCAGGGTCGTATATGTAGCCACAAACGGTGCATATCCACTTGCCCATCAGCTCACCCCCTTGATCCTCTCTCCGAGTTCCCTGCCCACCTCTCTGCACAGCAGAAGATCCTTCTCGGTTGGAGTGAACCTCGCCTCTATCCCCTCCCTGTACGGCATAGCCTCGATCGCCCTCAGCTCCTCGTCCAGCTTCTTCGTGACACCCGGACCCCAGCCGTACGCCCCGAAGGAGAACCCTGTCTTACCCTTTGCCCTCACGAGTCTCAGCAGCATCGTGGCGTATAGCAACTGCGGGAAGATCCCACCAAGCACTGTCAAAGAACCGAGTGCTATGGCCTTGGACTCCATGGCATCCGCGAGGAGGTCTGCCCAGCCTGACCAGTTGAGGTCGCCCACCTCCCTGATCACGACCTGAGCGCCGGTGGACTGCACGCCGTCCGCTATCGCCCTCGCCATATTGTCCACGTCTCCCCATATTGACGAGTAGACTATGAGGACCTTGTCCTTCTCAGGCTTGGTGCTCCACTCCCTCCACAACTTCTGTATCCTCGCGACGTCCCTCCAGACCGGACCGTGGGAGGGGCATATCATAGTTGGTGCCAGCCCCTCCACCTTCTCCAGACCATTCAAGACCGCGGCGACGAGGGGCCTGAATATGAAGGCGTAGTATCTCTTGGCATGTGCCTCCATATCACCAACTGCCTCTGCCCTCATCGTGGACTCTATCACCTGCGCGCCGAACATGTCGCACGGGAAGAGTATCCTCTCCTCCTCGAGGAAGGTCCACATCACCTCAGGCCAGTGCAGCATGGGCGCCTCGAAGAACCTTAACGTCTTACCTCCGACCTTGAGCGTGCCGCCCTCCCTCACCACAAGGAACTTGCCTTGGACGTCCATCCTCCCCAGGAACTCTTTGCACCTTGCGGTGCAGACGATGCTCACGTCCTTGGCAATGGAGAGGAACCTCTTTATCCCCGAGGAATGGTCCGGCTCTGCGTGGTTAACGATCAGGTAACGCACCTTGGCCGGATCTGTCAGCGATAAGAGGCCAGCCATAAAGTCCTCGAAGAAGGGATCATAGGTCGCGTCTATAACCGCCACCTCACCGTCCTTTATCAGGTATGAATTGTAGGTACCACCCTTGGGGGTAGCTATGCCGTGGAAGACCTTGAGCTTCCAGTCAAAGACGCCTATCCAGTAAACACCCTCGGATAGTTTGATGGACAATGCAACCGCCTAAAATACTACTGCAAAATCCTCAATATGTTTCTTTCCTTCAAGGTATCCGGTCAATAAATGGTCAACGATAAATAAAAATAAGGACGCGACTCAGAGTCAATACTAATCATCTAGGGGTTTCTTTGATGTCCAAGAACAGGTATGCCGTCCTAATCTTCTGCTCCCTCTCTGCGCTCTACTTCTTCTCCATCCTCCACAGGGTCGGTGTGGCGGTGATAGCCTTAGACATAATGAACGAGTTCAGGACGGACGCCTCGTTGCTTGGTCTCATGTCCTCCATGTACTTCTTCCCTTATGCCGTGGCTCAGATACCAGTGGGCATAATGCTCGACAGGATCGGCATAAGGAAGACGGTCTCCATGCTCAGCCTCGTCGCGTGTGTGGGTAGCATCCTCTTCTCGCTCAGCCCCTCAATAGAGGTTCTGACCCTTGGCAGGGCCATGGTGGGCTTCGGCGTCGGGGGGTTCTACGTCTCCTCGCTAAAGGCGATAGCGGTCTGGTTCAAGCCCGGTCGGTTCGCGACGCTAACGGGTGTGCTAACCGCGATTGGCAACATAGGGGGGCTCGTAGCATCTTCTCCCTTGGCGTTGCTCTCCCTCGCCTTGGGATGGCGGTACTCCTTCCTCCTGATATCCTTCTTCATGCTCCTCTTCACAGGCGTGGCGTGGTTCGTGATCAAAGAGGAGGACGCCTCCAGCTTCAGGAGCCAAGGGAGCATCATGTGCGACCTCCGGACGGTCTTCTCAAAGGGGGACTTCCTCAAGCTCACGCTCGTGCCCCTCTTCGTCTACGGCTACTTCATAAGCTTCCAGGGGCTCTGGGGAGGTCCGTTCCTTATGGACGTATATGGGATGAGCAAGCCGACTGCGGGCAACTTCCTGCTCTTCATAGCCCTCGGCTTCATGATCTTCCTGCCCATAGCGGGCTTCATATCCGACAAGATTCAGAGGAGGAAGCCCGTACTAATTACGGGGATACTCCTCAGCCTCCTCTTCTGGGGGATAATGTACGCCGCGGGAAGGTCGATGGGCGCATACGAGCTCATGTCGATGCTGTTTCTCCTCGGCACATCCTTCGGCTTCTCGAACATCTACATGACGGTATCAAAGGAGCTCTTCACCACCGACATATGCGGGACGGCCATGGCGTGCTACAACACCTTCGCCTTCATCGGGGCCGGGTTCTTCCAGTACTTCATGGGTTTTCTACTCGACATAACCTATGGCGGAACCCGGATCTTCGCCTCGTACCAGCTGATATTCCTGATAGGCGTGGTATTGATCGCCCTTTCTCTAATCGTCGCCATCCTCAGCAAGGAGACCTTCTCCGCTGCTCCCGTGTGCCCCACCTGAGGGTTACCTCTATTCGCTGGTGTGGCACTACTGTAACTAGAGCCTCCTCTGGTACCTCGGATCAGTCGCTTGGAACTCCTTGATCAATCTCAAGAACTTTCTAGAGAAGGTCCCCTCGCCTCCGTCCTCGTCCAGCAACTTCTTACGGAACCCCGCCATTATCTCTCCGAAGTCTCCCGCTCCCAATTCCCTGCTCTCCCTTGCATATTCGAACATCTCCTTAAGCAACCTTTCGGCTTCAGAGGCAGGCATTCTGATCCCTTGAGATAAGGGTGGCTTTTTAACTCCAAAGCCCCAACTGGGTGCTGTAGTCAGTCAGGTCAAATGCGTTTTTCGCACATCTTGTTCAAGATGCACTCAAGGCACTTGGGTCTTTTCGCGTCGCACGTATACTTTGCCAGCAACCAGAAGAGGCCCGTCAATCTCTCCTGTCTCTCTTCCGGCAACAATTCTAAAGGAAGGAAGTCTTTCAGGACCCTCTGGATCTCTTGATAGGGCGCGTTCTCACCGACCAATCCCAGCCGCTTTGCAATCCTCATCATATGCGTATCCACCACGAGGTGCTCCCTATGGCCATAGAAGCTCGTGAGAAGGACGTCGGCGGTCTTGTCCCCCACGCCCGGCAGATCCTTCAGCCTCTCGCGCAGTTTCTCCTTGGGCATGCCAAGTATTTTGCTGAGGTCGCCGCCAAACTCCCTTACCACGAATTTGGACAGCTCTATCAGCCTGCGGGCCTTCACGTTCTGCAGACCGCCGGGTCTGAGAACATCGCTCAGCCTCTTTGGGTCTGCACGGCTCAGGGTGAATGGGTCGACGGAGAAGGATCTTGCCAGGGAGAGGTAAGCTCTCCTGGTGTTACTGCTCGAGGTATTCTGGGAGAGGACCGTGAAGACTATGTTTGTGAAGGGGTTCTTTGAAATTTTCTGATAGTTGAGCTCGCTGTCCTCGGGCCACCAGTACTTGCCGTAGCGGCGCTCCATCTCGGGTATCAGCTCTAGTGGCAGTTTCATAAATGAAGTAGGGTGAAAAGTAGAATTTATAGATACACCATTACCGTTATTTGAAATAACTAGATCTTCTTGGTTCTTACCTTCGTTTTAATGAAAAGCCTGAAATACCTGTGAAGAGCCGTCTCCAGCTCAACCAGGTCCAATCCCTCCCTCTTGGCGAACTCCTTCAGGTCGCTTATTCCAAGAGCCGACATCGTCATCTTCACTTTAGGCGTGGGTGACGGATCCGCCTTAGACCAGACCCTACGCATGTCCCGGAGGAACACGGAGACGGTCACCGGTCCTATCCCCTTGCCGAGCTCCATCAGCCTTCTCTCTAGGTCTCGGCTATCCGAAGACTGGTGCAAGAAATCGAGACTTGCGTTATAATGAGCAATAAGGTTTCTGCAGATCTCCAAGAGCCTGTCCGCCGTGCTGAAGTCATACCTAGTATAGCCACCCTCGTCGAGGACCTCAACAAGCCTGTCCCAGCCTGCCTTTACTATGGATCTCGGGTTCGCCAACCCGTACTGCTTGAAGAGCCTATACGTCTTGGTGGCGCTTGTTTCCCTTATCGGCTTTGAATAGAGGATGGACGCCAAGAACCACCTGAAGTAGGCAGGATCGCCCTCCCCTAGGTTTATCGATAGCATCTCCGAGTAGGGCTTGCCATTCTCTCTTACAAACTGAAGGATGTCCACGGATGGGTCCCATTTGATATTATCCGCGGGAAATATAAATTAAATCAAATGCACAAAGTAATTTGCAGGGAGCCTTACAATGAAAGCCACCGTGAGGGATCGGATACTCCTCCTGCTCTCCATAAAGGAGTCGGGTGCGAAGATAGACTTTCAGCACATATTCGAGAAGGTATCCAGGGACGTGAAGCTGGCAATCGCCGAGCCAGACCTGCAACGCGAACTTGAGCAGATGGCGAAGGACGGGCTCGTACGAGTCAGCGAAGGAGTTTATTACATTACCGATGGTGGCATGAAACTAATCAAGACCTTATTGCCCGAGATCGGTGAGGATCTTAACCTCTCCTACAGAATGGTCCTCGTAGCCAAGAACTACTACGAGAGGGTTGCAGACTATCTATTGCCCTTCCTCAGGGACAGACCCGTCAGCATAATAAAGATCTTCAGCGACGATGCCGACCCCATAAAGAAGGTAAAGCCGCTGTTCGTGAGGTACGCCAGGTACAAGCCAAAGCCCGTCTTCATAAGGATAGATACGCGAGACTCTCTGATGAGGTACGTCGACGACCACGCCCTCGACTACGTCCCCTACGTCCACGGCTTCGACATGAAGGAACCGAGCTGGCTCGTGCTTGATCTCGATGCTGGCGAGGATCTGAAGTCCATGGAGGAGGGTTTCCTAGCGGTGAAGTTCGTGGCGGGCGAGCTGGTGAGACTGCTTAGGGAGAACGGGGTGCACGCCGCCGTAAAATTCAGCGGGTCTAGGGGCATGCAGGTCTGGGCGTCGCTAGATAACGGCAAGATGCCGAAGGGCGACCTCTTTGCTTTATACAGGCTCCTGATTCAGCGGATTCAGGCGAAGGTCGAGGAAGAGATTAAGAGCGCGCAGCCCCCGGCGGCTCTCAGACCCCTCGTGGAGAAGGGGCTGACGACCTCAACCGTGGCCAAGAAGGAGGAGCGCTCGGACAAGGTCTTGGTCGACTGGAGCTCGATGAAGCCCTACGGGGACGTTAGGGCCCCCTTCAGCGTGCACTACAAGACGGGACTTGTGTCGTGCCCGGTGGATCCTGCGAGGATACTCCAGTTTGAAACCGGTGAAGCCAAACCTGAGGCGGTTGCAAGGGATGCAGCGAAGCTCTTCCATCACTTTGAGCTGATAAAGAGCGATCCATCCTCTCTGATGCGCTCCCTACGAATGTGAGCCTCCGACATCTGTTTTTATAAGTTAAAATAACGTAAGTCTTAAATGGTGACATTCCATGTCAAAGGTCCTCATAGTTATTGCCGAGAAGGACTTTAGGGACGAGGAGTTCAAGGTACCCAATGAACTGATAAGATCGGCGGGCCACAGCGTGACCGTTGCCAGCTCGGGTCCCGGAGTGGCTCATGGAAGGCTGGGGATGCGGGTGGCTCCTGACGCTGTGATAAGCGCGGTAGATCCGTCAGTTTACGATGCCGTGGTGATCGCCGGCGGCTCAGGTTGTCAAACTTACCTCTGGTCCAACAAACCCCTGCAGGAGGCCGTGAGGAAGGTGTACGAAAAGGGCGGCGTGGCTGCTGCCATATGCATTGCACCGGTCGTTCTGGCAAGGGCAGGAATCATAAAGGGTAAGAAGTGTACGGTCTTCCCATCCGGCGATGCGCTGGCAGAGATGAGGCGTGGGGGCGGGATCCTGCAGGATCAGGCCGTTGTGGTGGATGGCAAGGTCGTTACCAGCGATGGTCCGGAGGCCGCACACAAATTCGGCGAGGCAATAATCCGGTTCCTGTGATGCGAAGAGAGGGAACTAACAGTATGCGCCTCTAACCCAAGGGTTAACTATTTTTGTTAACTTCTCAACTTTTCATCTTTTCATTCAAGGTAGCCTATTATGTTCATTGGCTTCTTAAATAAAGCCCGAAGATCGTTGACTTTGCTTCTTCGCAGCGAGGCTAGTAGGACCGTACTCGGACCGGCAGATTTCTTTACGTCAACCTCTAAGCTTCCAGCAAGTATCGGCTTAAGCCCAGATTCGAGCGCAAGAACTCCAAACTCATACCGAACTCCTTTAGATCCCACTGGAATAATGCTGTGAATGAAATTTGATGAAAGGAGTTTCAATAGGTCATCTGTGTCGGCTATCAACCCCTTGCCCTCATTTTCAAGCACCTCTTCGCCTACGGAGGGGAGGCCTACGCTTACAACGACATC
>Ga0233423_10001725_pt1 | contig 10842 bp, 8 predicted proteins | sample Watercolumn_Mata_FD_180713 | JGI IMG/M metagenome (GOLD analysis project Ga0233423, IMG submission 180713) | Freshwater microbial communities from Lake Matano, South Sulawesi, Indonesia - Watercolumn_Matano_2014_112_MG | ecosystem: Environmental > Aquatic > Freshwater > Lake | place: Indonesia... | reverse complement strand
AACGCGGCACAATCTGCCGGAACTGCTCGACGTACACCGGGCGCTCCGGGCGCGGCCCCACCACGCTCATCTGCCCTAAGAGGATGTTGATGAACTGTGGCAGCTCGTCTATGGAATAGCGGCGCAGCAACGTGCCCAGGGTAGTGCGGCGCGGGTCGTCCTTGGTCGTCCAGCCGGGCCCATGGGCTTCGGCGTCAACCCGCATGGAGCGGAACTTGATGCAGGGGAAGGGCAGCCCATCCAACCCCACCCGTTCCTGGCTGTAGAAGACGGGGCCGGGTGAATCCAGCTTGATCAGCAGGGCCACCAAAAGCAGAACGGGGGAGATGAGCACCAGCAGCGCGGCGCTGAAGACCACGTCTATGGCCCGCTTGACCCCCACCCGCCAGCCGCGCAGCGCCACGTCCCGCATGCTCACCAGGGGCAGGCCATCCAGGTCGCCGATGGCGACCTCCGAAGCCATGATCTGAAAGATGTCCGGGAAGACCTTGATACTGACGTGCTCCAGCTCGCAGCGGGAGATGATATCCAGGATTTCCTGGTGCGAGGCGTGCGGCAGGGCGATGATCACCTCGCCGATTTGGTGCTCGCGGATGTTCGCCGCCAGCGTGCCAATAGCCCCCAGCACCGGGGCACCGGCGACGTCGTGCAGGTCGGGATCGTTGTCAATGAAACCCGCGACCTGATAGCCCAGCTTCGGCGTGCGGCGCACGGCCTGCAGGATCATCTGCCCCACGCGCCCGGCACCGACGATAAGCATGCGCTCTTCGCCCACGCCGCGGGCGTACAGCGTCGCCTGCAGCAGGCCCAGCAGCCAGCGTCCCAGGCCCACCAGAGCGATGGTCAGGAGCCAGGCGTAAGCCAGCATCAGGCGCGGGTAATCCAGCCCCTTCAGCACCAGCGAGGTGAGAGCAATGGTGATCAGCGTGCCCACGGACACGGCGACGAACACCGTGTACAGCTCGTCAATGCGTGAGGCTGCCCGCCGGATCAGGTAGAGCTTGTAGACACCAAAAACCACCAGCAGCACTACCACCTGGATCAGCAGCATCCCCAGATAGTCGCTGAGGGGCGGGATTTTCACTGGCGGCGGGTATTCCGTGCGCAGCCGGAGGTGATAGGCCAGCACGAAGGCCAGGGCGATCATGGCCGCGTCCACCACGACCAGGGCGGCCATGAAAACACGAACCGTTTTTCTCCGCATGTCTTTGGAGGCGAGTTGCAAGTAGGCAAGTAGACAAGTAGCAAGTAGCAAGTAGACAAGTGGTCCTTGCTACTCTTTCCTTGTCTACTTGTCTACTCGTTCCCTTGTCTACTTTTTCCTTGTCTACTCCACTAGGCACTGCCCACCCGGCGCTGCGCGGCGGGACGCAGCCGATTGCGCAACTGGGCGACGCCACCGAAGAGTAAGATGCCCGCCGTAATCAGCCAGTTGCCCAAAAAAAAGGTGTTCTGGGCGTAATGCTTGCGATGAAACAGCAGCATGGCCCGATAAAACTCGTAGGTGGCTTTGTCGGCGAGTTGTTTGCTGGCTTGCCCCTTGTAATGCAAAACCTGCACCGCCGGATAATAGTGCACCCGCCAGCCACACTGCTTGAGGCGATAGCAGAGGTCCAGATCCTCGCCGTACATGAAGAACGCCTCGTCGAAGAGGCCGGCCTGCTCCAGGGCTGCCCGCCGGATCAGCATACAGGCCCCCACGCCGGAGTCCATCTCTGTGGGCTGGTCGGGATCGAGATAGGTCAGGTTGTAGCGGCCAAAGCGGGGGCTGCGGGGGAAGAGCCTGCTCAGCCCCACCAGCCGATAGAAAGAGACGGCCGGCGAGGGGAAGCTGCGGCGACAGGCCAGGTCCAGGCTGCCGTCGGCGCGCACCAGCTTGGGGCCCACCACGCCCGCCTGCGGGTGCTCGTCCAGGAAGGCCACCAGACGGGCCAGCCCATTGGGCGGCATGAGCGTGTCGGGGTTCAGCAACAGGACGTAGCGCGGGGCGTCGGCGGAGGCTAACACGTGCCGTAGCCCCAGGTTGTTCGCCGGCCCATAGCCGATGTTGGTCGGGGCCTCCAGGACGGTGACCGGGGGGAACTCGGCGCGCACCATCGCCGCACTGCCATCCGTGGAGGCATTGTCCACAACGATGATCTCCAGATTCCACGTTCCACGTTCCACGTTCCACGTTTCATGTTCCAAGTTCAGCGACCGGGAACCTAGAACCTGGAATTTGGAACTTGAAACCAGCGCTTTCAGGCAATCGCGCAGCAGGTCGCGCGTGTTAAAGCTGACAATGACGACGGCCAGGTCAGGCATCTTCGGCACTCCCCCTCAGACGGGCAACCTGGCGAAGGCTTCGCCCTGAGGGCTCAGCCCGAAGGGTTGCGGAACCTTCGCCAGGTTAACTCCACCATTCACCTCGGCGCGGGCGGCGTCTCCGCAGGGCGAGACCTGGCGCCCTTGTCTTTGCTCAGGAGGTCAATGCCGTGCCGGACCTGCGCCGTGATCTTGCCCAGCTCATCTTCCAGCGTCGTCAGGGCGTCCAGGGCATAGTCGTCTGCGCCGGCCTGCGTCTCCCGCGCCCTGGCCCGCGCCTCTTCCATGATGGCCTGCGACTTCTCCTCGACGGCCTTGAGCAGCCCTTTCTCCTGGATGATGAAATTCGCCTGCTCGTGCCCCTGATCCACGATGCGCTCCGCCTCCAGCCTGGCCTGAGCGAGGATCTGCTCCCTGTCTTGTGCCACCCGCTTGGCCTGCGCGATCTCCTCCGGGATGGCCACACGCATCTGGTCAATGATGTCCAGGCAACGGCGCTCGTCAATGACGGTTTTGCGGGTAAAGGGGATGCGCCAGCCGGCGTTCAATAAGGCCTCTAGACGATCCACAAGGTGCAGGATGTCGATCTGCGGTCCCTCCCTTCCCGATGATTGGCGATTGGCGATTTTCGATTGGCGATTGGCGGCCAGTCAAACGTCAAACGTCAAACGCCAAGCAAAAATCGTAAATCCTTAATCGTGCATGAGATGGGCTGGCGGCCCCCCCGTCTCCTCTCGCCCATGGAACCTGTCCGCCAGGACACGCGCCACGTGGGCGGGCACAAACTGCTCGACGCAGCCCCCCAGCGCCGCCACCTCCTTGACGATGGTGGAGCTCACAAAGGCATACTCCAGGCTGGTCATCAGACAGACCATGTCTATCTCCGGGGCCAGCTTGTGGTTGGTGAGGGACATCTGGTACTCCAACTCAAAGTCGGAGATGACCCGCAAGCCCCGGACGATGACCTTGGCCCCCACCTGGCGCGCAAAATCCACCGTCAGCCCACGGTAGCTGGCCACCTGGGCGTTGGGCAGCGACTTTAGGGCCTGGCGCATCATGTCCACCCGTTCGGCGGTGGAGAAGAGGAGGCGCTTGGATGGGGTATCGTAGATGGCCACCACCAGCCGGTCGAAGAGGCTGGCGGCGCGGGCGGCGATGTCCACGTGGCCGTTGTGCACGGGGTCGAAGCTGCCGGGATAAAGCGCGGTAATTATTTCACTCCTCCCTCAGAGGCTGTCTGAAAAGCCTGGCGGAGGCGGCTCCCATGCCGCTAGCAGCCGGGCATAGGAGCCCGGCCAGCTACCTTTCAGACAGGTTCTCAACGGGCGATTCACGAATCGCCTCTGCGTCATTGGTCAGACGATAGATGGAAACGACGGTGTCGCCGTGGCGGCGCTCCTTGAGCCGCACCAGTTGGCCATAGCCGGCGGCGAGGGGGGTGCGTTTGGAATGTTCCGCCACCACCAGGGCCCCCGGCTGCAGCAGCGAGCTACCGGCCAGCCGCTCCAGCAAGCCAGACAGGCCCGGATCGGCGTAGGGTGGGTCCAGGAGTATTAAATCATATTTGCCGGGAAAAGTCCAGAGCGCCTGCTCCACCGGGCGGCAGTGCACCTTAGCTCGCTCGGCCAGCTTGGTGTGGGCCAGGTTTTCGGCGATCAGGCGGCAGCAGCCGGCGCTGGCCTCCACCAGGTCTGCCCAGCCCGCCCCGCGCGATAGCGCCTCGATGCCCAAAGCGCCGCTGCCGGCGTACAGCTCGAGCACCCGCGCCCCCTCCAGGTCCAGGAGCGACTCCACCATGGCAAAAATAGCCCCACGAATCTTGTCCGCCGTGGGACGCGTCGCCAGGCCGCGGGGGGCCTTGAGGTGATGGCCTTTGGCCTCTCCGGCGATAACTCTCACCGTGCAAATCAGCAAATCAGCAAATCAGCAAATCAGCAAATCAGCAAATCGCAAATCAGCAAATCACAAATTGCTGATTTGTTGATTTGCTGACTTTTCAGCTCAGATCGCCCTCGCCCTTGACCTGCCAGAAGGCGGCCACCTTCTGCGCCAGCAGGCGGTGCTCCGGCCGCTCCAGCTTGCGATCCTGGGCGAAGATGGTCTGCGCTTCCGTCCGGGCCTGCTCCAGGATGCTCACGTCGGACAGCTTGGCGATCTTCAGGTCGGGCAGGCCACTCTGCCGCGTGCCGAAGAATTCGCCCGGCCCACGCATCTTCAAGTCTTCCTCGGCCAGGGCAAAGCCGTCCTGGGTGCGCGTGATGGCCTGCAGGCGCTCCTCTCCTTCGACGGACGGCGATTCGGCCAGGAGCAGGCAGTAGGACTGATGCTCGCCGCGCCCCACCCGGCCGCGGAACTGGTGCAACTGCGCCAGTCCAAAGCGGTCGGCCCCTTCGATCAGCATGACCGTGGCGTTGGGCACGTCAATGCCCACCTCCACCACGGGCGTAGACACCAGGACGTCCAACTGCCCCTGGCGGAAGGCGTTCATGACCATGTCTTTCTCGTGGGGGCGCAGGCGACCGTGCAACAGGCCCAGGCGCAGGTCGGGGAAGATCTCGCTTTGCAGGCGCTCGTACTCGGCCACGGCGGCCTTGGTCTCCAGGAATTCCGACTCCTCGATGAGGGGGCAGATGATGAAGGCCTGGCGGCCGGCGGTCACTTCCTTGCGGATAAAGTTGTAAGCTCGCTCCCGAATGCGCGGGGTGAGCCAGTAGGTCTTGATCTCCCGGCGGCCCGGCGGCAGCTCGTCAATGACGGAGATGTCCAGGTCGCCGTAGATGGTCAGGGCCAGGGTGCGGGGGATAGGGGTGGCCGTCATCACCAGCACGTGCGGGGTGGCGCCATTGCCGCCGGCCAGGCCCTTTTGGCGCAGCGTCGCCCGCTGCATGACGCCAAAGCGGTGCTGCTCGTCTATGACGATGAAGCCCAGACGCCGGAAGTCCACCTGCTCCTGAATCAGGGCATGCGTCCCCACCACGACGTCTACGTTACCGGCGGCGATTTCGTCGTGCAGGCTGACCTTATCGCTGTTGCGCAGGCTGCCGGTGAGAAGACGCACCGTGGGGGTCACGGCCAGATCGCCCCGGCCCTGCCCCTTGCTCTCGGCCTCGGCGAACAGGGTGGTGATGGTTTTGTAGTGCTGCTCGGCCAGGATTTCCGTGGGGGCCATGACTGCGGCCTGGAAGCCGTTGTTGACCGCCACCAGGATAGCCGCGGCTGCCACTACGGTCTTGCCGGAGCCGACCTCGCCCTGCAGCAGGCGGGCCATGGGCTTGGACTTCTGCAGGTCGGCCAGGATTTCGTTCAGGGCTCGCTCCTGAGCGCCGGTCAGGGTGAAGGGCAGGGAGTCCACAAAGGAACGCACCAGCCCGTTCTTGGGCTGCATGGCGTTGGCAGGCTGCCCGTCCTGCCACTCCTGCTTGCGTTGCAGCACGCCAAGCTGGATGAGCAGGAACTCGTCGAAGGCCAGACGCCGCCGCGCCCGATCCAGGGAGTCTTCACTGTCCGGGAAGTGGATCTGGCTGAGGGACATGGGCAGGTCCAGCAGGTTGGCCCGCTGGCGCAGCATGGACGGCAGGTGATCCACTACTTCCGGCGTCCAGCGATCCACCGTGCGCTTGACCAGGCGGCGCATCCAGCGTGGCCCTATCCCCTCGGTGAGCGGGTAGACGGGCACCAGACGCCCGGTGTGGATGAGGTCTTCCGATTCCAGGAGCTCGTACTCCGGCGATTGGAAGACGGCCTTCCCCAGAAATTGATCCGTGCGGCCACTGATGACGACTTGCGCCCCACGAGTCAGGCTCTGGGCCAGGTAGGGCTGGTTGAACCAGACGGCCTGCACCTGCCCCGTCTCGTCCATGATGACGGCCTCGGTGCGCATGATGCCCCGGCGGGTGGGGATGTTCTGCACCTCCTGGATGGTGCCCACGATGGTCTGCGCCTCGCCGCCGATGCGCACCTGGCTGATCTTCTGCATCTTGCTGTAGTCGTTGTAGTGGCGCGGGAAGAGGTGCAGCAGATCGCGAATCGTGCGCACGCCCAGGCGATTCAGGCGGCCGGCGTAGACGCCGCTCACCCCCGGCAGGACGCTGACCGGCGAATCGAGACTGAGCACGGCGGGCCGGAAGGGTGTGGCCCGATAGCCGCCTGGCGGTGGTGGTGGCGGGCCGACCTCGACGGTGGGCTGGGCGAGGCCAGGCGCGACAACACTGCCTTCGGGGAAGGGCGGGGCGACATCGGACGGTGCTTCCCCGCCGGCAACAAAAGCCTGGCGCGGGCTGCGCCGCTCCCGCTGAGGCGGGGCCCAAAGGCCCTTGTCGCGCATTTCCGTCAGTTGACGTTGCGCCTCAGTCACGGCCTTCTCTCGCCCGGCCAGGTCTTGCTCAAAGTACCCCTGGAATAGATTGGCGATGGCCTCAATCTGCGTGGCCTGCTCGGCCCCGGCTTCCAACTTGGCCTCGGTGACCCAACGCTGGGTGTACTTTTCTAATCCACCGATAACTGATCTGGCCTGGTACCCCTTATTTTGCTCCAGATCCAAGATCTTCGCCAGTTTGTAGAACGCGGACTCTGGAATTCTCAAAGTAACCTCCACATGATTCTCTTTGGCGACTGGCCCCTCTAAAACCGTACTCTACTGCGTTTGAGAGCCGTGTTGCGTGTTCCGTGTTCCGTTAGTCGCCAACGCAACGCGCACCACGCACCACGTCTTAACAATGTTGCATTATGTCATTGCGAGCGCAGCGAAGCAATCTCTTTGTTGCGCCATGAGGGAGATTGCTTCGTCGCATCCCTTCACTCGGTTCAGAACCTGCCCTGAGCCGCGCGACGGGATGCTCCTCGCAATGACAGTTGAATTTAACATTGGCAAGACGTTTCACGCTTCACGTTTCACTAAGCCGCCAATCCCCACGGCTCCCGGCCCGGCGTGGGTGCCTACTACTACACCAATCTCACCGATGACGATGCGCTCCCGGGGGTGCCAGGCCGCCATCATATCCGCCACCTGTTGCGCCACCTCCGGGGCCCGGGCGTGCATGACCGCCAACTCTTCGTAGGGCGCCAGGCTGGCGCCGAGCTCCACCAGCCGCTCGATGGCCCGGCTGCGGGTGCGTACCGTCCCCAGCGGCAGCAACTCCCCGCCACGTATCTCCACGAGCGGCTTGATGCTGAGCAGCATGCCCAGCAGGAATTGCGCCTTGCCGATCCGCCCGCTGCGCTGGACGAACTGCAGCGTGTCCAGAACAGCCAGCAGGCGAGTCCGGGGGACCAGCGCCTGCACCTGCGCCACGATCTCGTCCAGGGAGTGGCCTGCGGCGGCCAGCCGGGCGGCGACAACGCACAGCCAGCCGATGCTCATGGACACCTGCTGCGAGTCTACGGCCACCACCCGCACGGCCGGCGCTGCCGCCTCCGCCCCCAGACGAGCGGCGTTGTAGATGGCGCTGAGGTTGGCGGCGGCGTGGATGGTCACGATGCCTTCCAGCGGGGCGCCAGCGGCCTCGGCCTGCGCGGCCAGACGGCGGTAGGTATCCTCGAAGATGCCGACAGCCGGGGCGGACGTGGTGGGCAAGACGGGCCCGCTGACCAGCCGGGCGTAGAACTCCTCCCGGCTCAGGTTGATGCCGTCCAGGAACACCTCCTGGCCGAACTGCACGTTGCAGGGTATCACCGTGATGCCCAGACTGGCGGCCAGGTCCACCGGCATATCGGAGACGCTGTCCGTCACCACCCGCACGCGCGGTGGCTTCTGTAAAGGTGAGGCATGCTTCATCGTCTTTGCCTTCGTAGGGCGAGGCATTCGCCCGGCATAAACAGAGGCCAGCCCTGATGACTGGCGAATGCTTCGCCCCTACAGCTCTTCTCCCTCGTAGACAACGACGGCCATGGCCCCGGGCCCCACATGCACCCCCAACACCGGCCCGTAGGGCAGCAACTGGATGCGCGGGCGCGGGAAGACGGGGTCAATGCGCTTGGCCAGGGTGTTGGCCTCGTTGGGGGTGGTGCTGTACAAGATGGCCAGCTCCTCGATCTTGGGGAAGTCGGCCACGAACTCGTACAGGCGCTCCAGGGCTTTGGCCCGCGTGCGCAGACGCTCCACCGGTTGGATCTCGCCGTCTTCCAGGCGCAGCAGCGGCTTGACGTTGAGCATGTTGCTCATCAAGGCCTGCGCCTTGCCGATACGACCGCCCTTCTGCAGATAATCCAGCGTGTCCACAAAGAACAGGATGTGCGTTTGGGGAATCATGCCCCGCACCTGCTCGGCGATATCGTCCAGAGACTCACCGGCCGCGGCCGACTTGGCCGCGTTCAGGGCCATGAAGCCCAGGGCCATCGAGGTCAGCGTGGAGTCCACAATGACCACGCGGCAGCGGTTAGTGAGTGCCTCCCGGGCGGCCACAGCCGCGGCGTAAGTGGCGCTAAGCTTAGACGAGATGTGCACCGAAAGAATAGCGTCTGTTGTCTGGCTTAGCCTGGCGTACACGTCCTGGAAAGCCTTGACCGATGGTGGCGACGTGGTAGGCAGGACGGGACCGGCAGTAAGCCGGGCGAAAAATTGCTCCTCGCTTAAGTTCACCCGGTCCACGTAGGTCTCGCTGCCGAAATGAATCAGCAAAGGCACCACCGTGATGTCCCATTCCTTGACCAGGGCGGGTGGCAGGTCTGACGTACTATCGGTGACAACTTTAACCCTTGCCATACCCAACCTCCCTGCTATTCCACCGAGATGATGAAGCTGTAGTGGGGCTGTCCGCCGTCCACCAGCTCCACCTCCTGCCGGTGATAGCGCTGTTTGACTTGTTGCTGCAAAGCCTCAGCCTGAGAAGGCGTGACGCTCTGTCCATAGTACAGGCTGATGATCTCGCCCTCCTGGGCAGCCATCTGCTCCAAGAGGCTGTACACTACCGCCTCGGTGCTTACCCCTGTGGCCGTCAGCACCCCGTTCAGCAAGCCGATGACCGCGCCCGCCTGAACCTGCAGGCCGTTGACGTGCGTAGTGCGCACGGCCGTAGTGACCTCGCCCGTTTGCACGTGCGCGATGGCCCGCTCCATAGCCTGGTAATTGTCTTCCAGGCTGGCCCCGTAGTTGAAGGCCAGGAGAGCGGCCACGCCCTGGGGCATCGTGTGCGTGGGGACGATAGCCACCTGCTTCTTGGTCAGCTCGCGGGTCTGCTGGGCGGCCAGGACGATGTTCTTGTTGTTGGGCAGGACGATGACCTGATCGGCGGTCACGTCTTCAATCGCCTGCAGAATATCCTCGGTCGCCGGGTTCATCGTCTGGCCGCCGGGGATGATGCGACTGGCGCCCAGGCTCTGCAGCACGCGACTCAGCCCTTCCCCGCTGGCCACAGCCACAATGGCGATGTTGCCCGTAGGCATGGGCACGGGCACAGGCTGCGGCAGCACGAGGGCCGGAGCAGCGTGGTAGATTTGCTGGTACTGGGCCTGCATGTCCTCCACCGTGACCTTGCTCAGGTGCCCCAGGCTGGCTCCGTAGTCCAGCACCGGCCCCGGCTCGGGGACGTGGACGTGCACCTTAACCGCCGTGTCGTCGCCGACCACCAGGGTGGACTCGCCCATGGCGGCGATCTGCGCCCGGATGGCCTCGACGTTCAGGCTCTGACCCTGGATGACGAACTGTACGTCGTAACCGTAGCCCCCGGCAGGGGCGCCGATGCCGGCGGCGACCGCCAGCTCCGGGGCCGCTTCCAGGGCCTCGCCGTGGAGGAAGCGCAGGGCCCCTTCGAAAAGCACAAACAACCCCTGGCCGCCGGCGTCTACCACCCCCGCCTCGCGCAGCACGGCCAGCAGCGTGGGCGTGCGGGCCACGGACTCGCGGGCGGCAGAAACTACCTGCTCGAGAACGTAGCGCAGGTCGTCGTGCTCTTTGGCCGCGCTGGTCGCTGCGGCGGCGGATTCTCGCACCACGGTGAGGATCGTGCCTTCGACCGGCTTGATCACGCCCTTGTAAGCCGTCGCCGCGCCTTCTTCCAGGGCCAGGGCCAAATCGGCGGCGGTCATGGTCTCTTTGGCGTCCAGGCTGCGGGCCATGCCGCGGAGAATCTGCGAAAATATGACGCCGGAATTGCCGCGCGCCCCCATCAGCGCCCCGTGAGCCAGGGCCTTGACCACGCCAGAGGCAGAGTTATCGGCAGAGCCGTTCAGCTCCTTGCCCGCGGCCTGCGCGGTGAGGAACATATTCGTGCCCGTGTCCCCATCGGGCACGGGATAGACGTTCAAGGAATTGACTAGGGCGACGTGTTTTTCCAGCCAGACCGTGCTGGCCTGGAAGACCTGGCGTAGCGTTCGCCCATCGCAGACCCGGATGCTTTGGGCCGGCGGCGACTTGTCGGTCAAACTATCCCTCGCTTGCTTGGAGATCGAGCTCGAAAATCGCTACCCTTTACTGCTTGGACTTTGGACAAACTGTCGTTGACTTGAACCTTTACAATTAACCCCATCTGTGGCATACTTGGGGTATGAGCACACAAACAACCATATCCCAACTGCAACAGTTTCGTGAGGAGCTATACCAAC
>Ga0233423_10001724_pt1 | contig 10846 bp, 10 predicted proteins | sample Watercolumn_Mata_FD_180713 | JGI IMG/M metagenome (GOLD analysis project Ga0233423, IMG submission 180713) | Freshwater microbial communities from Lake Matano, South Sulawesi, Indonesia - Watercolumn_Matano_2014_112_MG | ecosystem: Environmental > Aquatic > Freshwater > Lake | place: Indonesia... | reverse complement strand
GAATTCCTGTCATCCATCTGCTTTATGTGAGGGGGTTGGCCGAGAAATTCGGCTTGCCTTGGGACCCGGCCCCTCTTCCCGGGCCGGGGAAGAAGCCGGGAAACTCCCCGGCCGCCCGAACGGCCGTCCTGGCCGTCTATCTCGCCGGCCTCATTCTCGCCGGGATTCAGTCGAGGCGCCTGGCCTCCAGGTAGAAGCGCTTCTCCCAGGCCTCGCCCATGGAAAACGTCTTCCGGGGAAGAGCGCCGTCGAGGATCACGGTCTTGAAGAGACCGCTCTTGGGCATGGCTGGCAAGTAGAAGCCGACGTTCCCGGGCTTCCGGCCGAGCGACTCGACGGCCTGCGCGCCGTGGACGTAATCGACCTCCCGGGCCCCTCCGCTTTTCAGGAATGCGTCCAGGAACGGCTGGAGCGTCCCGACCGGGATGTTCGACCCCTCGGCCGCGACCTCGAGAAGGCCGCAGCTCTGGGCGGTGATCAACCCGACCTTGTGGGGCCGGCCTTCCTGGCCGTCGACGTCCTGACGCATGAGGTGGGGGCTGCCGCTCTGTATATAGCGGCAGTGGCCGCTAAAGAACGCGTGGGCTTCCTCGACGAGGTTCCGCCCGGGGGCGACGTCGAACAGGACCCGGTGAATCGGCTCGAAGACGAGGGCCGGGTCATGGAGGTTGACGAGCTCGACGAGGGCGTAGCGAAGCGGTGAGGCCAAGACGGCGGCCGAGTTTTCGGCCTCCGCCTTTCGCTTCTCCCAGATCGTCTTGGCCGTGGCCAAGGAGTGGTTCCCGTCGCCCATGGCATAGAGAAGGGTGGGCGTTCCCGGCTCGAGGTCGTATTGGGCGGCGAAGGCTTCGGGCTCGGCCAACTTGGCCAACGCTCCGAGCACGCCGTCTTCATGACTCCCGGGCGCGACCCGAAAGCCGGAGACGCGTCCCGACCCCATCATGAGCTCGAAATCATACAGTCGCGGCAGGGCGTCTTTCGCCCGGCCCAAGGGCCCGAAGACGGTCTGGCCGGGGTCGTCGATGAGGACCATGATGTGGGAGAGCTCGAGCGGCGCCCCGTCCCGAATCTTGACCCGGGGAGGGAGGCGATCCAGGATCGTTCCTTCGGTCGCCCGGATGAGGCTCGAGGCTCCTTTGCGGAAGTCGTAGGCCTCGAGGTCGAGGCAGGCGACGAGGCCTTGGCGAGTTCCCGTTCCGGTCGTCCGCTCGACGTAGACGAGGCCCTCCTCGGTCCGGAAGAAGTCTCGGGCCATGAGCTTGGCCATGGACTGCCGGATCCGGGCGATCCTCGTCTCGGGATGAGGGAGGTGGAGAAAGACTTCGGGGAAAATGAGGTTGAGGGTCGAGGGCGCGTCGCCGACATAGGCCTCCACCCGCTCCCAGTATTCGGGCTCGGAGGTGAACTGGTCGCAGGCGATGACCGCCCACTTGGAGAGGTCCGTCCCGGCCTTGGGGAGGAGGATGTCGGGAACGCCCAAGCCGATCGAATGAAAAATTCTCATAAGGCCACCTTGAGAAAGATGAATGGAGAACGGATTATTATCGTCGTGAACGGGCCTCGATGCAAGGCTATTTCGGCGGGGGGACGACGACCGAAGCCAGCCGGCCTTCGAGGAGGATTTCATCGACCGGGACGATTTCGTAGGTGTTCGTCTTTCCGGCCGCCGCCCCCAAGTCGAGGTAGAAATGGACGTCCGGGTCGACTTCGGCCAAGAGCTTCCGTACCTCCCCGTCGCGGAGGTAGACCCGGTATTTGGCCAAGCTCCGGAGGCCGTTGGCCGGGTTGTCCTCCCAGGTCAGGACGACCCACCCTCGGGGCCGGAGGCCCGTCGCCGGCGCCCCGTACCCTCGGACGTTTTGCGGCGCCTGGAGAGGTTCAAGAAGATGAAGGGCCTTTTGGAGATTGACCCGGCCCCAGCCGAGGTAGGGGTCCCAGCCGGCGAAGGAGGAGGCGTTGAGGTCGTCCGCCGACTGAAAGAGGACGGCCTCGACTTGGCCGGCCTTGAGGTCGGGCCGATGGCTCCGGAGGAGGGCGGCCGCTCCGGAGACGAAGGCCGTCGACAGGGAGGTTTTCGAACCGTAGGCGTAGCCTTCCCATCCGGGCCGGTTCTGGAGCGGCTGGTCGATCGGCCAGGTGCTCAGGATGAGGACTCCCGGGGCGGCGAGGTCGACTTCCGGGCCGAAGTTCGACCCCCATTCGCCGCCGGTCGTGGCCAGGGTTTGGTAGACGTCATTGTAATCCGTCGCGGCGACCGAGAGAACGAGGTCCTGATAGGCCGACGGGTACCAGACATCGTCGATTCCTTCGTTGCCCGCCGCGCCGACGAGGACGATGTCTTTGTCCATACGGGCGTATTCGACGGCCGACTTGAGGGTCGAGTTATGCTCGATGTCCGAACCCCCGAAGCTCATGTTGATGACCCTGGCCCCGTTGTCGGCGGCCCAGATGATCGCCTCGCTGACCTTGAAGACGTCGCTCTGGGCGTCTTCATTGAAAGCCCGGATGGGCAGGATGCGGGCGTTCCAGCTAATCCCGCTCGTTCCGAGGCCGTTGTCCGTTTCGGCCCCGATGACCCCGGCGACGAGGGTGCCATGGCCGTGGGCGTCGTCGGGCTCGTCGTCGAGTTCGACGTAATCAGGCCCCCAGACCCCGATTTTCCGCCACAGGTCGGGATGGTGGAGTTGGACCCCGGTATCGATGACGGCGACGGCGATCTCGCCTCCGCAATCGATTTTCCAAGCTTCGGCGGCCTTGACGTCCGCTCCCGGCTTGCCTCTAGGATAGCCGCCTTCGAGGGGGCCGATGGACTGGCCGACGTTATGAAGGCCCCATTGGTAGACGAAAAGAGGGTCGCGGGGTTCGACCGAGGCCAGGCGGAGGACCGGATTGGGCTCCGCGTAGAGGACATCGGGGCAGTCGCGGAGGAAGCGGATGGCCTCCTCGACCGTCTGTCCGGGCCTGAGGTTGAGCCGGTAGACTTCGCGCCGAGGCAGGCGGCCCGCCGGCCGGGCCCCCAGGCCCCTGATGAACTCGAGGTTGCGGGCCGGCGAGGACGAAGGCCGGAACTTGACCAAGACCTCCCCCTCGACCCAGGCCGGAGGCCTTGAGGGAGAGGGGCGAGGGGCCAGTCGGGGAGTCTGCGACAGAAGGCCGGTCGAAAGGAGAACGATCCAAAGTCCGCTTATAGTCCTAGCCTTCGTCATCTCGCCACTCGACCGTTCCCCCCTGTCAGAATCTCTGACACCCTATTTTATAACAAACTTTTTTTGTCTTCAACGTCCGTCCCACCCCTTTTGGACATCCGGACGGGCGGATCCTTGGCCGCCGCTACTCGAAGGCCAGTTGGCCCGGCCCGGCCTTGGCCGGGTCGCGGAGAAAGGCTCCCGTTCCCTTGGCGATGACCTCGGCGTATCGGGGGATGCCCCGGAGGCTCACCGCCCGGGCCGGATGGTCCCCCGACCAGACCTCGAGGACCGTGAGGAGGGTCGAGCAGTGACGGCCGACCCGGACATCGACCGGCCAACCCTTTTCGTCGATTTTCTCGAACAGGAGCCCTCGGCGGCCGGCCCGGACGACGAAATCGTCCTTCCCCTCGAGGAGGAGGCGGGCGTCGGTCCGGCCCCGGGTGGCGTCCAGGAAGGGCTCCGGCGTCTCGAAAAGCAGGGGGATGGCGTCCGTGTGGTCGCCGATTTCGCGGTGGGAGAGGCCCCGGAGGGCGGGCGGGGAATTCTCGACCCCGATCTTGAACTCGTCGCCGGACAGGAGCATCGAGGCCATGGCCGCCAGGTCCTGGCCTTTCTGGTGGGCGACGATCGTATTGATGACCGGGTACTGGAGCTCGGCTTCGTGGAGGTCGATGACGAGGTCGACCCGCTCCCGGCGGATGAGCTCGGTCAGGGCGTGGGCGGTTTTCTCGGTCAGCGTCCCGTTCGGCCGCCCCGGCCAGCAGCGGTTGAGGTTCCGGATGTCGACGAAGGCCAGGTTTTGGCGGCTGGGAAAGTGGATGTAGACTTCGGGGTCGGGCCACTGGTCGAGGGGGTTGGACCAGCGGTCGCCCATCCGGAAGACTTGCTCGCCCCAGGGCGTCGGGATGGCAAACGTGGCCGGATAGGCTCCGCTCGGCCGGGTGACCGTCGTCGCGCTCCGGTTGGCCGAGGGGACGACGAACATCCGCCCCCGGTCGACCTCGCCCCGCTCGGCCAGGATCCAGGCCGTCAGCCGCGTCGCCGGCTCCTCGGGATGAGAGCCGCCCAGGACGAGGACTGCCCCGCCTGCCTTGGCCCCTTCCAGGACATAGACGTTGGCGTCGTTGGCCGTTCCCCGGAGTCCGGAGAAATAAGCCGAGAGCCGCCGGACCTCCTTGATTCCCGGCCCCAGGACGACGGGTTCGCGGAGACGGCGGCTGCGGTCGAAGCTCGCCCCCGCCAGGACGGCCAGGACGGCCCCGAGGGCCAGGATGACGAATTTTCGAGCTGGAATATTCATTTCAACCTCAGGAGGCGGAGGAGGAAGGGAATGAGGACGATGACATAGAGGACTTCCTCCTGCCATCTCCGGCTCTTCCAGAGGTTCCAGGCCGCGAGCCCGGCGACGAAGGCGACGAGGAGGTAATAGAATATCGTGACGATCATCTCCGGGCTCCTTAAAAGACCGCCAGGAAGGCGAGCTTTCGGCTGAAGACGACCATGAGCGTCCCGGCGAGGATGATGAGAACGGCCGGGACGAGGCACAGGCGGAGGAAGGCCCCGTAGGACTCCTTCATCCCCACGGTTTCGACCGTCAGCCGGCCGATGATGGCCGTCGGGGGCAGGGCGTCGCCGAGCGGCCAGATGACGCTCATCCCGGCCAGGGCGACGATGGGGTTGAGGTTCATCGTGTTGAAGAGGAGGACGAGGGGGACGCCGAGGACGGGCGCCGCTCCCCACATCAGGACGGCTTCGGAGACGGGCAGGGTCAGGAAGAGGCTCACGAGGACGGCCGTGGCCGGAAGGGTGACGACCGTGACGGCGATGAGGCCTCTCGCTCCGGTCAGGGTCATCATCTGGACCAGGACCCCGACGCAGGTCAAAGTTCCGACGAGGGGGAGGAGCTGGTGGACGGTCCGGCGAGAGACCTCGAGGACTCGAACCCGGCGCGGAGACAGGGCGACGGTCAAAGCTGCGGAGGCGGCGAAGACGAGGGGAAGCCCGAGGACGGGGACATCGAACGGCCAGAGGCGTCCAGCCAGGACGAGGACGAGGAAGAGGAGGAACGGGGCCGCCACCCGGGCCCAATTCATCTTCGCCGGGGCCTCGGGGAGTTCGCCCAGGACGGCTTCGAGGTCCGCGGGACGGCCTTTCCGGCCGAGGATGAAGATCGTGGCCACGGCCAGGACTAGGCAGGGGACGAGAAGGGGGAGGAAAAAGCCGACGTAGGGCATGTTGACCCCGGCCGCGGTGAGCATGGCCCAGAGGTTGACCGGCGGGGCGGCGGCGCTCAGTCCGGCGATGACGAAGACGATGGCCGCGGCCCGGGGCTTGGGGATTCCCATCGTCCCGAGCACGGTGGCGACCATGCCCCCCGTGATCAGGACGGTCACGCTTCCCGCTCCGGTCAGGGCCCCGGGAAGGAGGAGAAGAAAGGTCAGGAGGAGGTAGAGAAGGGCTTTCCGGCGGTGGAACCGGACGAGGATCCGGCGGACGGCGAAGGCCACCCCGCCCGCTTCCTTGAGGAGGTTCATGAACAGGGTGGCGGTTATGAAGATGAGGGAGATGTCGAGATAGGTGAACGCCCCTTCGACAATTTGCCGGGGGGGAAGGCCCGCCCCGCCGGCCAGCCCGCCGGCCAGGGCGGCGACGAACATCGCCAGCTCAGTCGAGAGTTTGAGGATTTTCGCGACGACAAAGGCGGCGACCATGACTCCGAGAGCCAGGGCGGCCGCTGCGGTCATGCTCATGAGGGCGCCCTCCCGAAAACGCGCGAGAGTCGACTGTAGCCGAAAGCGGCCCCCATTTCAACCCGGGACGTCGTTGACATTTCGGGGACTGGATTTTATGATGAGGCCAACCTCATGAAAACCCGCCCTCGCTCTCGTCTGGACGACCGGTCCGGGCCGTTTCTCATGGAAAGCGCCCCCGGTGCGACAACGGTCATCAACGGACGGCCGCGCCTGTATTTCGGAGGGACGGGATATTTCGGGCTTCACCGCCATCCGGACCTCGTCCGGGCCGGGGTCGAGGCCTTCGCCCACGGGACTCACAGCGCCACGACCCGGTCGGGCTTCGGGAACAACCCCTTCCTTCTCGACGTCGAACAGAGGCTGGCCGGTTTTTTCGGGACGGACGAGGCCGTCTTCTACGTCTCGGGTTACTTCAATGCCCTTTTCCTGGCCCAAGGCTTGGCCGGGGCGTTCGAAGTCGCTTTCATCGACGCGAACTCCCACTTCTGCTCTCGGGACGGCGTCGCCGCGGCGGGCAAGAGGGCCGTCTTCTACGAACACCGCGACCCGGCCGACCTCCGTCGGAAACTCAAGGCCCGCCTCCGGAAGGGCGAGCGCCCGGCCGTCCTGACGGACGGGATTTTTCCGGTCTTCGGCGAAATCGCCCCCCTGCCTGACCTCGTCCGGGAGGTCGAGCCCTACGGGGGAATTCTGCTTCTCGACGACGCCCATGGGGTGGGGATTCTCGGCCCGAACGGCCGGGGGACGCTCGAGCACTTCGGGCTATCCTCCTCCGAAACCAGGGTCATGGCCGGGACGCTGAGCAAGGCCTTCGGCGGACATGGAGGGTTCATTCCCGGCCCGGCCCGGCTCATCCGCCGCCTTCGGTCCGAGGTCCGGGCCTACGCGGGGTCGAGCCCCGCGGCGACGCCGGTCGCCGCCGCCTCGGCCAAGGGCATCGACCTCGTCGCCGCCCATCCCGAGTGGCGGACGAAGCTCGCGGCGAACGTCCGTCGGGCCAAGGCCGGGCTGAGGAAACTCGGGCTGACGATGGACGATTCGCCCGTCCCCATCCTCGCCTGGACCCTCGGGTCGGCCGCGGAGATGAGGCGGGTCCAGAAGGCTCTCTTCGAGCGAGGAATCGCCGTCGCCTACCTGAACTATGCCGGGGCGCCCGCCGGAGGCGTCCTCCGGGTGACGGTGTTCTCGACCCACACTCCGGCCCACATCGACCGGCTCATCGCCGCCCTCGGCCGGGTTCTTTAGATTTTCCTCAGGGTCTTCAGGAAGGCGGGGTCGACGTCCGCCCCGACCCCGGGTTTTTCGGGCAGGGTGACCCTCCCCCGGGCGAAGGTCATCCCGTCCGTCACCGGGTCGACGGTGTGGGAGCTGTGGCCGTCGAGGTCGGCCCAGAGGATATTCCGGTGGGAGGCCACGACGTGGGCGGCGGCGGTCAAGGCGAGGCGCGATTCGAGCATGCAGCCGACCATGCAGGCCATGTTGGCCGCCTGGGCGATGTGGGCCATCTTCGACATCGCCGCGAGCCCGCCGGCCTTCATGAGCTTGAGGTTGAGGTAGTCGCAGGCCTCGGCCTTGACGAGCCGGACGACGTCGGCCGGGCCGAAGACGGCCTCGTCGGCCATGACCGGGATCGGACTGGCCGCTCTGACGGCCCGCAGGCCGTCGACGTCCGAGGCCAAGACGGGCTGCTCGACGAACAGGATGTCGAACCGGGCCATCTTTTTCAGGGTGTCGACGGCCACCGGCGGCGCCCAACCCTGGTTGGCGTCGATCTGGAGCTGGACGGCCGGGCCGACCGCTTCCCGGATCGCGGCCAGCCGGCGGAGGTCGAGGTCCTGGCTCTGCCCGACCTTGATTTTGATCATGTCGAACCCGGCCGCGGCGAATTCCTTGGCCCGGCGGGCCATCGTTCCCGGCTCGTCGAGGTCGACGGTGATATCGGTTGCGAACTCGGTCTTGTCCCCGCCGAAAAGGCGGAAGAGGGGGAGCCCGGCGAGTTTCCCCAGGATGTCGAAAAGCGCCGTCTCGAACGCGGCCGCGGCGCTGGGGTTGGAGTGGATGATCGGCCCGAACTCGCGGGCGAGGCTCTCGATGGCCAGCGGATTCCGGCCGAGGACAACCTCCCGGAGTGCTCGGGCGGCGGCGAGGTTGGTCTCCTGGGTCTCGCCGGTGATAGGGGGGAAGGGGCAGGCTTCCCCGACCCCGGTTAGGCCGGCGTCGGTCTGGACCCGGACGAGGACGTCATTGGCCGCCGGCATCGTCCCGATGGCGATCCGGAACGGCGATTTCAGAGGCAAGTCGTAGGCGTAGATCTCGACGCCGGTGACCTTGAGCCGGGACGCCTCGGTCCGGGACCGGCCGAGCGCTTTTCCGGCCGAGGCCTTCGCCGCGGCGAAACCGAATACTCCCATCCCCAGGGCCGTCAGGTTGAACAGGTCGACCTCGGATATCGGCATCTCTCCTCCCAGGACATTACTTAATGCAGACGGATGGCGAAGTCAAATCGGATCCGGCCGAGGGGCGTTGGCCGTTCTTCAGTACAGGACCGCGGCCTCGCCCAGGGATTCGATCCGCTTGTTGAGCCAGGCCAGGATGAGGTCGCGCCGGGCCATGGTCGCGGCGATCTCCTCGTCGGTCAAATAGTCGCCCACGACCTGGCGGACGACGTCGGGGGTGAGAGCCTTGACGATGTCGAAGAACGGCCGGGGGAGCTGGGCCATGATGAAGTTCGGGCCCTCCTTGAATTTCTCGTCGTAGATGAGCTTGGTCGTGAATTTCTTCGTCGTCCGGAACGACCGGGAATGGTCGATGAGGATCATCCGCCAGTCGTCCAGGATCAGGTAGTTCCGCTTGTGCCGGTCCTCGTTCGAGATGAGGTTGTCGAACGCCCGCTGGAGGTAGAGGGCTTTGTAGAAACCGCTGACCTTGGGCCCCGGCGGGTTCAGCTTTTTCGCCAGGATTTCCTCCATGTTGTGCCAGGCGTCGACCCAGACCTGACAGGACCCCCGGTCGCCCCGGAATTCGCGTTCGACCGTCGCCGGGACCATGTGGAGGCCGAGATAGCGGCTGAGCCGATAGGCGGCGATTTCGCCCTTCCAGGTTTCCTTGTAGCCGCCGACCTTTTCCCCAAAAACATTTTTCCACAAGGCCTTCTTCCGGAGGCCGTCTTTCTCCAGGGTCAAGACCCAGGGGTTGGTCACGGCCAGGGAGCCGGTCAACTGCTCCTGGCCGACGATGGCCGCCGTCTTGAGAAATTCCTCCCACTTTTCGTACTCGGCCTTGTCCGCATCCGTGAGCTGGGTCCAGGCGGACGGCCCGGCGGCCAGACAGGCGAGGAGAACGAACCCCAGGAACGATTTTTTCATCTTCAATCCCTTCCCTTCCGTTTCAAGATAGCCTTAATGTAGGCCCGGGGGGGGTGAATGTCAAGCCGACCGCGCTCGCCGCGCTGAGGGGGGTTGCGGCCCCTTATTTGAAGATCTTCTCGAGCTCCTTGACGAGGTCGACCTGCTTCTCGACTTCGACGAGGGGGATCTTCTTCTGGGAGGCGATCGTGGTAAACCGGCCGTCCGTGTTCCCGTCCTTCCAGACCAGGATGACGTCCGACAGCGGGGCGACCAGGTCGATGGTCTGCTCGTCGGTCGTGTCGCCGGCATCCGCGCCCTGGGCCCGGCGCTTCATCCCCTCGATATGGGCTCCCAGGACGGCGATCTTGAGCTTGCGGGCCTCGGCGATCAAGGCCGAGGCCCGTTCGAGCTCGTCCTCGATGGCGATCCCGGCCGCGCCCATCCCCTTGAGGCTCGACCCCATGGTGATAACCAGGGACTTGTATGGCTTGGCCTTGAGTTCGGCCGCCCCGGCCAGGGGGTTGAGCTCGTATTCCAGGCCGGCCTTCCGGACGAGAACGCTGATCATGTTCGGCCCGTTGCTCTGGCCGCACGAGGTGATGAGAATCGGCGGATGAGCTTTGAACGTCGGAGCTTGAGCGGGGAGGACAAGGGCGAGGACGAGGAAGCCGGCGAGGAGGGAGACGAGGCGGGCGGACGTTTTCATGACGGCGCTCCTTCGGCCCTATCCTAAAGGAAGCCGGCCGGGAATTCAACCGTCCTTCCCGAAAGGACGGCCCTTCCCGGCCGAGTTGATTTTTGCGGCCGATGGCATAGAATAGATACATCTTTATGGAGGAGGACGTCGCAATGGGCAAGCGTCGGAGCTATGATTTCGTCCTGTTATTCGTCCTGGCGGCCGGCCTTCTGGCCTTCGCCGGCTGCAAGAAATCGGCCGAAGAGAAGATGGCCGAAAACTTGATGGAGAGGGCCATGGAAAAGGCGTCGGGGGGCAAGGCCGACGTCGACCTCGCCGGCGGAAAGGTCAAGATCAAGGACGCGACCGGCGCGGACGAGATCGACTACGGGGCCACGACCTGGCCCGACGACCTCCCCGAGGGGGCGTTGAAATTCGAGAGCGGGAAGGTCAAAGGCGTGACTCGGAGCACCCGGCCCGACGGAAAAAACTGGATGGTGATGGTCGAAAACGTGGCCCTCGACTCGATCAACGCCTATATCGAGGCCCTCCAGGGGGCGGGATACGCCGTGCCGACGAATATGACGACCGGCCAGGGAGGGATGTTCCAGGCCGAGAAGGACAAGTTGTTCCTCATCGGGATGTTCAACTCCGAGGAAAAGATCCTCTCCTTGAGCTTCGTCTTAAGAAACGATTGACCGGCCGTTGATGGCCCGAGCCGGTCTTATCGGGACGGTCACCTCGGACGCCATCCTCTACGACGACGGCCGTTTTTTCCGGAATGTCGGCGGCGTCCTCTACCAGGCGGCCGTCCTCTGCGGGCTGGGGTTCGAGACCGCCCTGTTCACGAACTGCGGCCAAGGCCTCCGGACGGAAGTCGAA
>Ga0233423_10001723_pt1 | contig 10850 bp, 13 predicted proteins | sample Watercolumn_Mata_FD_180713 | JGI IMG/M metagenome (GOLD analysis project Ga0233423, IMG submission 180713) | Freshwater microbial communities from Lake Matano, South Sulawesi, Indonesia - Watercolumn_Matano_2014_112_MG | ecosystem: Environmental > Aquatic > Freshwater > Lake | place: Indonesia... | reverse complement strand
CTGGTTGTGCCGGGCAGTCTGGCGTCAGGCAAGGTGAAAGGGCGGCGAATCGAGTCGGGCGATGTGGACTTGCTGACGAAATGGAGGGTGGCCTATGCGGTTGAAGCCCTTGGGGAGGAAGACAGCCCACAGGTGCGACAGCAATGCCGAGAAGTAACTGAGCGGTCGGTGAGAGAGAAGCGAACATGGGTGTTGGAGGCCTGTCCTGAGCGTAGTCGAAGGAACGAGGGTAGGCCAGTGGCGTGTAGCTCGTTCAACACAGCGATAGAGGAAGCGGTTCAGGTTGGTGGCGTGTGGACACCGCCGGAGCTACGTAGACGAGGTTATGGGCGCGCCGTCGTGGCGGCATCGTTGCTGGACGCTCGCACCGAAGGAGTCAAAAAGGGCATCCTGTTCACGGGTGAGGATAACATCGCGGCGCAGAGGGCCTATGAGGCTCTGGGGTTTCGCTGTATTGGGAATTACAGCATCGTGCTGCTGAGATCACCGCTGAAGAACAGCCTGCAAAAGCTTGTCCCGAATGTACATGAGGGAATGGCCGAGACCGATGCAGGAGAAATGTAGGCCCATTGAGGCCACTGAAGGGAGGAATCTAAAATTGAACGCAAAGTTGTTACAGCCATTAGAGGAGCGAGGGTATCGGGGGCGTGTGGTATCCGTTCACCGCCTCCACGACCTGCAGGAGGGAATCGAAATCCATCACAGGCAAGGTCTGCTGGACGAAGCGTTCTTTCGCAAGTATCTTGCCGACTTCGCCTTCAGCCCGCCAGACAGCCTGCCAGAGGCGCGGTCTCTGATCGTGGTTGCCGCCCCGGACCCTCAGGTCCGCTTCACCTTCACCTGGAATGGAAAGCGGATACCGCTCATCGTGCCCCCCACTTATCTGCACTGGCGGAGCACCGACCAGCGGGTCGAAGATGCTCTGGCGGAGATCCTGGAGCCACAGGGTTACCGGGTGGCTCGCGCCGCACTGCCCAAGAAGCTCCTGGCCGTGCGCAGCGGCCTGGCTGCTTATGGCAAGAACAACATCACCTACGTTCCCGGCCTGGGAAGCTTCCATCGGCTGGTGGTTTTCTACTCTGACCTCCCCTGTGACCCTTCGGCAGGCTCAGGGGACGACTGGCGTGAGCCAAAGATGATGGAGCGTTGTGAGAAATGCGTTGCCTGTCTCCGCCACTGCCCCACTGGCGCCATCACGTCGGAGCGTTTTCTGCTACACGCAGAGCATTGTATCACGTTTCACAACGAGCAACCCAGCGACGTACCTTTTCCAGCCTGGTTCGACGCTTCCTGGCACAACTGCCTGGTGGGGTGCTTCCACTGCCAAAGCATCTGCCCTGAGAACAGGGATTTCCTGGCCTGGGTCGAGGATGGGGCAGAATTCTCGTCGAAGGAGACCGTTCTTCTCGTGGAAGGGGTCCCGCTCGATCAGCTTCCCGCCGAAACGATCAAGAAGCTTGAGCAGTCAGACCTGGTCGGCCTGCTGGACAGTCTTCCGCGCAACCTGAAGTTCCTTCTGGAGGGGCCAGAGCGTGAAACATTGGCCGAGAGCGATTGAAGGCTCCCTTGCAATTCCCCCCAACCAGGAGTAAAATTCAGTTTCAGAGGGAGGTACAAACAATGAGCTACCGAAAGTTGTTGAAATGGATGATCGGCTTTACGTCACTCGCAGTCCTCTTATCGGCGTGCGGTGCGCCACCAGCCACTGCCGTCTCCACTGCTGTTGCCAGTCCGGAGCAAGGCCAGTTCACTGATCCCTTCGCCTATTGCGCGGCGGTGGGCACGATGGATGCACCAGACGCACGATATACTGGCCCCAAGACGCCCGATGCGGTCGTCAACGGTCTGAGGAAAGTGTTGGAGACGCCTGCTGACGTTCCGATGGAGCCGTTCGTTGCAGGGACCTTCTGGCGCTGCATGGACGGCGCGGTTTGGGCTTGCTTTATCGGCGCCAATTTGCCGTGCACAGAGAAGGCGGACACCAGCCGCACCCCCACGCCCGACATGGCGGATTTCTGCAAGGCAAATCCAAGCTCCGATTTTATCCCAGCCTACGTCACAGGCCGCGCGACGGTCTACGAATGGCGCTGCACCAACGGTGCGCCTGAGATCGTCAAACAGTTGGTCGAGCCGGATGCGCAAGGCTTTCAGTCGAACATCTGGTACAAAATCAGTCCAGGTGACAACCCTTGATGCGGTAGGGCGTAAAAAGAGGAGCAGACAATGACAGACCCACGAGTTGAGAAACTGGCCGATGTATTGGTCAACTATTCCATCGCAGTGCAGCCGGGTGACAGGGTGTTGGTTCAGGGAAACACGCCAGCCGAGCTGCTACTCAAGGCGGTGTATACCAAGGTGTTGCAGGCAGGAGGGCATCCGCTGATGTTGGTCGAACTGCCTGGGACAGAGGAACTGTTCTTCCGCTACGCTTCAGACGAGCAGTTGCAGCACGTGCCTGAGCCGGTCAAGTTGGTCATAGAAACCTATGACGCGAGTATCAGGATTATGGCAGCGGAAAATACCAGAGCTTTGAGCAATGTGGATCCAAGCAAGGCAGTTCTGCATCAGCGAGCGCAAAGGGACGTCATGCAGACTGCTCTGCGGCGTACTGCGGCCGGTGAGTTTCGGTGGGTCGGCACGCTTTTCCCGACCAACGCACACGCCCAGGATGCCGAGATGGGCCTGAGCGAGTACGAGGATTTTGTCTACGGCGCCTGTCTGCCGGACATGGAAGACGCGGTAGGATACTGGCAGCGCTTTTCGGCCTGGCAGCAAAAAATCGTGGACTGGTTCAAGGGCAAAGAGCGAGTGCGCGTCATCGGCCCAGAGACCGACCTGCGCCTGAGCATCGCCGGCCGCGTTTTCATCAACTGCGATGGTCGCCTGAACATGCCTGATGGCGAAGTCTTCACCGGGCCGGTGGAGGACAGCGTCGAGGGTCACGTCTGCTTCTCGTACCCGGCTATCTACGGAGGGCGAGAAGTGACGGGTGTGCGGCTGTGGTTCGAGAAGGGCCGGGTGGTGAAAGCCACCGCCGAAAAGAACGAAGACTTCTTGTTCCAGACCTTGGATACCGACGAAGGCTCACGCTACGTGGGTGAGTTCGCCATCGGCACCAACGAAGGCATCACCTGCTTCACGCGACAGATGTTGTTCGACGAGAAGATCAACGGCAGCTTCCACATGGCCCTGGGCGCGAGTCTTCCCGAGTCGGGCGGCAAGAACGAATCGGCCATCCACTGGGATATGGTCTGCGATTTGCGCGACGGCGGAGAGATTTGGGTGGACGACGAGCTGTTGTACAAGGATGGGCAGTTTGTGATCGGCTTCTGACTACCTCCCAATCCAGCTTTGTTGTCAAGTAAGTGCTGCTTGTGTTCGCTGGCTTGACAAAAACCGGAAGTAAGAACGGGCAGTTCGTGATCGAGTTCTGATGGTTCGACAAGCTCACCACAGGTCTGGCAAGTCAGTTCTCGCTGATGGATAGCTGAGAGGATCATTTTGGTGGTGGCTTCAATCAACATCCAGAAGGTGGGGATTGATTCATTCGATGTAGCTTTCTGTCTGCTGGAACGATTCTTCCGTGAGGAAGGATTCAACACACCAGCGGAAGAAATGCGTTCATCCCTCCGCACGATGATGACTGCTCCAGGCAGTGCCGTGTTCCTGGCCTGGCGCGGCAGGGAAGCCGTGGGGATAGCCACAGTGGCGACGTCGGTGGGGATCGAGTATGGGCGATCTGCGGAGCTTGAGGATTTGTACGTGCTGCCCCAGGCACGGGGAAGCGGCGTGGCAAGTGCTCTGATTGATGCAGTTTGTACATGGTGTCTTGAGGAGGGGGCCACAGTAGTGCTGGTCACAGTGACACCCGAAGGTGAAGCAGACCACAAGCTGTTAGACTACTATCAGCGACGTGGATTCATTCACACTGGGCGCGTTATCCTGGAGCGTGCTTTGGGTGTTGATCGTCGCTGAGGGCAAACGAGGCTAAGCATTGGCGATGGTCTGGGATGTCCAGTTGGAAAGGAAGATCGCGATGATTGACAAACGACAGAATCCGACAAATGACGAACAGACAGATAACCGACCGTTGCTAGACGGTTCGCAGCTTATCACTACCAGAGATACTGCTGGCGCTGTCTTTCTGGGCATCCTGGCACTGATCCTGCTCGTTGCGCTGCTGCGCTCCGAGGCTCGCAATCGTGCACTGGTTGCTCAGTTGTCGCAGCAAGGCCGGTGATGAAGTTCCGGTTGCAGCGGTACCTCGGCAAAGAAATGCACTATGCTTGAAATCAGAACGGAGCGGCTGCAGCTCATCCCGAAACAGGGGGTACATGACCGAGGCGGTGCGCGGGCTGATAGATTGGGCGTTTCGAGACCCCAGATGCAGGTCAATCACTGCTCCGAGCATAGAGAGAAGCAACATCGCTTCCAACCGTGTACTGGAGAAGGTAGGGATGTGGGTATCTGGTGAAACGGACGAGGCTTTGGATTGGAGACTGGATAGGACTGAGTGGCCACCGTAGACGAGGTGTACCAGGCAATGTGAAACGGCCCTGGCCTACCCAACAAGGCAGAGATTTTTGGATACCCAAGAGGTGAAAAATGACAGTTCAAGCAATCACGCTAAATCTACCACAAGCAGTCTACAAGCAGATTCGGCAGGCAGCGGAAAAGGTGGGACGGCCAGTCAACGAGGTGTTGCTCGAAGCGGTCGCAGCCGTTGCTCCGGTCATCGGAACCGAGCCAGAGAACCTGCGCACAGCGTTAGCACAGATGGCTTATCTTAACGATGCTGCTCTATGGCAAGCTGCCCGGACGACGATGACCGCCGAACAGCGGGAGCGCCTCGAAACATTACATGATAAACAGCAGCATGAAGGACTGACACCCGATGAGCAGGTTGAGGAACAGGCCTTGCTGTCGCTCTACCGTGAAACGCTACTCGTCAGGGCACAGGCGGCAGTATTGCTCAAGCAACGTGGGTACGACGTATCTGAGCCGCTGCAATTTGTATCGTTGGCGTGAGTCCATCCAGGCTGTGGGACTGGCATAGCGGCAAATCGTCTGTATGAACTGGAAGGAGGAAGGAATCCCATGACTAGAACAAACACTTCTCAGAATACTGTCGTCAGAACTGAGCGGGGCTTATCCATCGCTGGCACCCGGATTACGCTCTATGATGTGATGGACTACATCACGGCTGACTGGCCTCCTAGATTGATTCAACATTGGCTGAACTTGACCGACATCCAGATGGCGGACGTGATGGACTACATTGAACATCACAGAACCGAGGTGGAAGCGGAATACCAGCTCGTTTTACAGCGTGCCGAGGAAACCCGGCGATATTGGGAAGCCCGGAATCGGGAACGGTCTGCTAAAATCGCGTCCATGCCGCCCAAGCCTGGGCAGGAAGTCCTTCGCGCCCAATTGCAGGCCTGGAAGACAGAACTGGAGCGGACATGCTAACGATTTTGGTAGACCACAACATTGAGGGGCAGGCAATATTGTTGTGGGGCACGCTGACCGCAAGCGGTTGGCTGGAGCTACTCCCACTGCGGTTGGTCACGCTGGCCCAAGTCGGCCTACCGTATGACAGTAGTGATCGCGAGATGTGGCGCTTTGCCCAGGACAATGGGATGATTTTGCTGACGGCCAACCGGCGCATGGACGGTGAGGACTCGTTAGAGCAAATCATCCGCGAGGAGAACACCACGACTTCATTACCTGTGTTGACCATTGGCAATGCAGAGCGCATGGTTGAAAGAACGTATCGTGAACGATGTGCGATCCGGTTGCTTGAAGTAGGGTTGGATCTAGAGAACTATCTGGGGGCAGGTCGGATTTTCATTCCGTAGCAGTGTGAGTCGCCAGCCTGCTAAAAAGGAACCTGATAATGACCACAAGAGCTGAATCTCCAGCGAATCGTGTCATTCGAGAGGCCCGACAGTTGGCCTTTGATGAACTATACCGCGCCCCTCAAACAGAGCTCAGCCTCGTGATGGATAATGCCTTTCCCGAAAAGTTCGTTGATGAGCTTTCTCGACTCGAGGTGTACAACAAACATCTCTTCCGTCCCAATACCTATCTGCACAAATGGTGGGCGCGCCGCTGTGGCTCTACCTTTCGGGCCATACTCAAACAATTTGTGCCCAACGTTAAACGCCGTGACTACTACGCGCCTGGTGGGTTAGAGAGCAAAATTGTGCTCGATCCTATGATGGGTGGCGGTACAACCCTTCACGAAGCAATCCGTTTAGGTGCGAATGTTATCGGGGCAGACATAGATCCGATTCCAGTGGTACAGGCTCGTGCCACCCTCACTCGATCAGCTTTGGGAGAGTTACGGGCCGCTTTCAATCAGTTCTTTGCCGAGCTGCATGACAACTTGGGGCACTATTTCCAAACCGAGTGTCCAACCTGCCAGCAGACCCTGGACTTTCAGTACACCCTCCACGGCCTGCGCAAATCCTGCGCCTGTGGAGAGGTTGTACAGATTGACCAATACGATTTGCGCCACGAGGCTGACCACAAGATCCGTATTTGGCCGGAGAGCTGGGAGATCACTGACAGCCAAAACGGTCCCAGTGGCTCAGCCAGGACCACGCGCTTGATTACCAAAGCCGAGAAGGCATGTCCAGTCTGTGGTCTGGAATATCAGGAATTGCTTGATGTGCCATATTATGCTCGCTACGTGCCCATTGCGATTGTAGCAGCCTGTCCTGAGCATGGTCTGTTCTTTCGCTCGCCGGGTGAGTCCGATTTGATGCGAATTGACCAAGCCGAAATGCTGCGGGACAAGCTGGACTTTGGAGCACTAGAAGATTTCACGGTGCAAGATGGCCCTAAGTCCGGCGATTTGATAAGGCGCAACATCAACTCGTACCTCGACGTTTTCTCATCTCGCCAATTGCTTTACCTTCACCAGGCCATTCGACAATTGCGCGATTACAATGGGGTGATAAAACTCAACCTGGGCTTGCTCGTGTCCACATCCCTTGAATTCAACTCCATGCTCTGTGGTTACAAGGGCTGGTACAAACACCGGCCAGGTGCTATTCGGCACGTTTTCGCCCTCCACGCTTATTCTTTCCCCTACACCGCTTTAGAGAACAACCCCATCAATCGCCAGAAGTCTTCTGGCAATCTGCAACTGTTGTTTCGTGATCGCATTGAACGTGGCCGCAAATGGGCTGTATCGCCGGTGGAACGAAAGATCGGGCCAGATGGTAGAAGCCAGTTGATCAAGGTGCCAGGTGAAGAAGATGGCGGCATTGAGGTTCTTGACCAGACTGAGCTGACCACCCATCGCCAAACATTTTGGCTTATTCATGGTGACTCCCGCGACTTGCCGATTGACGATCATTCGGTAGATTTGATCGTGACCGATCCCCCCTACTACGACAGCGTACAATACAGCAACCTGGCCGCATTTTTCCGGGTGTGGCTGGCACGCTTGCTTCCCGATGAAGTCAATTGGACTTACAACGAAGCCCACAGTGCTGTGGCAATCAGAGCAACTGACGATAGCGGCAGCTTTATGACAGGGCTGGCTGGCATTTTTGCCGAATGTGGGCGCGTACTTAAACGTGGTATGGGACGGATGGTATTTACATTCCATCACTGGGATCCTAGTGCCTGGGCCGAACTGACCATTGCCCTCAAGAGCGCTGGCTTCAGACTGATGAACGTCTACGTCGTGTTTTCGGAACATCCTATCTCGGTACACATCAGGAATCTGAACGCGATCAAGCACGATAGCATTTTGGTTTTCGCTCTCGACGGGGATGGGCCAACGGCTCCCTGGTCACCATTGGAAGCCATTGACACCCATGACAGTGAAACCTTTTGTCGTCAATGTGGCATGACACTAGGTTGGCTATTGGAGAGTGGACATTCAACGGCGGAAATTCGCACTATTTGGAAAGAGCTTATGCAAGGAAAAAGCTGATGGCGAGAAGCACAGGCAACCGTCCAGCAGAGATCTTTGGATACCCAATTGAGAACCGCTCAGCAGAGGCTCAGGACATCCGCGAGAAACACTGGTGCCCGTTCGCGAATTGCCCTTGCGACAAGAAGAGTCGGCTGATTGATTATCCTTTTGGTGTCTGTTCTGCAGAGCATAGTGGCGAAATCTACACGATTTGTCCGCGTCGTTTTGAAGAACAGGGCACAATCGAAGGAGTGTCCAGAGTCTTGGAGGACGTTGCCTTGCACTACTTTGGTGATTTCAGTAACACCATCGCGTTCCCTGAGGTCAGCCTGCCAAACGTGGGTAGCATAGATTACGTTCTCGTTCGGCACAAACCAATGAAACCCGAAGTGGAGGATTTTGTATCTGTCGAGTTTCAATCTGACTCAACGACCAGTACAGGGGGATTGATTCAAGGGATAGTTGATTTCTTTCAGGGTCGTGATGTGCAGGAACAGACTTACAAATTCGGCATGAACACCTACGATTCCATCAAACGCGCCATAACCCAGTTGATGAACAAAGGCATCGTGTACGAAACCTGGGACACAAAGTGCTATTGGGTGGTTCAAGAATACATTTATGCCAACTTGGTCAATCGGTATGGCTTCAAGACGGAAGGGTTTTCATCTGGACATGCTTCTCGTTTTGCCCTCTATGATCTTGTTCACAAAGATGATCGCTTGACCCTAATCTCAACTCGCTTCATCTCGACCACCGTAGACGAAGTGTACCAGGCAATGCGAAACAACCCTGGCTTACCCAACAAGGACGAATTCGTGCAAAAACTGAACACCAAGTTACAGGCCAGACTCAGTGTACAGTTCAGTCAAACCAAGAAGCGGTGGAACAAAGGATTGCGGTAAGCGGTACGGGGAGCTACAGCGCTCCTGGGCTGGAGAGCAGACGCGCAAGTGTGGATCTCAGTCCTGTAATCTACAGGTACTGCCACATGGCACAACTGGAGATAGGCGCGCCCGTTGTGATCGTGGGGGGGAAAATGTCACACGAATGTAAGCTGACCATAAATCTTGAGGATTCTGGCGAAGAGATATCGGTCTCCGGCCAGTTCGAAGATGACGAATGGACATTGCTGGAAGCCTTTGTACAGTACGCAGAAGACCTTGCCAACACCAAACTCGTTCAGGCCGGAGTGCCCAGTTCCCTGAATCTTCACATGGGTGAAGAGCTTAGAATGACAGTCTCCGCTCAATTGCCCGCGTGGGAAGACGTAATTGTTTTTCTTCACAAGTTTCGTCCCATTGGGTTGCAGTCAGAAAGCACCTATTTCTACAAAATATGTAACCTTCTGTCCAGAGTACTGACACATCCTTTCTTCCAGGGTCTCATCAAAGAGCAACGGGACATCTACAAGGGCAAGAGACTTCAAGAAGTGTACCGGGTTCGTGTCAACGATGTCCTCCTGAACTCGGAGGAAGTATTGTCTGCCTGGTTGAATTCCTACGAATATCATCGTGACAAGGAAAAGCGCGAGTTCATTGAGCATCTGAGTGAAGTGTTTCCATTAGAAGCTTTAAAGGTGATATTCTTGTCACTCTTGGCCCAGAAGGCGCAAGCTATCCTTGACCTCGCAATGCTCGTTCAGGTTGTTCTTGGAAAGCAAAAAAGCATAAGGCGCGGGCGCGCCTAACAAGTCGCTCTGCGATCCGTTCGCTCGAAACTGCGCATTGCGATTCGTGCGCCCAAAGCGTGGGGGAGGAAGAGAAGGTCCGCAAAGAGATTTCCGCATAACCCTTCTTCGGGGTGGTTATGTGGAAGGAATTCTGCGTAATAGTCACGCGGTCATTCGTGAATCGAAGTCGATTTCCAGAAAGGACCAACAATGACTCAACAAGATGATTTCGTAGAAATGGATGAACTCGAAGAGGACGAGGCGTCCCTAGAAGATGAAGAGGAAGGCGATCTTGGTCCAGAACGACGGCGCATCTTCACTGACAAATCGGATCCTCCGATCAGTGCCCTGTACATGCGCTATAAGGCAGGAGATCTAATCCTTGATCCCATTTTCCAGCGGCGCCCAGTTTGGGACGATACGAGAGCCAGTCGTTTAATTGAATCTGTGCTCCTCGAGGTACCATTGCCCGTTTTTTACTTGGCAGAAGGTCCTGGTAGCACAGAGGAGGTAATTGATGGACAGCAGCGGCTTAGGGCCTTCTTCCGTTTTCTTGACAATGAGTACGCTTTGCGAGGATTGAGGGCTTTGGCAAACCTCAATGGCAGAAGGTTCAAGGATCTTGACAAGCCAACTCAGAAGCTGGTCCGTGATAGCTCGATACGGACAATTGTGTTTAAGAAAGAATCCGACGAGAATCTGCGGTTTGAGATTTTTGAGCGTCTCAATACAGGTGCAGTTCCCTTGAATAGGCAGGAGTTGCGCAACTGTGTATATCGTGGTCTCTACAATGATCTTCTAATCAAATTATCCGCCGATCCGGATTACATGTGGCTTATGGGGTTGAAGGGGCCGGAGAAACGTATGAAGGATGTTGAGTATGTACTTCGATTTGCGGCCTTTTATCATGCCACCTATCTGAAGTACAGGCCTTCCATGGCACGCTTCCTGGATGAGAATATGAGGAAGTATCAACATGCCATCAGAAGTGAGCGAGAGGAGCTAACGGTGGCTTTCAAGAATAGTGTTACTATGATACGCTCCCTATTGGGGAGGAATGCTTTCAAACGCTTCTATCGTGGGGGCAGTGAGTCGCCCAATGGTTACTGGGAGCCCAGGAAGTTCAATGCGTCTCTGTATGATATCCTGATGTACTCTTTTGCAGACAAAGACAAAAATCAAGTGATGACCAACCTTGACGCTATTCGTGAAGCACTGATTGTGCTGATGACGGAAAATCAG
>Ga0233423_10001722_pt1 | contig 10851 bp, 6 predicted proteins | sample Watercolumn_Mata_FD_180713 | JGI IMG/M metagenome (GOLD analysis project Ga0233423, IMG submission 180713) | Freshwater microbial communities from Lake Matano, South Sulawesi, Indonesia - Watercolumn_Matano_2014_112_MG | ecosystem: Environmental > Aquatic > Freshwater > Lake | place: Indonesia... | reverse complement strand
GGGGAAAACCCAGTATTACGTCTCGAGCGGGGCCGGGACGTGGGGCCCACCCGTCCGGGTCGGGAGCATCCCGGAGATCGTCCTCTTGCGGCTGACCTTTCGCGCGCCCTGAGTTTCGGGCGACAGGGATTCGGAAACGAGATGAATGACCGGCCCTCCCGAGTGACCGAGGACGACCTCTTCCTCTTCAACGAGGGCACCCACCACCGCCTTTATCGCAAGCTCGGCGCCCACCTCGGCGTCGCCGGCGGAACGGCCGGGGCATCCTTTGCCGTCTGGGCTCCCGACGCCGAACGCGTTTCGGTCGTCGGCGACTTCAACGGCTGGGAGTGCGGCCGCCATCCCCTCCGCCCCCGGGCGTCGTCTGGGATCTGGGAGGGTTTCGTCCCCGGAGTCCGGGCGGGGATGAACTATAAATATCGCCTCGACTCGCGCTTCGGCGGCTACCGGGTCGACAAAGCCGACCCGTTCGCCGTCCTGGCCGAAACGCCCCCCAAAACAGCCTCGGTCGTCTGGGACCTGTCTTACGACTGGGGCGACGGCGCCTGGATGGCCGGCCGCGGCCGGGCCAACGCCCGGGAGGCGCCCGTGTCGATTTATGAGGTCCACCTCGGCTCCTGGCGGCGCGTCCCGGAGGAGGGCGGCCGGTCCCTGACCTACCGGGAGGCCGCCGTCCGCCTCGCCGCCTACGTCAAGGAGACGGGCTTCACCCATGTCGAGCTCCTGCCGGTCATGGAGCATCCCTTTTTCGGCTCCTGGGGGTATCTGACGACGTCCTATTTCGCCCCCTCGAGCCGCTTCGGGACCCCGCAGGATTTCATGTTCCTCGTCGACCACCTCCATCAGAACGGGATCGGGGTCATCCTCGACTGGGTCCCGTCCCACTTTCCCCGGGACGAACACGGCCTGGCTTTCTTCGACGGCACCCATCTCTACGAGCACGACGACCCCCGGATGGGATTCCACCCCGACTGGCAGAGCGCCATCTTCAATTTCGGCCGGAACGAGGTCCGGAGCTTCCTCCTGTCGAGCGCCTTCTTCTGGCTGGACGTCTACCACGCCGACGGCCTCCGGGTCGACGCCGTGGCCTCGATGCTCTACCGGGACTACTCCCGCAAGCCGGGGGAGTGGATCCCCAACGTCCACGGCGGCCGGGAGAATCTCGAGGCGATCGGCTTCCTCCGCGGCCTCAACGCGGACATCTACCGCGAGCACCCCGATGTCCAGACCTTCGCCGAGGAATCGACGGCCTGGCCGCTCGTCTCCCGGCCGGTTTCGGCCGGCGGCCTGGGGTTCGGGCTCAAATGGGACATGGGCTGGATGCACGACACCCTGGCCTATCTCGCCAAGGACCCCGTCCACCGGAAATACGACCACGACTTAATGACTTTCCGCTTCCTCTACGCCTTCAACGAGAACTTCGTCCTCCCCCTCTCCCACGACGAGGTCGTCCACGGGAAGGGCTCTCTCCTGGGGAAAATGCCGGGCGACGATTGGCGGAAGCGGGCCAACCTCCGGCTCCTTTTCGGCCTCCAGTTCGGCCATCCGGGCAAAAAGCTCGTCTTCATGGGCGGCGAGTTCGGCCAGGGGCGGGAGTGGAATCACGACGACAGCCTGGACTGGGGCCTGCTCGATGTCCCCGGCCACGCCGGGATCCGCCGCTGGGTCGCCGACCTCAACGCCTTCCACCGGAGCGAGCCGGCCCTCCACGAGCGGGACTTCGAGCCGGCCGGGTTCGAATGGGTCGATTGCCGCGACGCCGACCACAGCGTCCTGGCCTTTCTCCGCTGGGACGCGGCCCGAGCGCGGCCCGTGCTGGCCGTCTTCAACTTCACTCCCGTCCCGAGGTTCAGCTACCCGGTCGGTGTTCCGGAGGGCGGGTTCTGGGTCGAACGCCTGAACAGCGACAGCGCCCACTACCAAGGAAGCGGCCTGGGCAATCTGGGCCAGGTCGAGGCCGAACCCCGACCCTGCCACGGCCGGCCGTTTTCGCTCTCCCTGACTTTGCCGCCCCTGGCGGCCCTATTTCTTGTTCCGAGCCGTCCTACTTCCTGAAGAAGGCCTCGATTTCGGCCAACTCCCGGGGGAGTCCCGGGGTCAGGTTCTCGCAGCCCGTTTCGGTGATGACGACCGTGTCCTCGACCCGCACGCCCAGGTCTTCCTTGGCGAAGACGGCGTAGATGTCGCAGGCGAAGACCATGCCCGGCCGGAGGGGCCCGCGGGGGCCGCCGCCGACGTCGTGGACGGCCATCCCGACATAATGGCTGCATCCGCCCTGCATCGTCCGGACCTTGAACAGGTCGCCGTCGACGTCGAAACCGCGCTTCCGGACGATCTCCCGGACCTCGTCCCGGACCTGGTCGCAGGTGATCCCCGGCCGGTAGACCTCGAGGCAGGCCTTCTCGACGGCCAGGGCGGCCTCGTAGATTTCGCGTTGGCGGGGGGTGAATTTTCCGTTGGCCGGGTAGGAGGCCGAGATGTCGACCGTGTAATAGTCGAGGTTGGGTCCGGCGTCGACGACGATGAAGTCGCCCTCCTTGAGGACCCGGTCGTGCCGATAGTAGTGGAGGTAGGGATGGTTCTGGGCCGAGCTGATGATGACGTTATAGCCGATGTCCCTGGCCCCGGCTTTCTTGCAGGCGTATTCGAAGGCCGCGGCCATTTCGTATTCGGGGACCCCGACCCCCGCGGCTCTCATCATCGCCTTGTGGGCTTCGACCCCGAGGCGGCCGACCTTGCGAAGATGGGCGATTTCGGCCGTCGACTTGACCGTTCGGAGGTCGGCCAGGATCGCCGAGGCGTCTTTGACTTCGGCGGCCGGGAAGCGGTCCCGGAGGTGGCGGACGAACTGGAGTTCCCGGGTCAGGCGTCCGTCCCAGAGGTTCAGGGTCATCGAGTTCTGGAGGATGCCGAATTTTTCCGAGGAGGCTTCACGGCTCAGCTCCTCGGGCTTGAACGAGGTGTAAAGGACGGCCCCGCGGCCGGCCAGCCTGGCCAGGGCGGAGGTCAACTGGTCGATGGGGCCGGCTTGTTCGAGGCCGGCGACACCCTTGGGGTCGCGGACGAGGTCGAGGCTGATCCCCTCGTTCCGGGCCGCGGACTCGGAGATCGTGAAATAAATGGCCGACGTCCGGGCGCGGCCGTCGACGATGAGGGCGGCGTTCGGGATCTCGATTCCGGTGAGATACAGGAAATCGTTGTTCTGGAAGTATTCGAGGAAGCCCGTGGCCGGGGTCGAGCCGAGGACGATGGCCGCCCCGTCGGGGACCTTGTCCATGAGCTTCTGGCGGCGGGCGGCGTATTCGGCCTTGTCGAAGAAGAGCGGCCCCGCCGCCGAGGCCGTCGAGATCGAGAGGACGAGGAGAAAAGACACCCGGGCGATCGCGTTCGGTTTTTTCATGATGTGACTCCCGAGAGAAATCATGACTGCGGGCGGATTCTATCGGAAAACGGACGGCGCGTCTAACGGGGGCCGGCCCGGGCCGCTTTCCAGGCGGCGGCGAGCTCGCGGAATTTCGGGTCGGCATGCGAGAAGAACCTCTTGAGGCCCGCGCAGAAGTGGCTGAGCCCGCCGTCGGCCGGGGCGCGGAGGCGGTCCTTGGGGCATCCGCCGCGGCAGTACCGGAGCCAGGGACAGGCGCGGCAGGGCGCGGGAAGGCGCGCCTTCCTCCGGCCGAATTCGGCTTGACGGGACGAATTCAGCAGATGGCCCAGCTTTCCCTCGAGGACGCTCCCGAGCTTCCATTCGGGCTCGACGAAGAAATCGCAGGCGTAGACGTCGCCGTTGTGCTCGACGACGAGGTAATTGCCGCACTCGGCAAGGAGAGTGCACTCGGGCGGGTCGCGGTCGACGTAGAGGAAGAAGAGCGAGTCGAAGAATCGGACGAAGGTCGTCGGCTCGCCGTCCCGGAAGTCGGCCAGCCAAAGGTCGAAAATTTTGACCAGAAAGTCGCCGAACGCCTCGTCCGGGGCGGAAAAAGGCGCTCCCTGCGTCGAGTCGGCCGGGTCCGTTTCGACGCAGGGAATGAACTGCATATGGACGAGTCCCAGGGCCTTGTGGAATTCGTAGACCTCTTCGGGGAAGCGGACGGAATAATCGTTGACGACGACCAGGGCGTTTGTCTCGACCTCCTGGTCGAGGAGCATTTTGGCCCGGTCGACGACCTCTTGCCAGGTCGGCTGACCGCCCGCCTTGAGCCGGTAGCGGTCGTGGACGTGCTCGGGGCCGTCGAGCGACAGGCCGACGAGAAAATGATACTCCCGCAGATACTTCGCCCAGGTCCGGTCGAGGAGGAGGCCGTTCGTCTGGAGCCCGTTGCCCACGGACTTGCCCTTCCCGAACTTGATCTCGAGCTCGACCGCCCTCTCGAAGAAGGGGAGGCCCATCAAGGTCGGCTCGCCGCCCTGCCAGCCGACCGAGACCGAGGGTCCGGATTGGTCGAAGACCTGGGCCATCGTCGCTTCGAGGACTTCGCCGCTCATCCGGTGGACGGGCGTTTCGGGAAAGACGGCGCTCTTGTCCCGGTAGAAGCAGTACGAGCAGGCGAGGTTGCAGTCCGGTCCGGCCGGTTTGATGAGCAGGGAGGTCAGCGGTTTGCGGCGGGGGATTCTCTCCTTCATAATCCGGGGTCAAGTTTATCACAGGGCTATCGAAGAGGGAAAAAATATGTTAATGCGCTGATTATAAATGCAATAAAAATCCAAAATTTTGTTGCAACACCTTCAGATATGTGATATATTACGTCGCAGAGTTGTGGATGATGCCATAAAGAGCGGACGAATTTTGATATGAAAAGCCATCGTCGAGGAGATATGGCCGTCCCGAAAGGCTTGATCTTTGACATCAAGCGGTTCGCCCTTCACGACGGGCCCGGCATCCGGACGACGGTCTTTCTCAAGGGCTGCCCCCTCCACTGCCTCTGGTGCCATAATCCCGAGAGCATCGACCCGGGGTTGGAGATCATCACTCGCTCCTCGCGCTGCCGGCGATGCTATGCCTGCGTCCGGGTTTGCCCCCGCCGGGCCCTTGCTCCCGGGCCGGCGAACGGACCCGTGGTCGTCGACCGGTCGAAATGCGACTTCTGCGAAAAGTGCGTCGAGGTCTGTATGGCCGAGGCCATCGCCGTCGTCGGCCGCCGAGTCTCGGTCGCCGACGTCGCGGCCGAGGTCGAGCGAGACCGGATTTTCTACGATCAGTCGGGCGGCGGGGCGACGCTTTCCGGCGGCGAACCGGCCCGGCAGGCGGCCTTCAGCGAGGCCCTCCTCGCCGAGCTCCAGGCCCGCGGGATCCAGACCGCCCTCGACACCTCGGGGCTGGCACCTTGGCCCCGTCTGGAGAGGCTCGCCGCCCGGGCCGACCTCATTCTCTACGACCTCAAACTCATGGATGACGCCCGCCATCGCCGATACACCGGGGTCTCGAACGAGCTCATCCTCGACAACCTCCGCCGCCTGGGGTCCGACGGCCATCGCCTCTTCGTCCGCATCCCCCTCGAAGCGGGGGTCAACGACGACGAGCCGAATGTCCGAGCCATGGTCGCTTTCCTCAAACCCCTGAAGGCCGTCCGGCGGGTCGACCTGCTCGCCTACCACCGGGGCGGCCAGGAGAAATACCGAAACCTCGGGAAGGAATCCCACTTCGAAATATACGAACCTCCCTCTTCCGCCCGGATGGAGGACATCAAGCGGGTCTTTACCGAAGCCGAATTCGAAGTCAAAATCGGAGGCTGAACATGACTCCACGCGTCAAAAAACTGCGCGACCAGAGCCTGGCCGCCGTCCCGTCGGTCACCGGCGAGCGGGCCAAGCTCATCACCGAATTCTACAAGTCGCCCGAGGCCGGCCGCCACGGCCCCGCCCTCCAGCACGCCCTGGCCTTCAAGCATATCCTCGAGCACAAAGCGATCTGCTTCAACGACGGCGAGCTCATCGTCGGGGAGCGCGGGCCCGCCCCGAAGGCCACGCCGACTTATCCCGAGGTCACCTGCCACAGCGCCGAGGACCTCCGGATTCTCGACTCCCGGCCCAAGACGTCCTTCAAGTCCGACCCGAAGACGGTCCGGATGTACGAGAAGGAGATCATCCCCTTCTGGCGCGGCCGGTCGATCCGCGACCGGATGATGGACGAGCTCCCCCAGGAATGGAAGGACGCCTACGAGTCCGGGGTCTTCACCGAGTTCATGGAGCAGCGGGCCCCGGGGCACACCGTCCTCGACGACAAGATCTACCGGAAGGGAATGCTCGACTTCATCGCCGACATCGACGCGGCCATCGCCAAGCTCAACTTCCTGGCCGACCCCGAAGCCCCCGACAAGCGGGAGGAGCTGCGGGCGATGCGGGTCGCGGCCGAGGCCCTGATCCTCTACGCCCTCCGCCACGCCGAGAAGGCCCGCCAGCTGGCCGAGGTCGAGAAAGACAAGGCCCGCAAGGCCGAGCTCCTCAAGGTCGCCGAGGTCTGCGAATGGGTCCCCGCCCACGCCCCCCGGAATTTCTGGGAGGCCCTCCAGTATTACTGGTTCGTCCACCTCGGGGTCATCATCGAGTACAACACTTGGGACTCGTTCAACCCCGGCCGCCTCGACCAGCATCTCTGGCCGTTCTACGCCCGGGGGCTCAAGGACGGCACCCTGACCAAGGAGTTTGCCCGCGAGCTCCTCGAGTGCTTCTGGGTGAAGTTCAACAACCAGCCCGCCCCGCCCAAGGTCGGGGTCACGGCCGAGGAGAGCGGGACCTACACCGACTTCGCCCTGATCAACGTCGGCGGCCTCAAGCCCGACGGGAGCGACGCGGTGAACGACCTGTCCTTCCTCCTCCTCGAAGTCATCGAGGAGATGCGGATTCTCCAGCCGAGCTCGATGGTCCAGATTTCGAGCAAGGGGCCGGACGCCTTCCTCTGGCGGGCCCTCCGGGTCGTCAAGACCGGCTTCGGCCAGCCCTCGATTTTCAACACCGACGCCATCGTCAAGGAGCTCGTCCGCCAGGGCAAGGCCGTCGAGGACGCCCGGAACGGAGGGGCCAGCGGCTGCGTCGAGGCCGGGGCCTTCGGCAAGGAGAACTACACCCTGACGGGATACTTCAACCTCCCCAAGGTCCTCGAGGTCACCCTGAACAACGGCCTCGACCCGCGGACGGGGAAGATGATCGGCCTCCGGACGGGCGACCCGGCGAAGTTCAAGACGTTCGACGAGCTCATGGCCGCCTTCCAGGCCCAGGTCCGCCATTTCGTCGACATCAAAATCCGGGGCAACGCCATCATCGAGCGGCTCTTCGCCACCGTCCTGCCCGCGCCCTTTTTGTCCATCCTGATCGACGACTGCATCGCCAAGGGCAAGGATTACCACGCCGGCGGGGCCCGCTACAACACCCTCTACATCCAGGGCGTCGGCCTCGGCTCGATGACCGACATCCTGGCGTCCGTCAAATTCAACGTCTTCGACAAGAAGGCCGTCTCGATGAAGCGGCTCCTGGCCGCTTTAAGGTCGAATTTCGAGGGGGAGGAGGAGCTTCGCCTCAGCTTCCTCAACAAATCCCCGAAATTCGGCAACGACGACGATTACCCCGACGACATCATGAAGCGGGTCTTCGAAACCTATTTCGAGGCCATCGACGGCCGGCCGAACACCAAGGGCGGCCGGTACCGGATCAACCTCCTGCCCACGACCGTTCACGTCTACTTCGGCAAGGTCACCGGGGCGACGGCCGACGGGCGGAAGGCGGGCGAGCCCCTGAGCGAGGGCGTTTCGCCCGTCCAGGGGGCCGACCGGAAGGGCCCCACCGCGGTCATCAAGTCCGTGGCCAAGATGGACCATGTCCGGACGGGAGGGACGCTCCTCAACCAGAAGTTCACCCCTCAGGTCCTGGCCGACGAGGAGGGGATCCAGAACCTCGGCCATCTCGTCCGGGCCTATTTCAAGATGGACGGCCATCACATCCAGTTCAACGTCGTCACGGCCGAAACGCTCCGGGACGCCCAGAAGCACCCCGAGAAATACCGCGACCTGATCGTCCGGGTGGCGGGCTACAGCGACTACTTCCTGGATTGCGGGGTCGAGCTCCAGAACGAGATCATCCGGCGGACTGAGCATCTGGGGTTCTGACGGCCCTCGGCCGGAACGCTAGGTTCGGGCGGAGGACGCTTCGAAAACGACGGCCGCCTTGAGGATTCCGTCCGTCCGGTCGGCGGCCATGGCGAACGCCCGTCCGGTCTCGGCGAGGGGGAATGAGTGGCTGGCCATCCAGGCGACCGGGACGACTTTCATGGCCACCAGGGCGATCGCCCGGTCGAGACAGCGGTTCTGCCGCCGGACGTTCTGGATCGCGATCTCCCTCCGCCGCAATCTGGCCGCCGGGTAATGGATCGTCTCGGTTAGCGGAATCCCGATTTGAAAAATCCGGCCGCCCGGCCGGACGATGTCCACGGCCTGCTCGACGGCCGCTTGGTCGCCGCTGCATTCGAAGACCGCCTCCAGGCCCTGGGGATGGCGGGCCAGGATCGCCCCGACGACGTCGGCCGTCGCGGCGTTCGCAGACCAGGCGGCCCCCGCCCGGCGGGCGGCCTCGACCCTCGCCTCGACGATATCGGTGGCCAGGACCTCGGCCACCCCGGCCGCCTTGGCGGCCAGGACGACGCTGAGCCCGATCGGCCCGCTCCCCAGGACGGCGATGGCCCGGCCCGGCGTCCCGCCGGCCAAGCCGAGGGCATGGACGGCGATCGACAGCGGCTCGGCGAGCATCGCCTCGGACATCGTCATCTCCGGAGGAATGGCAAGGCAGCACCTCTCCGGCATGACGAAAAACTCGGCCAGGCACCCATCCTTCTCGCCGGGATGGCCGAGGAAGGCGATCCTCCGGCAGAGGTTGGCCCGGCCGGCCAGGCAGAGGTCGCACGTCCCGCAGGAAATCGACGGCTCGACGGCGACCCGGTCGCCGGGCTTGACCTTCTTGACGGCCGGCCCGACGGCCTCGACGACGGCCGCGCACTCGTGGCCGACGATCACGGGGTAGGGGACGGCCTCGCGGCCGATTTTCTCGTGGGTGAAATAGTGAAGGTCGCTGCCGCAGAGGCCGGCGACGGCCGTCCGGAGGAGGACGTCGTCGGGAGATTCGAGCCGGGGCAGGGGGACGTCGCGGATTTCGACAGTCCGGACACCCGTCAAAACGGCGGCTTTCACGGTTTCGGCTTCTTTTCGGCCTGGGCCTGGATGGCGGTGATGGCCACGGTGTTGACGATATCGGTCACCGTGCAGCCCCGGCTGAGGTCGTTGACCGGCTTGTTCAACCCCTGGATGACCGGCCCAACGGCGACGGCGTTGGCCGACCGCTGGACGGCCTTGTAGGTGTTGTTGCCGGTGTTGAGGTCGGGGAAGATGAAGACCGTGGCGTGTCCGGCGACCTCGCTCCCGGGGAGCTTCGTCGCGGCCACGCTGGCGTCGATGGCCGCGTCGTACTGGATGGGCCCCTCGATTTTCAGGTCCGGCCGTCGTTCCTTGGCCAGCCGGGTCGCCGCCCGGACTTTGTCCACGTCCTCGCCCTTTCCCGACTCGCCGGTCGAATAGGACAGCATCGCGACCCGGGGCTCGATCCCGAAGGCCCGGGCCGTTTCGGCCGAGGCGATGGCGATGTCGGCCAACTGCTCGGGGTTGGGGTTGGGGTTGACGGCGCAGTCGCCGTAGACGAGGACCCGGTCGGCGAGGCACATGAAGAAGACGCTCGAGATCAAAGACGTCCCGGGCTTGGTCCGGATGAACTCGAAGGCCGGGCGGAGGGTGTGCTGGGTCGTGTGGACCGACCCCGAGACCATCCCGTCGGCCAGCCCCTTGTAGACCATCATCGTCCCGAAATAGCTCACATCGAGCATCAGGTCCCCGGCCACGTCGCGGTGGAGGCCTTTATGGCGCCGGAGCTCGAAATACGTCTCGACGAAATCCTCCCGCCACTCGGACCGGGCGGGGTCGACGACCTTGGCCCGGCCGAGGTCAAGGCCCAGGGAGGCGGCTTTTTTCCGGACCTCGTCCTCCCCGCCGAGGAGAGTGACCTCGGCCGCGTTCCGCCGGAGGACGATTTCGGCCGCCCGGAGGATCCGGTCCTCCGTTCCCTCCGGGAGGACGATGTGCTGGCGGTCGGACTTCGCCCGCTCGATGAGGTCGAATTCGAACATCAGCGGGGTGACTCTCGTCGACCGGACGACGGCGATCCGCTCGGCGAGCTCGGCCATGTTGACCCCGGCCTCGAAGACGCCCAGGGCGAGGGCGATCTTCCGGGCGTTCGACGGAGAGAAAACCGAGGAGACGCCGTTCACGGCCGCGGCCGTGGCGAAGGTGTCCGCCTCGACGAGGAGGATGGGGAAATGGGGCTTCTTGAGGCCCTCGATGAGGCTCAAGACTTTGGGCTCGGGCATCATCCCGACGGTCAGGACAAGCCCGGCGAGGCGGGGGGCCTGCTCCGAGTAGGTGGAGAGGAGGCTCCCGAGGATGATGTCGGCCCGGTCCCCGGGGGTGATGAGCAGGTCGCCGTCGGCGATCCGTTCGAGGACGTGAGGGAGCTGCATGGCCGCGACCTTGGACTGGCGGACTTCCCGGTCCAGTCCGTTCGACTCGCCGCCGAGAAATTTGGCGTTCAGGGCCTGGGCGATCTCGCCCACGGTCGGAATGTTCAGCCCCGGCTCTTCGCCCAAGACGTACACGGGGCCCGTCTCCGCCTGTTTCTCGGACAGCCCGCGGACGACGTTCTCCCGGACCTCGGCCTTAACCCTATTCACGACCGTGGCCAGGATCGTGCATCCCTTTTCCTGGTAGACTTCGCGGGTGAGCCGGGCGGCGGCGACGATGTCCTCGGCGGATTTTTCATCGCCGC
>Ga0233423_10001719_pt1 | contig 10854 bp, 12 predicted proteins | sample Watercolumn_Mata_FD_180713 | JGI IMG/M metagenome (GOLD analysis project Ga0233423, IMG submission 180713) | Freshwater microbial communities from Lake Matano, South Sulawesi, Indonesia - Watercolumn_Matano_2014_112_MG | ecosystem: Environmental > Aquatic > Freshwater > Lake | place: Indonesia... | reverse complement strand
TATTGTCTTGTCATCAACATCTGTTATATTCATGACATGTTTTACTTTAAATCCATCAAATATCAAGATCCTTTTCAGAAGATCAGCAATCAAAAAAAATCTCAGGTTTCCTATATGGCAATAATTATAGACTGTCGGTCCGCAACTATAGAAACCGACTTTGCCTTTCTCAATTTCCTTGAAATTCTCTTTTTTTCTTGTTAAAGTGTTATAAAGCTTCAGCATTTTTATCTTTTAATTAAACGAACAGAACTTAAAAATTTATCTAGAATCAACAGATTGCGCCTTGAACTGCTCCAATCCTTTTTACATTAAAAACTAAAATTTTTGTTTGTTGTCCAGTAATAGTAAGTGGAACTTGAAAAGAAAATGTGGGACTGTCTTTTGGAAATCTTACATAAGCCACAGGTATAAGGGCATCTGATCCAGGATAAGCAGTTACCTGTCCAGGCGGACTTAATGAAATTAGTGCAGATGAAACTGCTGTACTTAATTGTCGTTGATCAAAGCCAACAGGTGCTGGAGGAATAAATGAAGGAGTACCAAGACTCATACTAAAGGTTTTTGATTGATCAACATTAAACCCACAATAAATCTTTTGTAAATCTCCAGTGGGGTATATGTCTTGAACATCTTCGCCCTCCCCTAAGCAAACAACCTCTCCCCCCTTTGTACTAAACAAACTGTCTATCTCTTTTTGTGTTCCTTTTGTAACATCTGTCATTATATTCATTCCAGAACACATCATATTTCTAACAAAAATTAATCCAAATATGAGCATGCTTAAAGCAATGACTAGAATGACAATTGTGGTAATAGACATCTCAAATGCAGCTTTTTTGTTTTTTGACCTCATTTTCTATCCGCCGTCATCATCTCCCAAATATTTCATCTTACTCTCTTTTTTCTATAATCAATAAAGATATTTATTTTATAAATGTTTCTAAAGAAAAGGATTAAAAGTGCAGAAAACATCATGAACAAATGCCAGAGGATTTCGTAAAGAAAACAAAAGAATTTGTAAAAGAATCTTTCATAAAAAATCCGAAATTCAGCTTCAATGACTGGACAATCATGTATAATCACCATGTCATGGTTCTAGACCTATGCTTGAGAATATCCAAGAATATTGACAAGTCTTATGATATGATTGTTCTTAAGATAGGCGCGCTTCTCCATGATATAGGAAAAGCATATGAAGCAGATGAAAAAACACTTGTTGAAAAGCATGCTTTTCTTGGATGGGAAGTCTCAAAAGATTTTCTCAATTCCCTGAAACTAAAAGAAGAACAACTGAATAAGATAAAGGATATCTGGAATGAAAAGAAGATCAATACAGAAAAACAGATAATTGAAGATGCTGACACCTTGATATTCTATATGGATAAAAAACTGAATCAAGTCTATAAAAAATGGGCGATCGAACGAAAATACAAAGACGGCATGCAAAGGAAGATAGATAAATTCAATTCATTGCATTTCGAGATAAGCAAAAAAATCGGAAAACCTCTGCTTGAAGAATTTAAAAAACATTGGATGAAAGATATATAAAACAACAATATATTGATAATTATACAAAATGGCAATAACAGCAGACCAAGCAAAACAGATAAAAAAACAGTTGCTTGAACAGATAAAAAAGCTTCCCAAAGACCAGCAAGAAGGTCTAAAAGAACAGATAGAAGAAGCAAGTCCAGAAGAACTAGAAGAATTCATAAAACAACAGAATCAGAACCAGAAATGCATCTTCTGCGAAATAGTTTCTGGAAAGATTCCTTCAACAAAAGTCTATGAAGATTCTGACATACTTGTCCTCATGGAGATCATGCCTGCATCAAAAGGCCATATACTTATCCTGCCAAAACAACACTATCAATTTATCCAGGAAATTCCAGAAAAACTGTTGAATAAGATCTTTTATTTTGTAAAGACTATCTCTCCAATTCTAGTCAAGGAATCAGATGCAAAATCATTAAGCATTTATATCCCACAAGGCCAATTAGCTGGGCAGAGAATCCAGCATTTTGTCATAAACATGATTCCAAGATACGAAAACGACAATCTTGTATTTGATTGGGAGCACAAAAAAGCAGATGAAAAAGAATTAGAAAAACTCTCTGAAAAAATACGAAAAGCCTCATTTTCTGAAATTGTCAAAGGAATAAAAGAAGAGCAGGAAAAAATTGAGAAAGAGAAAAAAGAACAGCATGAATCAGAAGCCCAAAAGCTCTACAAACAAGTAAGAAAAAGACGACCTTAGATTAAAACCTGCAGCAACAAAAATAAAAGATTCCCCCAGATTAAAGATATTATCAGGGCAATAAAAAACACCGGAACAAAAGGCATCCCATCTAGAACCAGTACTTTTTTTCCAGATTTTTTGATTAATAATATGTCTTTTTCAGTCAGACCATCAGCACTTGGCTCAATCACTTTTTTTCCAATCTTGATACTCTTGACAAGCCAGTCTCCCTCTGTCAATTCTTTCCAGGATTTCAGTTTTTTCATTGAAGATTCCTGAACAGAAAACACTAACAAAATCAATAAAGGGATCACGAGGAACAAAATCCCGAATACAATCAAAAATTTATGGAAAATCGAAAATACTAAGAGAGCTATCCCCAACACAACCAGGATTATAACAAATAACAGATATTTCTTAAAAAGCTCTTTGAATTTCTTGGAAAAATCATTAACATTCCTAATAACCATGAATAACGAGAATAAAATCCCGAATATAAGTCCAACAAAGATGCTATTGACAAAAAAATCAAAAAGAAATACTTTTGGCAAAACTCCAAGCATCGGAGAAAACAGATGATAATTAAAATTCAAGAAAACCGGGCTTGTTGAAAAAACAACTGACAAGGCCAGCAATATCTTTACATCTGCTCCTCCAGACATCTTTCCATAATACATAAAATTGGTTATCACAACAAAAATACCAAAAGTCAAGAAACAAGATATAAGATATTCATTGACAGGAACAAAATTCCTGAACAAGACCCATATTCCGATAAAAAAAGCTGCAATTATATACTCTAGCCAGGGCTTGTCGTTCTTCAGATATATAAAAAAACCAACTACAAATATCAAGACAAGAAAAAATGACGCCAAGGTCATGACAAAAGTACTAGAAAGCGCGATTCCCACAATACCTCTTATAACTAAAGCAACTGTAAGCAAGGAAAAAGAAATCCAATTTGCGACTTCTCTTTTCTTAAAATCAGTGTAAGAAGCAAAAGCCAAACATATTAATGACAATACAGCCAAGATAAAATCACTTAAAAAAATCAGGTTCATTTTACTTATTCAAGGTCCTTTCATGTCCGCCTTTTTTATAGGGATTGAAAAACCTTTTTTTTCTCAAGCTTTTTTTACTTTTTCTCTGCTCTGAACATGCATAATCTGACATAATTAAGAGAATAATGCTTAATTTTTAAAAGTATCTCAATAGGAAATTTTATAAGTAAGTATTTCTATATTATAAAAATAAAAGAGGATAAAATGATGAGCGCTTTCGCAACCATAACCACTGCAATACTATGTATTATTGGGGGGGGTTTCATGGGCTACTTTTTTGGAAGGGGCGGCGGACGAAATGCAGAGCCAGGCGAGTATAGAAGAGCCTTTGTAGCAGGATTGATTCCTGGAGCTGTAATCGGAACAGCAATTGGTCTAGTTTTCAGCATTTTTTCCATAATACAGATGGGTTTCTCAGGTTTGCTTTCATCACTTATACTAATGCTTGTTTGTGGCGCAGGTGGTGCTGGCGGTCTAGGAATTGCAAATATCCTAAGAACATGGCTGAATAATGCAATTGGTCCAGGAGGAGCAGGAGCAATAGCAGGAATCTTTTTTGGAGCACTATTATTTCTTTTCATAATATTTGTCGCAAATCCAGCAACAGGCGGAGCTCTAGGTCAATATTGGGAAGCTGGCTGGGACCCTGTATGGGGCAAAATATCCTATGCTGCAGAAGAACTCTATAAATGGCGTTATTGTTTTGTTGCTGATCCTCACTGTCCATTTTTCATTGACTGGAGTGATGCGAATGTCCAGTCAAGAGAGGAGGTATTGCAAGTGAATGTTGATTTTAAACAGACGCAGATAAAGAATGATTATATTGATTCTCTAGCCGAAATAACTGTTAAAAATCCAGAAAAATATGAATTGCATCTAATCCCAAAATGTTATCTAGGAGAATCATTTGAAAAATCAAGGTCAATAACACTAAAGAACATGGGAACATATGCCCAAGGATATGAATTTATCTTTCCAATGTCAGCTGATCTGCTTTCAACATCAGTGAGATGTGCAGCAGAAGTTACCGAATGCATGGGCATGGCAGTCTGTTTAGATCAAAGAATATATCTTGTTCTAGAAAGGCCAGTTCTTCTTCAAGGAGTATGGCCAATATACATCGGAAGGAGTTATGCAATAACCGGTCCAAAACAAGTAAGAACCGACTTAAGGTTCAATGCACCATACTCTGTAACACTCTATAGTTCAAATGATATGCCTTTTGATCAAGGAAAAGAAGATGGCTATGATTTCAATCTCGCTATAAAACAAAGAGATGAAGAAACAAAATTGAAGAATATTGAATTGATAAGGCTTACATTCCCTGAAAATATCATGGCAAGCTGCCCAGAATTTGGTGCAGAAGGAAATGAGCTTGTATTAAGGAACATTGATGAAGCTTGGCTAAAGAAAAATCCGAATATCCAATATGATTCAGAAGAAAGAAGCTATATCTTCCCTTGCACCATGTATGTGAAAAATGCTCCAGATGGTGCAGCACTAGCCCCAGTCGGAATTGAAGCAGATTACACTGTCACTTCAAGCTTTGAAACAAAGATAACTAAACAACCCTAAAGAAATTAATATAAACAGCTATATTATAATATAATATTAAAAAATGAGAAAATCCTTACTTAAGAACATTTTATTGATAATGCTGTTGCTTACTTCTCTAGTTTTCATCTCAGGGCAACAGGGATGTGAGAGCAATACAGCTCAGAAAACAGGAATAGATTTTTCCCTTATCAATAGACAAGACACGCTTCAAGCAGGAAAAGTCTTGCAAGCAGTTGAAACTTTCTATATAGGAATAAGAGTAGATAATTATGATAAAAAAGAAAGGCAAATCGAAGTTTGCATTGAAGACACTGTTCTAGATCAATATGGCGGGATAGTGGGTTCAGCAAACTGCCAACAAGAATATCTGCCAGCAGCAGAACTAATAAAAAGACAAGCATCTAATTCTTTTGCATCCAACAAAGAAGAATTAGTTCCTGGAACAAAAGAGATATTCTTTCCACAACAAGGCCAGTATTCATATCAAAATCTTCCTAAGATGAATCAGCCATTCTCATCTAACCTCATAATAAGAGTCAGATATCCTGAAATTACACAAGCTACAACAGCCATATATGTTCCAGATGCAACACAGCCTGCCCTCACACAAGAACCATCTCAGATAATGGCTTCACTGCAAAAATCAATCTATCCACAAGGGGATGCATACAATGTAAACCTTGATCTTACATTTGTAAAAAATCCATATTCAGAGATATTCTTGCAAGATTTTGTCACAGGAAACAAGACCTATTTTGATGTGAAAATGGCTTCACAATCACTTGAATGCAGGACAACAAATGGGCTTCCTGTAGGAAACACCCTAGAAATAAAAAACACAAAAACAATAAGATGCTCAAAAACAGTCTATCAAGGAGCACAAAGACAGGATTATGACTTTGTCCTTACAATGATATATGGTGTTGTTCTGCAAAAAGAATACAGCTTTTCAATCAACACTGCCCAGGAAGTTTAAGTCTATCATAAAATAAGATTAAGACAATAAAAACCACAAAAGTCAAAGATCAACAACACCTTAAAAAGACTTACAATTATAGAGCAAAAACCAAATATTTAAAAAATAGAAAATCATGAATAATAATGAAAATGAGGCAAAAAAAAGCTAGAACTTTGACAATAATATTATTAGCATTAGCATTCTTGGCATTATTTTCCTTAGGAGCGCAGCAACAGGGCTGTAATCAAAAAGATCAAGGAGTTAAATTCAATACAACTGCCTTATCACTATCTTTTGTAGATCAAGCACCAGCCTCTACTATTAATCTAGGAGTTCCTTTCCAGATATATCTAAGAGCAGAAAACCAGGGAGAATTCGATGTTGCACCAGGAACAGCCAAATTCTATTTAACAGGCATAGGAAATAATCTAAGGAATGTCAATCCAAGACTTTCAAATCAAGTTCTATTGAATAAAGAAACCGGACAACAAGAAGCTGGTTTTGAGATAATAAAATTCGCAGAAAATGCAGAACCTGCTATACAGATCAGCAATCCTTTCAATTTCACGATGAGAGCTGATGCTTGCTATAGTTATGCCACACTTACAGAAGCAACAGCCTGCATAGGCAAAGGAGATTCAGCATGTCCGATTACAGGAGAAAAAATAACAACTGGCTCAAACTCTAATGGTCCTATACAAATAACAAGCTTGACAGAACAAGTCGAGGGAAATAAGATCTACATCGCATTCATAATAACCAATAAAGGAGAGGGAGATGCCTATTACTCAGACATGGACTGCGACAAATTCTTTGGACAAGATTCAAGCGAGAGAAACAGGCAGATACTGAAGAAGAATTATGTTGAAATATCTGTAGATCCAGGAACAGAACAAGACTTGACATGCAACTTACTAAATCCTACAGGCGGTCCATCAACAACAAATTCTGGAATGGCCCCAGTTGGAACAAAGGTCACATGTTCAAAGATTGTAGGCCAAGAGACACACTCAAGCCCCATAACAATCAACCTCGCTTACAAATATCTCAGCGGTATTTCAAAATCAATAACTATTTTTCCTTAAAAAATTCTAGAAAAAGTACTATTCCTAAGCCCAATAAAAAACGAGTAGTCCTTGATAGTTTAAATCGTCTTGAAACTTACCACTATCACCCCGGCAGTTTCAAAATCAATAACTATTTTTCCTTAAAAAATTCTAGAAACAAGAGGTAATTAAATCAGAATTACTCTATCATCTCGATTTCTACATTGACTTCTTTTGGGATAGGTAGCCTCATTATGCTATGCAAAACACGCTCATCAGAAGGCAAGTCTATAACTCGCTTGTGAATCCTCATCTCAAATCTGTCAAATGTTGCCTTGCCATTTCCGCAAGGGCTCTTTCTTGTTGTTACCTTGAGCTTTTTAGTAGGTATTGGGATAGGTCCTCGCATGACTACTCCAGATTTTCCTGAAATATCTCTGATAGAACTTATAATCTCATTTAACTTATTGATGTTGATTGATGATAATCTTATTCTTGTATGTGCCATGATTAGCATAAAAAAACACCATATAAAAAGGTTATGGTTTGAAAAAAATTTAAGAAAAAACTTAACAGTAACCTTTAAAACCATAAAAATGCTTTGAGATATATGGAACTTAAAGAGGCGCTTTTCTACAAAAAATTGAGAAATAATGATGCAGCATGCCAATTGTGTCCAAGATTCTGCGTTATAAAAAATTCTGAAAGAGGAAACTGCGGAACTAGGGCAAATATCAACGGAGTTTTATACTCTATTGTATACGGAAAACCCTGTTCAATAGCAATAGATCCAATAGAAAAAAAACCATTTTATCATTTTCTTCCAGGAACAAGATCATTAAGCATAGCGACTGTAGGTTGCAATCTGCATTGTCAGCACTGTCAAAATTGGCAGATTTCACAAGCAAAACTTGAAGATGTGCCCCATCTAGATGCAAGTCCAGAATCAATTATCCAACAAGCAAAAGCAAATAATGTAAAAAGCATCTCTTTCACTTACACAGAACCAACAGTATTTTATGAATACATGTTAGATATAGCAAAATTGGCAAAAAAAGAGAAAATAAAATGCAACATTGTCTCAAATGGTTACATTAATCCTGCTCCTTTAAAAAAATTGATTCCTTACATAAAGGCAGCCAATATTGATCTGAAAGGAAATTCAGTATTTTATGAAAAAATTGCCGACGGTAAAATACAATATGTTCTAGAAACCCTAAAATTACTAAAACAAAAAGAGGTATGGGTAGAAGTTACAAACTTGATAATTCCGGGCTATAATGACAATTCTGAAGAGATAAAAGAAACAATTTCATGGATAAAAGAAAACCTGGGAAACGAGACCCCTTTACACTTTTCAGCATTCTATCCTTGTTATAAATTAAATCATCTCCCAGCAACTCAACCAGAATTTTTATTTAAAGCAAGAGCAATCGCAAAACAGCAAGACATAAAATTTGTTTACACAGGAAACATAAAAGATGAAGAGGGTTCGACAACATACTGCCAAAAATGTAATTTTCCTGTAATCAAAAGAAAAAATTTCAATGTAATTGAAAGTAAGTTGAAAAGAGGAAAATGCCCTAATTGCAAAGAAAAAGTTCCCGGAATCTGGCAATGACTTTAAATGTATCAAATTGAATAATCTAAAAAATTCAGCCATGCCCGCTAGGCACAACGTTGTGGCTGATAATTAATAAAGAACATACTTCAACTCTCTTTTTTCCAGAAGGTATTTAAGCCTTAATTCTCTATTATAAACATGAAAAGGGGTCTACTACTTTTAAGTCTTTTTTCAATTTTTTTCTTATTTACAAGTTGTTTTGCAGAAGTTTATATCAATGAGATTATGCCCCACTCTAATAATTCTTTTGCAAATGAATGGCTTGAATTATATAATTCTGGAAATGAAATCTTGAATTTAAGTTCATGGAAAATTGCAGATAAAGTAAGCAATGATACTTTTTCCTTGATAATCTATCCAGAAAGTTATGCATTGATTGTCGACGATGGAAACATCAAAGACAACCTGACTGGATGCAAGGCTTTCAACATTTCAAATGAATCTTGTTATGAATTATCCACTATAGGAAGTGGATTAAATGATGAAAATGAAACTGTTTTTCTTTACAATGAATCTAATTTTCTGATTGATAATTTTTCCTGGATCGAAAGCATAAAATCAACTGGAAAATCTTGGAGTAAAAATAATCTTGCATGGCAAAATTGCACTCCAACACCTGGTTTTCAAAATTTTTGCGAAAATTTTTCACAAAATAACGAATCTGAAAATAAAGATGATGAAAATGAGAAAGATGAAGAATCGACGATAAAAATAGAACATTTTGATAAAAATGTAAAATTTGGCCAGGAAATTGAAATTAATCTTGAGATTTATAAGGGTTCCACAAATAAATATGCGGTTTATGTTTACATTGAAGATGAAAATGAAAAAAGAATAACAGAAAAGGAAATTTTGCACTTAAGAACAAAGTATCATGACTATGATGAATCAATTTCTCTAAAATTGGATTGCATAAATGATTCTGGAAATTACAAGATTACCGCAGAAGGACTGGATGAAAAAGATACTGAAAAAATTTACATAGAAAGTTGTTATGAAGGCAAGATTCAGACAATTTCCCAAGATAATCAAGCAAAAAAGACAATTACCTCAAACAAACTTTTTTTAGAGCAACAAGACCAAGAGATTTCAAACAACCCCATTACAGGCTCAGCAATTTTATCGTCGGAAAACGAAAATAGATTATTTTTGTTTGGTGTGATGATAATGCTTTTATTTCTCACTATTCTGCTGGTGTCCGCACTGATTTATAGAAAAATACAATAGTATTTAAAAACTCAAATCTGTTTGATTAAATAACTGAAAAATACTTAAAATTGATGTTAAAAAACAGTAAAAATAAAAAATAAAGATTGAAAAAAAGATAATTTTTAAAAAAATGACAGATAAAGAACAAGAAAAAATAAGCAAAGAAAAAAAGGAAGAAATCAGGGATAAATTATCAAAGGGGTTCCTGAAAACTCATCTGATTTTTGAAGTTGTTGGAAAACCAGCAGAATTTATCGACGAGACTATCAAAAAATTAGTAGATGAACTAGAAAAAGAAAAAGGTATTGAAATACTTGAAAAAACAATCGGAAATGCCAAACCTTATGAAATTAAAACAGAAAATAATGAAAAAACAGACCTATTTTCAACATATGCTGAAACTGAAATCTTGATTGAAAACATAAATCGATTAACTCAGATTGTTTTCGATTATATGCCTTCAAGCATTGAAATTTTTGAACCAAATGACATAAAAATTAACACACAAGATGCAAATTTGTTGCTAAATGAACTGGCTACAAAACTTCACCAGTATGATCTTTCTAACAAACAACTTGTTTTTCAAAGGAACATTTTGTTTGAAAAATTGAATGCATTAAAAAAGGAAAAAGACAAGTAAATTTTTCCATTTTTTCTGATTTTTTAACAAATTTTCTTAAAACTTGAAATTCATTTTCCCGTCAATTTTTCTGCAAAAAATCACAAAATTTTATATCGATAAATATCTCGACAATTTTTGACAGTTCTTTACACACATAATAGGTATAAACTTACAATATTGAGTATTTTTTAGAAAGGTTTATATACTAACTTACACACATATTAGGTATGAAATTTGTGGGTAGAGATGAATATATCTCAGTTAGACCATTCACTAAGGCAACTGTACCTAGTGAAACTGAAATTTCTAATAAAAAAATTCTTGAAAATCTTTCTTTTAAATCGCTTCCAGAAACCAAAAATGATGAGCTTTCTAACCAACTTAGAAAGGAATTTCACATAAAGAAAGTCCCGATTCAGCATAATCGCTGTGACATCCTCCCACGCCCTAAAGGGTTGCCCTGAGGGGCAACTTTTTGCTTCGCAAAAAGCGGGGCGTCCTTAGGATATTTTTCTAATCAAACGCATGATGCAGC
>Ga0233423_10001718_pt1 | contig 10858 bp, 8 predicted proteins | sample Watercolumn_Mata_FD_180713 | JGI IMG/M metagenome (GOLD analysis project Ga0233423, IMG submission 180713) | Freshwater microbial communities from Lake Matano, South Sulawesi, Indonesia - Watercolumn_Matano_2014_112_MG | ecosystem: Environmental > Aquatic > Freshwater > Lake | place: Indonesia... | reverse complement strand
ATGAGGAAAAACTGCTTTTGGAAAACGGTTCTTTGCAAACGGATCTTTGGGGTATAAATATCTATCCGGGCGAAAAATGGGAAAAATATTTTTACGCTTTCGCCTACACCGCCCGTAATCCGCTGCATATAAACAAACAATGAAAATATTTTCTTACCTGCGGGAAATCAAAAAATTCTATTCCGGCTATCATCCCCTGATAGAGGCTTTTATCTACCAGAAAAACTTGCTTCACAATCTTCGCTTTTTTCAAAAAAAATATCCTAAACACAAAATCGCGCCGGTGTTGAAAAGCAACGCTTACGGGCACGGCTTGGTGCCGATAGCTAAAATTCTAGACCGCCAAAAAATCCCTTTTCTGGTGGTTGATTCGCTTTTTGAAGCCCGGACGCTCCGGGGAGAAGGCATTAAATCTCCCATTCTCATTATCGGCTACACCCGCGCCGCAGACATTGGCAAAAATAATTTGAAAAATGTTTCATTTACCATAACCACCCGCGAGTTATTGGAAGAGCTATCTAAAACTCTCAATATCCCCCAAAAACTGCATCTTAAAATTGACACCGGCATGCACCGGCAGGGAATACCGCTAGAAGAAATTCAAAAAGCAAAAAACAAAATTCAAAATAATGGAAATATTGTTTTGGAGGGAGTTTGCTCTCACTTGGCCAGCGCGGACAATTTAGACCCGTCCTATGTTCTAAAACAAATCGGCGAATGGAAAAAGGCGGTAAAGATCCTAAAAAAAGAATTCCCCCGGTTAAAATATTTTCATCTCGCCGCCACTGCCGGCAGCTTCTATTCTCCCAAAATCCCTTCTAACGTGATCCGCTTGGGGTTGGGGCTTTATGGCATAGACAGCTCGCCTTTCCGCGATTCCAAACTCAAGCCGGTCCTGGAAACCAGGACAATCGTAAGCGGGATAAAAAACATCAAAAAAGGAGAGTATGTCGGATACGGACTCACTTACCGAGCTCCCAAAGACATTAAAATCGCCGTGATTCCCGCCGGCTATTTTGAAGGCACCGACCGCCGGCTGGGAAATAAAGGATTTTACAAAATTAAAGGAAGGGATTGCCCGTTGGTCGGGCGAGTCAGTATGAATATCAGCTTGGCCGACGTCAGCCATGTTCCCGACGCCAAAACCGGCGGCAAAGTAATTCTAATCAGCGCCAATCCTCGCGACAAAAATTGCGCCCAAAAAATGGCCAAAACATGCGAAACTATCCCTTACGAAATTCTGGTCCACGTGCCACAACACCTGCGGCGGACGGTTACTTAATTATCCCCCTCTTTCCTAATCCATAAATCTGTTGCAAAATAAAAAAGCTATCCTAAAAATTCAATCATTAACTCCCTTAAACAATGGCTAAAAAAACAAAAAAAATCAAGGTGGCCAAAGACCCCCAAGACGCTCCCAAAGTAATTGGAACTGAGGAAGATTTTCGGGATCCGGAAATGCCTGAGGATAACCAACCAACTCGGGAAGACAAGACCGAAGTTTCAAAAGATTTAAATGAACTAAATATAAACGAAACCCCCATGCAAGGAAACTTAGTAGAAAGGATCAAGGAAAATAAAGCTATCATTATCGCAGTTATGTTAGGTGTTATTATCGGCGGAATCGTGCTTTGGAAAATTTTGGGCGGATCCCAAAAATCTGCGGGAGACGATTCCACTGCCCAAAACACAACTGAAGAAGGAATGGGCAAACAATCCGCCCTGAACTCCGGCAATGTCAGCCCCTTCACCGGTCTTCCCTGTGAAAACTATAACCGAAGGGCGATTGCCGTGATGGAGGCCGGCGATGTTTCCACCCGACCGCTTTCCGGACTTTCGGAGGCCGATCTGGTCGTTGAGATGCCGGCTATCACCGCCATTATCACCCGTTTAATGGGAGTTTATCTCTGTAACTCTCCAAAAGACATTGGTTCAATTCGCTCTACCCGCCATGACTATATCACTTTAGCCAAAGGATTCGACGCCATGCTCGCTCACTGGGGAGGATCCCATTTCGCGCTGGAAATGTTGCAAAATAAAAATACGGTTCCCGATCTTGACGCGATGAACAACCCTAACGGCGCTTTTTATCGCAAAGACGGCATCCCGGCCCCTGACAATGGATTCACCACTTACCAAGGGCTTTGGGCTGCCGCGGAAAAATTGGGCTACCGCTTAATCAACAATTTTGAGGGTTATCCCCATCAAGACGAAATTTCCAAATCTGAGAGGCCCAAAGGGGGAAATTTAAGAGTTGGCTTCCCCGGGCCCTATGGCGTCAACTACACGTATGATCCCGAAACAAACAACTATCTTCGCATTTGGGGAGACAAAGAAGACATTGACAAAAATAACGGCCAACGCCTCGCCCCCAAAAATGTGGTGGTGATGTTTGCCGCTTCTCGCCAAATTGAAGGACAGTACAACGATGTGGATGTTGAAGGGGAGGGAGAGCTGCACGTCTTTATGAACGGCCAAGAGGTGGTAGGCAAGTGGACAAAAGAAAAGAAAAACTGCGTAATCGGCAACGAATTGGTATGTATGACTGACAGCAAATTGAAATTTTTGGACGAAAGCGGCGCGGAAATCAAACTGGTGCCCGGTCAAATTTGGTTGGAAGTGCTGGAACCGGGGCAGACATTAAAGTGGACGCCGACACTGTAAGCAGGCAAGTGTGAAATTTTAAAGTACAAAGCAAAAACCTGTTTGTCGTCAGACAGGAAGCGCGAGGAACAAATGTCAAACGAGTCCAGTATTTTTGATTTAAATTTGTTTGCACTTTTAACTTTACTCCCTGTTTTAACTTTGTATTTTGTGTTTTGTGTTTTTATGTGTTTTGCGCTTTTGTATTTTCGTGTTTTACCATAATAACCAACTAAATTTTAGCCAAATAACATTAAAATGAGAATTGTCTGCACTCGCGAAAATTTGCGCCGGGGAATAAATCATTGTGAACGCTCAGTCGGAAAAAACCCCAGCTTGCCTATTTTGGGAAACGTAATGCTGGAAGCGGAAAAAGGTCTCTTGAAACTCTCGGCCACCAATCTGGAAACGGGAGTGGTGAGTTACGTGCGGGCCAAAATTGAAAAGGAGGGAAAAACCACCGTGCCCGCCGGTTTGCTTGCCGGCCTTGTACACAACCTCAAAGACGACCAGTTGGTTATTGAAGAGGCCGGCCAGATGCTCAAATTTTCAAGCGCTAATTTTGAATCCAAAATTCGAACTATCTCCGCCGAAGAGTTTCCTCTGATTCCTAAAATTGAAAAGGGTGAAACCCTTAAAATTCCCGGGGGGAGTTTCGGAGAAGCTGTCAGAAGAGTCTCGCCAGCTCTCGCAACTTTAGAAACCAAATTAGAATTGACCGGAATATGCCTTACAATTAACAATAATGAATTGAAAATTGCCGCCACGGACGGCTATCGCTTGGCAGAGAAAAAAATCAAGCTGGCCGATAAAAATGCTGGAAATGAATCCATCATAATTGTACCGGGACGAGGCATGGGGGAGGTGGAGAAAATTTTCGGAGAAGAAAACAAAGAGTTAACTTTAATTTCCTCCGAAAATCAAATCGCTTTCCAAAACGAAGATGTGTATTTTGTGAGCCGCCTAATAGAAGGTCAGTATCCCGACTACAAACAAATCATTCCTGGCGAATTCAAGGCCAAGGTTAAAATTGATAAAGAGGAAATGCTAAATTCTTTGCGCTTAGCGGGTATTTTTTCGGTGGCGCAAACTAAAGATGTCAAAATAAAACTTGAAAATGACAAAATCACCCTGCACGCCGTAAGCGGGGAGTTGGGAGAGCATCACGCGAATATTCCGGCTGACGTGGAAGGAGAAAAACTGGAAGTAACTTTCAATTACCAATTTCTTCTTGATGGCCTCAACTGCATTAAAGAAAACGAGATTTTGTTTTTCTTGAATGGTAGTGAAGGCCCTTCGTTAATGCGAGGGATTGACGAAAAAACCAAAAAAGAAGTGCCGGACTTCTTCTACATCGTGATGCCGATTAGACAATAAGGCAAATTGAAAATTTTAAATTTCAAATTGAGTGCCGTATAAAACAAAATGGGTATATTTGATTTTCTATTTAAAACTAAAAAACCCAGTGCCAATCACGCTTTATCTTTGGATATTGGCACGGAAGTAGTCAAGGCCCTGATTTTTCAAATTGATCCGGAGGAGTATAAGGGAGTTGTTGTTGGAGTGGGAAAAGAGCAGCAAAAAATGGGTCATATGACCTCGGGAGCGGTAGCGGACATTGCCGGAGTCATCAATACTTGCAACCGGGCAATTAGCGAGGCCTCCGCCGGGCTGGGTTTCGTCCCGGAACAATGCATTGTGGGAATCGCCGGAGAATTGGTTAAGGGAACCACAGTTACGGTGCGCTATGAGCGGCTGCGCCCCCAGCTCAAGATTGATATGCCGGAACTCAAAAACATTGTCCAAAAAGTTCAGTGGAAAGCTTTTGACCGCGTTCGCCAGCAACTGGCTTGGGAAACGGGGCATTCGGAGATTGACATTAAGCTCATTAACGCGGCGGTGGTGGACGTGAAAATTGACGGCTATCGCGTGACCAACCCCTTGGGGTTTCAAGGAAAAGAGGTTTCCATTTCAGTTTTCAACTCCTACGCCCCCATGATTCATTTGGGAGCGCTGCAAAGCATTATTAATGAGTTAGGGCTGGATTTACTTTCTATCGCCGCGGAGCCGTACGCTGTCGCCAGATCCCTTGGCACTGACAACGCGGTGGAATTTTCCGCTATTTTCATTGATGTCGGCGGCGGCACCACCGATATCGCCGTGGTGCGAAACGGCGGTATTGAAGGAACCAAAATGTTCGCCTTGGGCGGCCGGGCTTTCACCAAGCGCCTGGCAAGCGAGTTGGGCATTAGCTTTGAAGAAGCCGAGAAACTGAAGCTGAAATATTCCAATCGGGACTTGGGTCCGCATCTTATGCAAAAACTGCAGGGAATTTTGGAGGAGGATTGCAAGATTTGGCTTTCGGGCGTGGAGCTGGCCTTGGGAGAGTTTGTCGGCAACGATCTCCTGCCACACCGTTTTCTCCTATGCGGCGGCGGCGCCCACCTGCCAGAAATCAAAAAAGTGCTCACCAAAAACCACTGGCCGGAAGACCTGCCTTTTAGCAAACAGGTAAAAGTGGATTTCATTTATCCCAAAGATGTCATCAATATCGTGGACAAAACGGAAAAACTCACTGACTTTCAGGACGTCACTCCAATGGGACTGGCCAACCTGGCTTTAGATTTGGTAGGAGAGGAAAGGGTACTTGGCAGTATTCTAAGAAGAGTAGTTAGAATGATGCAAAACTAAAAACTCTCCCGAAACTGAATCCGAGAGAGTGGGGATCTTATCTTGTCAAAAGAGCTAGTTTTCGCTGCCGCGATGTTCTCCTTCCTCCCGCAAACAATGTTCCTCTTTCCTATTCTTTCGCCATTCCGCGATTCGTTTCGCGGCTTCCGCCAAGACCAGTGAAGCGGCGCAAGACACTGCCATAAATGTCAAGTACTGAAGTAGCAACTCGCTAACCAACCCGCCAGCCAACGTGCCAACCAACCCGCCAACCAACATGCCAGCGAACATGCCAACCAACGTGCCAACCAACCCGCCAGCGAATATGCCAGCCAACCCACTAGCGAACTGGCCAACGAATATGCCAGCCAATATGCCAACCAACCTGCCAGCGATAATTGAAAGCAAAAGGCACAAGTAAAAAAGCAGCAAGAATTTCATTTTTATCCCGCCAAAGCGGTTTATCAAGCTGGTAATCAGACACCCTAACATTGGAAAAATCACCATGAAGAATGTTATAGTCCAGTCTTCTCCTTCCTCTCTTAGTTCGGTTTTCTTTCTTCTAACCGGCGGATGAGTCGGATCAATTAATACCAAGAATTCCCCTTGAACGATGAGACGGCTTAAAACCGGCAAGGGGAAAATCCTTGTAATCTCAATGGTTTCTTTTTTGCTTAGGAAAAGTTCTTTATTCTCTTCTTTGAAGAAGTCGGCGCTTTCCTTGTTGGCCGGGATATCTGTCGGCACGTTGGGATGGCGCCAGACTTCTTGATACTCCACCAAGTCGTTGCCATCTCTTAAAATAATCTTTTTATCGGCGCTGATTAAATCGCCCGCTAATCCCAAGAAAGTGATTGTCGCCACAAGGAACATCTTTATTTTTTTCATCGTTTACCCCTTTCGCGTCGCGAGTTTCTTGTTCTTTAGCCAAAACTATTTACCGCATGTTAAAAAACTTGTTTCAATTAGGAAACTTTTAATGCTAATATCATTAATATAAATTGTCAATAATGGTAGGAACAGTACTCCCAAATGTCAAAATTTTCGCGAGAATGATAACACGGATTAGAGAAATTTTCCTGTGATATTTATAGCTTCTTTGGTATTTCTCACCCACTTTATTCTTCCATCTTTCCGGAGCCAGGTCATTTGCCGTTTGGCAAAGTGGTAGATGTTTTTAAGAAGCAAGTCTTCAAGCTGTTCACGGTTGATTTTTTTCTGTAAATGATAAGCGATAAACCTTGGCTCCAAGCCAAGCCGCTCCAGATCAGCGTAACTAGCCAACTTGCTCGCGACGATATTTCTCACCTCCTCAATCATTCCCTCCTTCAACCGTTCTTCCAATCTTTCCTGAATCCTTTTTTTTAGCTCCTCATTAGAAAATTTTATTCCCAAAAACAGAAAATTATACCGCGGCCGGGAAATCGGTTTGGCTTTCTCAAAGACATTACCAGAAATTTCACAAACCTCAATCGCCCTAGCTAGCCGCCGCGGATTATTTTGGTCAATTTTCCCAAAAGCCGCCGGATCAATTTTTCGCAAAATATCTCGCAGTTCAGGAAGAGGTAATTTATTGAGTTTCTTTCTCAACTCTATGTCTCTTTTGATCTTGGGAAATTGCCACCCCTCGGTAATAGCATAAACATAAAAAGGACTGCCGCCGACCACGACCGGCAGCTTATTTTTGCTCAAGATTTTATCCATCGCGGCAAAAGCTTTCTTCTGGAAATCTGCTACGGTTATTTCTTGGCTGGGCTCAAAAATATCGATTAAATGGTAAGGAATCTCATTATAATCCTTGAGGTCTTTACCGGTACAAATATCCAGATATTTGTAAATCTGCCGTGAATCGGCCGAAACAATTTCGCCATTAAACCGTTTGGCTATTTGGACGCCAAGCTTGGTCTTGCCGGCGGCAGTAGGGCCGACAATGGCAATGGTTTTTGGTAGATTACTTTTGTTCACAACTTTATTTTGGCAGGATTACTTTTTTCCCCACGTATTTTTGCAGCGTTTTTGGCACCAGAACACTGCCGTCAGCTTGCTGGTAGTTTTCCAAAATCGCGATAAAAGTGCGGGGGGTAGCGAGGGCCGTATTGTTAAGCATATAAACAAATTTTTTCTCCCCCTTACTATTAATATATTTAACATTCAGCCGCCGTGCCTGCAAGTCCAAAAAATTACTGGCCGACTGGGTCTCTCCCCATCTTTCAAGGCCTGGCAGCCACGTCTCCAAATCAAAAGCGCGGTATTTGCCAGGACTCATATCACCGGTACAAATCTGGAGTTTGCGGTAGGGAAGCCCCAATTCGGAAAGCAATTCCTCGGAAATTTTTATCATTTCCTCTTGTAATTTATTGGTTTTCGCCACGTCCGTTTCCGCCAGAATCACCTGTTCCACTTTCATAAATTCGTGCACGCGGTAGAGCCCTTTGGTTTCTTTGCCGTAACTGCCGATCTCGCTGCGATAACACTGGCTAAAACCGCAAAGCCGCAAAGGCAAATCTTTTTCCTTAAGCACCTCGCCGGAGTAATAAGCCAACAAGGTTGGCTCCGCCGTACCCGCCAAAAACTTTTTTTCTTTACTGACCCTGCCATCCGCTTCTTTATCTCCCGAAGCGATCTGATAAATTTCGTCCGTTGCCGGATCGTAATCCATTCCCTTAAAATATCCACTGCCAAAAAGAGAAAATCCTCTCACTAGAGTCGGGGGAAGCATCGGCCGGTAGCCCTTTTTCATCATTTTCCTAAGCGCGAAATTCATCATCCCCAACATCAGCAAAACTCCTTCATTTTTGACGTAATAGCCACGATAACCGCCTACTTTCGCGCCGCGTTCCAAATCCAAAATATCTAAATTTTTGCCGATTTCAATGTGATTTTTGGGTTTAAAACCGAATCGAGGAATTTTTCCTCTGACGTATATTTCTTTGTTATCCTTTTCTCCGCGCCCCACCGGCGTGTTGGGGGAGGGAACTGTCGGCACCCGCGCCATCAAACCGTCGTACGCTGATTTGACTTTGGCATATTCCTTTTCTAATTTTTCTAACCGGAATTTTATTTTTTTCGCCTTTTCAATCAGTTTGTTCCGCGTTCCATGTTGCGTGTTCCGTGCCTCATTACTTATTTTTTTCTGCTCTCCCCGCAACGCGTCAATTTTCGCAATAACTTCCCGCCGCTTTTTATCAACTTCCAGCAATTTATCTACATTAAGATCAATGCCCTTGTCTCTCACGGCTTGCTTTACCTTCTTTGTGTTTTTCCGGATGAAGTTAATGTCAAGCATTGTTTGAATAATATTACCCTTCCGGCTCCGACGACTCGGCCACCTTTCCTTATAAAGGGAAGAGTATGTCCCCTCCTTACGAAGCCCGCCTGCCGGCGAGGCAGGGAGGGGCGAAGGGGAGGTTTATTATTAATAATCTTTTCATTTCTTACCACAAATAAACCATTCCGCCAACTAATAAAAATTCCACCTTTCTACGCATTCGCGTATAAAGATGGACAAAAAACAACTTTTAAAGAGCTCTTGTTTTTTGATATATTAATTTTCCTGCTAACATATTCAAGCACTCCTTTATTCAGATACTTCCCATTGTCGTTCCAAACACATGTCAAATAATTTTCCCTTACAATTTGATGTCCGCGGGCTGGAAAAATTTTCTTTGGTGGAGTGGCCGGGAAAGATCGCGGCCATTATTTTTACCGGCGGCTGCAATTTCCGCTGTCCTTTTTGCCACAATCCGGAACTGGTCACCAACTTAGGCAAAATCCCCATCTATCCGTGGGAGGAAATTGAGAAATTTCTCAACGGAAAAGTCGGCTGGATTGACGCGGTGATGATTACCGGAGGAGAGCCAACGATTCACGCGGGCTTACCCGGGATCTTAAAAATTATTAAGAGCAAGGAGTTTTTAACCGGAATCGCCACTAATGGCAGCAATCCAGAGGTGTTGCGAAAAATAATTGACGAGGGGCTAGTGAATCGTCTATGTATGGACATAAAAAGCAGTCTAAACAAATACGCGACTGCTTGCGGATTAAATAATTTAGCGGACAGGATAAATGATATTAAAAAAAGTATTGAAATATTAAAGAACAGCAATATTGAATATGAATTTAAACTCACGGTTGTACCCGGCATAGTAGATAAAGAAGACATTCCTGGAATCGGTGAACTTGTAAAAGGCGCCAAGAAAATCACGCTCCAGCAATTCCGCCCCCAAAAAACCCTTGACAAAAGTTACCAAAAGAGAGTACCGTATTGTCGTGAGGAGATAGAAGGGATGGCAAAGGAGTTGGAGAAATACGTGGAGGAAGTGAACCTGGAATTCATTGAATAGGACTATCGAAAGCACAAAGTACGCAAAAGAACAAAGTGCGAAAGAACAAAGTAAAAATAATGTGCAAAGTACAAACCCTAAAATATTCATTTGCACTTTGGTTATTTGCCCTTTATTTTTACTTTGTACTTTGTTCTTTATTTATAGCATTATGCCCAAAGATTACTATAACACACTCGGCGTCAGCAAAAACGCTTCCCCAGCCGACATCAAAAAGGCCTATCACAAATTGGCGCACCAGCACCATCCCGACAAATCCGGCGGAGACGCGGAAAAATTCAAGAAAATCAACGAGGCTTACAGCGTGCTCTCCGATCCCAAAAAAAGATCCGCTTATGATCAATTCGGGATCGGCGCCAATGGATCCGGTCCCGGCTGGGATTTCCGCGATTATTCCAACGGCTCTCCCTTTGGCGGAAGCGGAGATTTCTCCCAATTTTCCGATTTTTTTTCAAAGGGCGGGTCTGGCTTTGGAGGCAGTTTTGACTTTCAAAACATTTTTTCCGACTTTTTTGACGGGTTCACCACCCAAAGAGGCAAAGGAGCCGGATTTGCTCACGCGAAACCAAAAGAAAGGGGTGCCGATATTCAAATTGATCTGGAAATAAAATTTTCCGAAATGGCGTTAGGCACGGAAAAAACCACCGCCCTCTACAAAATGGAGCGCTGCAAAAAATGCCGTGGCAAAGGGGCGGAGAAAGAGGAAGATTTGGAAAAATGTTCAGTTTGCCAGGGAGTAGGCAGAATTGAGAAAAAGATTAATATTGGCTTCGGCACAATCTCTCAGTTGGTCAATTGCTCCTCCTGCCAAGGAAGCGGTTTTAAAGTAAAGAGAAATTGCTCCGCCTGCCACGGTCAAGGTATCGCCAAAGAAAAATTTGAAATAAAAATCACCGTGCCGGCCGGAGTGGAGTCGGGCAGTATCCTGAGAATTGTTGGCCGGGGAGAAGAGTCCCGTGACGGCCTAAGCGGAGACCTTTTTGTGAAAATCCACGTGGAAGACAGCCCGACATTCAAAAGAGTGGGGCAAGACATTGTCGTGGAAAAGGAGGTTAAGCTCTCCGAAGCGCTCTTGGGAACAACCATTACCATCCCCACTCTAAAAGGGAACAAAGACGTCGCGGTTCCTCCTCTTACTCCCCACGGCGCCCGTCTAAAAATTCCGGGGGAGGGAATTCGCGCCGGAATAAGCGGGCGAAGAG
>Ga0233423_10001717_pt1 | contig 10860 bp, 16 predicted proteins | sample Watercolumn_Mata_FD_180713 | JGI IMG/M metagenome (GOLD analysis project Ga0233423, IMG submission 180713) | Freshwater microbial communities from Lake Matano, South Sulawesi, Indonesia - Watercolumn_Matano_2014_112_MG | ecosystem: Environmental > Aquatic > Freshwater > Lake | place: Indonesia... | reverse complement strand
GGGCTGCACCTTCTTCTGGCGGGCCATGCCCAAGACGCAAATCCTGATCGAGGTGAATGACACCATACTCGACTACCTCAACGTCCAGACCACCGGCCAAACACTGAACGGCAGCACCTACCGGCTGTATACCGGCGCGACCTGGCAGGCCACCGCCAAGACCTCGGCCGTGGTCAAGGTGGGCTATCAGTGGCGCACCTACGAAGATTCCGCCTACGGGTCCAACGGCAGTCCTGCCTTCCAGGGCATGCTGCGTTGGTCGCCCAGTGCCCAGGACGCAGTCTTCGCCATGATCTCCAACGCCATCAACGAGGCCCTGGTGATTGGCACCACCGCCACCAATACCCAGACCTACAATCTGAACTGGCAGCACCGCTGGCTGGATCGTGTCTATACCACGCTCGGCGCCTTTTATATGGTCCAGCAATACACCGGGACAGGAACCTCCCCGGATAACGACACCCTCATGGGCCGGGTGGGCGCGTATTACACCTTCCGGCAGGGCGTTTGGGCCGATCTCCAGTACACCTACAACCAGCGCACCTCGAACCAATCACAATTCGATTACAGCCAGAACATGATTCTGCTCAACCTGCGCATACTGTTTTGAATGCCCGACATGGCCCGCGCGCCCCATGCTTAGGTGGATGAAAACTGCCGAAGGTGCACACCCTCCCCTTGGCGGGAAAGGCAGCGAACCCAGCGACCGTTGGCGATGGAAGAGCCGGAGAGAGGGAGGTAGCCCAAATGATACTTCATCACCCGTGGTATCGATAACTTGACTCGTCCCCGCCACTTGTCCGCCCGGCGGATGCCCTTATTGCTTCTGTTCACCAGCCTGTACCTGACCGGTTGCGTGAGCTGGTACAAAGGCAACACCGCGACCGCCGAGGAGCTGCTCGCCGCCGCCGGCTTTCATCCCTATTACCCCCAGGACGCGCGGGAAGAGACCAATCTCAAAACCATCCCCCAGCAGCAGCTCCTGCGCGTCCATGGGGCGGTCAAACCCACTTATCTGTGGGCGGATGATGACGAATGCGACTGCATCTTCGTCGGGGGTGAAACGCAGTATAACCAGCTCAAACAACTCACTCTGAGCAAACACCAGGCCGATGAGGCGCTCCGCGCCGCCGAATATCGCGAAAACTGGGTGCTCGACAGCGGTGGTTACCAGGGAGTCATGGGGGGCTACTGGTGAGAGGACGCGATTATCCTTAGCATCGTCGTAGATTGCAGTATTACGGGCTCTTACCTTTTGGGTGAGAGCGTTACGCACCCGATGGCACGGCCAAAAAACCGCCTGGCGGCGTGGCTCCTCCTTCCAGGGGATGGCCCTGCTGCGTCGTCGCGCCTTGCCAGCCGGCTTTTTGGCCGCACACTCGGGCGCGTCCAACAGAGGAATCTAGGATGAATCATTCGCCGCCGCAGGGGGGACGTGCGGCAGGTTGACCAAGTGGCGATAGCCGGTTTCGGTGCATGAAGATTTTGTCGTGGCCGCCGGGTTTTGTACCGTGTGGGTGGCTTAGCCACCGCCCCCTACCCATGTGAGCGCAGCCCCCTGCGCGAGGAAGGGGGCACGGGATTGGTTTGGGCCGCCGGGTTGGGTTGGCGTTGACGTGGGTATGGAGCCGATCTGGCTATGGTGCCCACGTGAGGCCTCGCTTCGCCAGGGTGGGTCGGCTCCCATGGGCTGAAATGGCTCATGAACCGGCGCGCTTCATGGCAATGGGGCGGATCATTTCAACAGGGCTTCCATCACACGCTGTCGATCCATCGGGCTCAGGTGCGGCCCCATGGGCAGGCTGAGCGCTTCCCGGTGGATGGCTTCGCTGATGGGCAGCGCCCCCTCGCGCAAGCCCATTCCGGCATAGGCCGGCTGCAGGTGCGGCGGGATCGGGTAATGGATCATGGCGCCGATGCCGGCGGCCTGGAGCCGCTGTTGCAGAGCGTCGCGTTCAGGGCAGCGCACGACGAAAAGATGCCAGACCGGTTCGGCCCATCCAGGCACATGAGGGGGGACCAGACTGGCGGCCCTCACCCCTTGCCCCTCTCCCCGCGGTAGAGGAGTGAGTTTGGACAGGTAATGCTCGGCGATGGCCCGACGGCGCTGATTCCATTCATCCAGCCGTTTCAGCTTGACGCGCAGGAAGGCGGCCTGCAATTCGTCCAGGCGCGAGTTATGGCCCTGGATGTCGTTGTGGTACTTGACGCGCGAACCATAGTTGCGCAGCACGCGCACCCGGTCGGCCAGAACGGCGTCGTTCGTTACCACCGCGCCGCCGTCGCCCAGCGCGCCGAGGTTCTTGCCGGGGTAGAAGCTGAAGCCGGCGGCATGGCCCAGGCCGCCGACCCGGCGGCCCTGGTAGCGGGCGCCATGGGCCTGGGCGGCATCCTCGACGACTTTCAGGCCATGCCGGGCGGCGATGGCGTTGATGCGGTCCATGTCGGCCGGCTGGCCATACAGATGCACCGGCAGGATGGCGCGGGTGCTGGGCGTGATGGCGGCCTCGAGCCGGTCCGGATCAAGGTTGTAGGTGCGCGCGTCCGGCTCCACCGGCACCGGCGTCGCACCGCACTGGCTGACCGCCAGCCAGGTGGCGATGTAGGTATTGCTGGGAACGATGACTTCATCGCCGGGGCCGATGCCATAGGCGTGCAGGATCAAATGCAGGGCCTCCAGGCCATTGCCGACGCCCACGCAATGGGCGGCCTCGCAGTAAGCGGCGAATTCGCGCTCGAAGGCCTCGACTTCGGCTCCAAGAATATACCAGCCTGAATTCAGTGTGCGGTCAAACGCGGCTTCGAGTTCCGTACGCAGTTCGATATGAGGTTCCTTGAAATCAAAGAAAACGACTTTACGGCTTGCTTGCTGATCGTCTTGAGCGAGTTGCTCTATTAGTTGACTGGGCGTCAAACAGCGTTTCGAACGCGCAACAAAATCGTTATCGCGACTAATGATTTGTGCATCGATCAAGCTTGCCGCACACTCGATGAGATAATCCTCAAAGTCGAACTGAGCCAATGGATGGCTCCAGTCCACAGTAGCCGGTGTCTTCAATATCCTTACCCGCTGGCGGAACTGCTCCCACACTCTCCATGCCGCGGAAACCGGAACCTGTGCCCGCAGGCATTCTCGGCGAAATACATATTCGATCGTGCCAACTTGATGTGCGGCTAGATAAATTGGCCAATCATGCTTGATAAATGTCAGATGAACGGTACGAATATATGGGTTAGCCTGGGTCCGGCACAATAATGTATCCAATACGATATTGGTATCCCACACAAAGAACTCACCCATGCTTCTTCATCCATTGCTCGTGCATGATGTCTTGGTCGGTTTCTTCTGGCACATGGACATAGTCCTTACCGAATGCCTCCTGTTGCAGCCGCATGAACGCTAAATACTCGGCCGGTGGTTGCTCGGTGCTCGCGGTTTCGGTCTCAGCCGCTTGAGCCAATGAAGTTTGCGATAGAATTTCACTGTCCGGTATATCAACCTTGATCTTAAATCGGTCATGCGCCAGCTCGACAGCCCGCAAGAACCGTATTTGTCCTTTATCGTAAACGGCTTCAATCAACATTTTGCAGCTCCATCATGGACTGAGATATGTTTAGAAAGATCCTTCCACTGCGCTTGGCTAGCACAAGGCGGTTCACCAAGGCAATCGCGGCGATTGACGCATCATCGACCGAGATGGGCTTGCCGGTTCGCACGCCTCACGTAACCCTACTACGCCTTTCGGCGGGCCGCCGCCAGAGCCAAAAACTCGTGGTAGTCGCGGATATAGTCGGACGGATCATAATGATGGGAGGCAAAAACCAGCAATACAGCATCGGCAGTGTATTGATACTGGATCCCCCAAACCATGGGCGGCAGGTAAAGACCCTTGTTGGGTCGGTCGAGGATGAATTCCTCCCGGTTGGTTCCATCATCCGCGACGACATGACAGGAGCCTTTCACGCAAATCAGGAATTGCTCGCAGACTTTGTGGGCGTGCTCGCCCCGGGTTTCCGCGCTGGGCACATCCAGCACCAGAAAATAGCGCTGCTGGATGAAGGGCACCTCCCGCTCGAATTCACCCACGGTGAGATTGCCGCGCAAATCCCTAATAAACGGGAAACGATACAGGGCGACATCGGCGACTACGGAACGGGTGATGCGCTCCGGTGGAGTGGCGGCAGGCGTGCTCGCCGCATTGGCCTCGACCGGCGTGGAGCGGTAACCGACGATGATGGCCGGGTGCCCCTCGACGATGGCCAGCGGCGGTACGGACCGGGTCACCACCGCGCCAGGCCGGATTATCGCCCGTTCGCCGATGGTGATGCCGGGATTGAGGGTCGCCTGGGCGCCGACGATGGCGCCGGCCTTGACAGAGGTAGGCGGGATGGCGGGATGGTCCGGGTCTGCCCCGAGAATCACGGCATTGGCCCCAACCTGGACATGGTCCTGAATGGTCACGCCCGCGTCGATGAAGGCGCCGGGCTGAATGGTAGCGGTGGCTGCAATATTTTTTGTATCCACAAGCCCTAGAAATCCACGATTAAAGGCTCCGCAAGAAATTTTTGATACTTCCCGCGCGAGGCGCAAATATCCTCATGAGCCAACTCATAGAGATAATCCAGTTCGGTTTCGTGTACCCTGCGAGCCCCAAAACGCTCATGAAACCGCCAGACTCGCTCGTTGCCCTTGCGGACATCGAAATATGCGGCCCGGAAACCCAAATGATCCATGGCATAGGCATAGACCATCAGGGCGGATTCCATGGCGGCGTGCTGTGGTCGTCCGTCGGCCAAAATCCAGGACCCCCAGCAAAAACTGTCCTGTCGCGCATCGTATAGACGAACCGTCCCTATCGGCTGGCCGGCATGCTCGATGATGAAGTAGACCTGATCGGTGGCGTCTGCGTAGCGGCTCAGCCAATTGCGCTGGGCCTCGAGGTCATCCGGGGTCGCGCTAAGATAGCGGTTTTTAACGGGATCGTTGCGCAGGCCGAGGATGAATTCGGCATTGGCCACAGCGGCATCGCGAAAGCTCAAGGTTTTACCCGTCACCCGCCGCGCCTTGCGAAGCGCCGGCAGCGGCTGAGCACTCATGGCTCGACTCCACATAACCGACCATGCGCGCGGGATTGCCCACCACCACGGCCCCATCCGGCACCGATTTCGTGACCACCGCGCCGGCTCCGATCATCGCTCCCGCGCCGATGGTGAGGCCCGGCAGGATCACCGCCCCCCCCCCGATGGACGCGCCGCGCTTGACAATCGTGGCGGGGAACACCGCCGGATACTGCTTGCTACGCGGAAACTTGTCGTTGGTGAAGGTCACATTCGGCCCCACGAAGACATCGTCTTCCAGCCGGATGCCATCCCAGAGCTGCACCCCGGATTTCACCGTCACGCGGTCGCCGATGACGACATCGTTCTCGATAAAACAATGCGAACAGATGTTGCAGTCGGCGCCGATCCTGGCCCCCGGCAGGATGACGACGTATTGCCAGATGCGGGTGTTGGGGCCGATGTGGGGAGATTGAACATCGGCTAATACCTGTTGATTAAAGGGTTTCATTGTGCACGGTGTGGGTCAGCTCAACGTCGAATTGCACTGGGTGCCGGCATGGGTCTCCAGCCAGCGTTGCCCGAGAGTGGTCAGGCGATAGCGCTGGTTGCTACTGCGTGGTTTGTCAGGCAGGGTCATCTCGATCACGCCCACAGCCAAAGCCGGTTTAAGGTAGGCATTTCGATCGCCATCCGTTTCGAAAAGCGGGATGGGCGAACCATTGGCGGCCATCACCTTGAAGATTTTGGGGATGCCCGTCGAGTGGCCCTCGGTCAGGTCAAGTTCCTTCAGGAACTCACCGATCCGCCGGTTGCGGTACGCCTATCGCCTTTGCCCAAGCTACCCGAAAGCCGGTGTCCTTGCTCGTCAACGTCACCCGGCGGCTCTGGCTTCAGATCAAATGGGCGACTTTCAGGAGGATGGCGATGATCAGGGTGGATTGCAGCACCCCAGCACCGACCACCCAGCGGATCAGTTCCGCCCGCGAGTCGGCAATTTTGACTTCCAGCCCCTTGATGTCGAGGGAGAGCTTCCTTTCGACCTCCTTGATTTTCAGGGAAAGCCGGGAATCGATCTCCTTCATCTCCAGGGAAAGCCGGGATTCTACTTCCCGGATCTCCTGCCGGACGAGTTCAATCTCTCTCGCCATCCGGAGCTCGATCTCACGGATCTCCTGGCGGACAAGCTCAATCTCCTTGATCATCCGCAGCTCGACTTCCTTGATCTCCAGGGAAAGCCGGGATTCGATTTCCCGGATCTCCTGGCGGATCTGTTCAATCTCCTTGACCAGACGCAACTCGGTAACCCGTAACGTTTCCTGGGTCGCCATGTCGCGAATCTGCGGGTAGCGCTGCTCCATCTCCTCCAGCGCTTCGGCGATCACCCGCGCCCGGGTCTTGTCGTCCGGGGCCTCGGTCAGTTGTTCATACAAGCGCAGGGCTACGGCCATGGCAAATCTCGGTGGGAAATAAACAGAAACTCTATCATGCCGCCCGGGGCAGGATGACGACGAATTGCCGGATATGGGTGTTGGGGCCGATGTACAGACTCAGCACATCGGCCAGCGGATGCACGGGAGGGTTCATTCGGGCTTATCCGGATAATTTGCAGGTGTGCCGATTGAGTGAGTATTGATACATTTATTTGGCCAATGACAGGGGGATGTTGGGGCTTGCGGGATTGACGTCGACCACTTGACGGCTGGGGATGACCACCAAGTCCATATCCTCCAGCGGGATGGCGCCCATCAGGGGCTCGTCACCCATGATCATGGCGCCGGTAAAACAGCGGCGATTCCTGAGAGCTTGTGAATAAACCCCCGGCCTACTGCGGACGCCCCTGGACGCGGTGGGCGGCGTTGCGGGGACCCCCAAAATCGAGTCGTTTAGCGCTGCTAGACTCCCCGATTTTGTGCACCCCCGCGCCTTGCCCACCACGCCCAGGGACGCCCTCGCTACGGCCGGAGGTTTCTTCACAAGCTCTGAAGCGAATTTCGATGGGGCCGCAATATGGGACGCTGATTCGATGGCCGTTGGCGAGGGTCACTTCACGCTGTTCCAGTTCCCGGAGATCGTGCTGAATGGCGATATGTTCAGGCAGGCACAAGTGGACGGCGCCGGTACCGATGAGCGCATCGGCCTGGACCGGTTGCAACTGGGGCTGGGTGGGATTGGAAAATTCGAAGAGGGTGCGGATGATGCCCATGGGTATTTTCACAGGCGGTACGGGTTGGTCGCTTGAATGGAGCCTTTACCTCGCATTCGATCAGTCAGGACCGTTATTCAGCCTGGCGCTGGGATTCCGCGAGGCTACATCCTAGCCTACCCGGCTTGGCCAGTGACAGGGACTTGAACCACACAATACGTTGAATCCGGGGATGCGGTGGATGAGGCGCAGGTATCGGGGCTGCAATCCTACCCGCTGGATGAGTCCGCGCAGGCACAGCAGCGAAGTCATCAGGGTCAGGACGATTCCACCCCTCGTCGCCACGTCCAGCGGAAGATTTCTGACACTCTGAAAGGCCAGCCCAGTCAGTGGCAGGAACAACGCCAGGAGTTTGACGCAGGCGCGCGACCAGCGAAAGCCGATCAATTGCCAACCGGTGTAGAGCATGGCCAAGGTATAGCCCACATACAACAGGAAGAATGCCATGGCCGCCCCTTCGAGCCCGAATTCGGATAGACCCAGCAGAATCAGGTCCAAGTGCAGGAGTTGAAACGCGGTTTCGGTGACGAAAAACCAGCCGCCCTTGCCCAGCGCCAGCATGACGAAGCCCAAGGGCCAGGAGATGACGCGGCCCAGGCAGCCCAGGATCAGCCATTGCAGCAGATCGGCAGCGTAGAGGAATTCCGGAGTGAGGAACAGGCGAATGATCCAGGGCGCCAGCGTCAGGGTGGCGAGCAGGCCCGGCACGGCCAGCAGCAGGCCGATCTCGGTCTGCTGGTTGACCAGGCGCACCATGGCGGGCTTGTCCTCGGCGAGGCCGGACAGGCGCGGGTAGTAATCGGCGCCCATGGCGCCGAGCACGAAGTTGATGAACATGCCGGAGAGGCTGAAGGCGGAGCTGTAAAGGCCAACGGCTTGCAGGCCGACCGTCTGGGTGATCAGCGTATTGGTGGCGTAGCCCACCATGCTGCCGAGCAGGCCACACCACATCATGGCGACGCCGAGCCGCACCATGCCGCCACTCGCGCGGAGACCTTCCCGCCAACGCATGCGAACCCGGGGCACCGGGACGCGCCGCGCGAACCGCCAGGACACGATGAGCTGCATGCAGGCGTTCAGCACCAAGGCGGGGACGATGCCGCGCAAACCCCAGGCCAGATAACACCCAAGCGTGATGCCGGTGCCGAGCACCGCGCCGGCGAGATTGGCGCGGGCCATGTCGCCGATGCGCCGCGCGCCCTGGATTAGGGCCATCTGCCCGCCGGACAGGTTGGCGAAGAGGATGATGAGGCCCAGGGCGGCGATATCGTAGGTGTAATCGGCATGGCCGAAGGTCCATTGGCTAAGTTGGGGCGCCAGCAGCATCAGGCTGGCCATGCCGAGGAGCCCCGTCAGCCAAGCCAGGCGGCGCAAGGTCAGTACGGTGCGGCCGATGGCCTGCTCGTCGCCGGAAGCCACCGCCGCCGCGACCTCGCGCACCGCGCTGGACTGGATGCCCAACCCGGCCAGGGTGCCGACAAAGCCTTGGATGGCGCCATAGTTGGCGATGAGGCCGGCGCCGGTGGTGCCGATGATGACGGCGGCGACCTTGGTGCGCACCATGCCCAGCAGCAGGTTGAAGCCGGCCACCCCGCCCATGATGGAGGAGGATTTGAGGATTTGCCCGTAGGAGTTGCCGGCCTCCGGGCCGACAGGACTGGGTGGTTGCGCAAGGGTGGCCGCATCTGGCACGGATGCAGGTCCGTCGGACAGGGCTGGTACGGTTCTGAGGCGCGCGGTTTTCCGCCGCTGATGGCTATTCATGGGCGCTTGCCTGGTTTCCAGGCACGTGGCCCGTATGAAGCGGAGCGGAATACGGGAACGCCGTGCCATCGCCGCTCCGGATTCCGCATGGCTCCATTAGGGCTACGCGGCCTATTCGCCATACTCCCCCGGCGGCGCGGCGCGGGCCGATCCCCAGTCCCGGAGATAAATGCCGACGCGAACCCACCGAGGAAAGGTCGAGTAAGGTCAATCAGCCACATGGGTCACCCAGCCGTATTTCACGGGGTTGTCGTGGATATAGTCGGCATGCTGGGCCAAATCGGTTTCATCCTGGATGGTATGCTCCCAAAACCGGCTTTGCCATAGGCGATATTCGCCGCGCCGGCCACATTCTACATTCACTCCGGATTTTACCAGCCGGTGGGTAAAGTCCGCCTCGATGAGCTGCCAGCGCCGCGAATAATCAGCGGCGCCCGGCGGCAAAGTCCAAAGCGCATGGAGGTGTTCGGGGAGGACCACCCAGGCCTCGATGGTCCAGGGTTTTTTCCGCATCGCCCGGCGCGCAGCTGCCCGCAAGTCTCCAATATGCTCCACCAGCGTTGATGCCCGGCGGTCGCGCAAGGCTACCGTGAAGAAATACGTCCCGCCTGCCAGCCGGTTCCGTCGATAGAACACCATCGGCCATTCCCCAAAAACCGTATTTTCACACGTCCAAAAGCGTAGCCCGTATGCAGCGGAGCGGAATACGGGAACGCCATGCCATCGCCCGCGCGGCCAAGCTCATCCACGGCCGCCCGGCCAAGCTCGAACCGGACCTCATCAACTTCATCGAAACCATTCTGGTCTACAAGCTGCCGCGCAGTACCCGCGAGGAGATCAAAACCATGTTAGGCATCACCGACATCGACCTCAAACAGACCCGCTTCCATCAGGACGTCCACGCCGAAGGAAAACTCGAAGGCCAGCAGTTAGGCGAGGCGCTGATCCTGCGGCGGCTCTTGACCCGTCGCTTCGGTCCGCTCCCGGACTGGGCCGAGCAGCGGCAGCAAGACGCCATGCCCACCGAACTGGAATGCTGGGCGAGCAGGTGCTGGACGCCCCGACCCTGGACGCCGTCTGGCAAGATATCGGCCACTGAGCAACCTGCCAGCGGCCAACAGAACGGAACCGAGTCCTCAGTCCTCAACAGCCAGAAGCCTGTCTGTTGTTACCGGAATAAGCACCTTCGAGCCCCCGCGAGAAGGGGTGTTTTCGGCGCCAGCGCCTGATTCTGCCGGAAAAGCCCGCCCATCGCTCCGCTCGGGCGGATTTATTCCGGCCTACAACGGGACACGCCATCGCAAAATGAGAATGGCTGATCATGCAAGACCGAATCACCATGGACCCGGCCATTTGTCATGGAAAGCCCTGTATTCGTGGCATGCGCTACCCGGTCGAAACGGTGCTCGAGTTGCTGGCCGGTGGCATGTCGAGTGCGGAAATCCTGGCCGACTATGAGGACCTGGAGAGAGAAGATATTCTCGCTGCGCTGGCGTATGCGGCCCGTCTCGCGCATATCAAGCATATGGATCGGCGGGTGGCATGAGATTCCTCGTCGCTGCGCAGGTTGCCCCGGCGTTTTGTCCAATGGCTGACAGAGGCCGGCCATGATGCCCTGCATACCCCTGCTACTGCCTTCGCAAGCGACCAACTTACTTGGGTTGGATCTCGATATTACTCTGGGTGATATTTACCATGCCTACAATTATAGTTCATCATACTAATTTGCTATAAATTAAAAACGGACCATACTGTAGTGTATAGAAGCTTGTATTGCCTTGGAGGTGTGCCATGAAAGGGGACAGTGCGGCCTGGCAAGGCCACGTGTTCTA
>Ga0233423_10001715_pt1 | contig 10866 bp, 8 predicted proteins | sample Watercolumn_Mata_FD_180713 | JGI IMG/M metagenome (GOLD analysis project Ga0233423, IMG submission 180713) | Freshwater microbial communities from Lake Matano, South Sulawesi, Indonesia - Watercolumn_Matano_2014_112_MG | ecosystem: Environmental > Aquatic > Freshwater > Lake | place: Indonesia... | reverse complement strand
AGCATCAAAGACGTATTAATTCGCAAACATCGCTAAACTCACGAACAAAAGAATGGTCCAGCGAATAGCTTGAGTTGGCTCTGATTTTGATTGCACAATATTTTCCATAATGCTCCTTTTATAAAAAAAGCACTGAACGATTCGCCGTTCAGTGCTTCAGACTCGTGAAAGACTTGTCAAATCACTTCACATTTTTTAAAATGGTTACAAGGAAGTTCCAAAATTTTTCTACGGTATCAATATGAATTTTTTCATCAGGTGAATGAACTCCCTCGAGCGTTGGCCCAAAGGAAATCATGTCCATCCCTGAATACTTTTCACCAATAATTCCGCATTCCAATCCTGCGTGAATTGCTTTAACATCTGGTTTCTTTCCATACAACGAACGGTATGTATCCTTCGCCACTTTCAGAATGGGCGACGCCATATTGGGTTTCCAACCAGGATACCCTTCAGTAGTTTCTACCTCTGCACCTCCGAGTATCAATACAGATTGAACCATCTGAACTATTTCATCAATTTCTGAGGCTACAGAGCTCCTCTGGCTTGTGGTCACAATCAATGATTTGGCATCAGTACGAATGATTGCTACATTGGTCGACGTCTCAACAAGTCCACCAATATCTGCACTCATTTTGATTACACCATGTGGTAATGATGCAATTGTGCGTAGTATTCGATTTTGAATGTTCTTTTTTAGGGCTTTCCTTTTCTTCTTGGCCTTCACTTCATCTATTAAAATTGACATATCAGGTTCTACACTCACTACTTCATCGCGGATTATTGAGTTGTACTGTGAAACAACAGCACTGACATTGTTCAATTTACTTGATGGAATAAAAATCAACGCCTCTGCCTCACGTGGAATGGCGTTACTCTTATTGCCACCTTCGATTGTTGAGATCCGTATCCCAAATTTTTCAATTGCCAAGAGAACTCGAGCTAGAATTTTCAATGAGTTACCTCGTCCTTTATCAATTTCTAATCCCGAATGTCCGCCTCTTAATCCCTTTACACGAACAACTGCGGGTGCATATTTAGGATTTACGGATTCATAAACCACTTTCCACTTGCCGATCGTATTCTTTCCACCTGAACAGCCTACATAAATTGCACCCTCTTCTTCTGAGTCGAGGTTCATGAGAATTTTGCTTTCCACAAATCCCGGTTGAAGATTGTTAGCCCCAGTCAGTCCTGTCTCCTCATCGACAGTGAATAGAAATTCTAATGCGCCATGAGCTAAGGATTTATCTTCCATTATAGCAAGATTAGTTGCCACAGCAATTCCGTTATCTGCTCCTAAGGTAGTACCATTTGCCATTAAAAAGTTACCTTTTAATACTAACTCGATAGGATCCTTTTCGAAGTTATGAATCTTATCATTGTTCTTTTCACATACCATATCGAGGTGACCCTGCAAACATAGCATCGGAACATTTTCATATCCCGGAGTTGAAGGTTTTTTTACTATTACATTCAGCACTTTGTCCCTTTTGGATTCTAATCCAAGCTTTTTTGCAGTTTCGACAATATAGTCCGAGATTTTCTTTTCATTCTTCGAGCCTCGTGGAATTGCGCTAATCTCAGAAAAATATTTCCACACTAACTCTGGTTTTAGACCTTTTAATTGATCGGACATGTTAAATACTCCTTATACATTTAAGCATCATTAATCTACACTTTTCATAGAAATTAAGTCACCACGTTCTATCTGATGAAAAAATTTTACTAATCTTTCTTCTATTGGTTCAATTTTATCGCCAAATTTCTTTTTCAATTCTTCTGCTATCGTTTGAACCGTTGTGGCTCCATCGCAGTGAAGCCAAATTGTACTTCCAATTTCATCCAAATTAACCCGGACAAAGGATTTCGATAATCTTGGTAAAAACCATTTTTTTAAAAGTAAATTTCGAAATTTTGGAACCAGTACTACGACCTTATTTTCCGAGATTGTTTCCCATTTTTCCAGTCGCGTCGGTTTTAATTCCCAAAAATTTTGAATTGTTGCTTTTGATTTCCTCATTCAATTACATCGCTGCACTTGGAGGTGCTGGTTCATCGGCACGGCCCGCATTTTTTAATGGAACAGCTACTAAAAGCACACCGACAATAATAAACACCAAACTACTTCCTATAAATGATGGATCGGTAAATATTTGCGGAGTTGGTATCTCCCAAAAAGCTAACGCTGCAAAAACTAATCCAATCAAAGCTTCGCCAGCAATAAGTCCTGCCGCGAGCAGAGTCCCGTTATTTTCAATCCTTACTTTTTGTGCTGCATTCATTTTCCTCTGTTCTGCCATCTTATCTAAAATACCCCTAATAATTCCACCAATAAAAATTGCAAATGTTGTTTCCAGTGGAAGATACATTCCAACACATACAAGCATTGGACTTTTAACTTGAACAAGAATGAAGCCAATCGCCATAAGTACACCTACAATAATTAATGGCCAGGCCATTTGTCCACCAACAATTCCTTGCGACACTAGAGCCATAAGACTTGCCTGAGGTGCAGGCAAGGCACGTCCACCAAGACCAAGTCCGCCCGTGTTAATATCACCTTGGTGTAAAATAATGATTGGGAAAATCATAACCGCCGCTGCAAGAATAACTCCAATGATATCTCCAACCTGCATCTTCCAAGGAGTTCCACCAAGTATATGACCAACTTTTAAATCCTGAAGCATTTCACCTGCAACTGCTGCAGAAACACAAATTACACCGGCAACTCCTAATACTGCGGCAATTCCAGTAATCCCTGTCTGGCCCAAGCTAACCATCAACAAAGCTGCCACTATTACTGTTGAAAGTGTTAAGCCACTAATGGGATTATTGCTCGATCCAATTAATCCAACAAGGTATCCAGATACTGCTGCAAAGAAGAATCCTGCAATAATCATGACTACTGTGGCTGTAAGCGCTGCGCCGAAGTCCTGTGCAAAATGGTTATAGAGAATGAATGTTAGGACTCCCATTCCAAGAATTCCAATAAAGGCCCATTTGATATTAATATCTTGCTCAATTCTATTTGTAGAGAGATTGCCTGTCGCAGCTTTTTTTACATCTCCTATGGAACGTTTTATTCCACCGATAAGATTTTTTCGCATTCGCCATAAAGTATAGCAAGCACTCATAAGCATACCACCTATTGCAATTGGTCGTACAATAAATCGCCAAAGCAACGTTGCTTGAGCAAGCCAACCTTGTTCCGTCATTTCTTGCGATGCCGAAGCAGTTAGTGAAGGCCCTAAAAAGAATAGAAGTAATGGAACAAACAGTCCCCAAGCAAGTAAACCACCTGCAAAATTTAATGAAGCAAGACGTGGACCAATAATATAACCAACACCCATATAGGCTGGACTAACTCCAGGAGTGGATAGAACAACTCCACCGCTTGATGCAACGACTGTACCATTTTTGCCTAATGTAACTCCTCCTTTTGTAAACGGAATGAATTTCTCCCATGAAGCAGCGAATAAATTCAATTGTTTTAAGCCTTGTATGAATGCTCCAAGCAAACCTGCTAGCAAAAGATAGATTGCGCCGGTACCACCACGCTGGCCTGCTTTATGGATTTCGCTGGCGGCAACAGATTCTGGATACGGAAGTTCGACATCCTCGACCATTACTCTACGTAACAGCGTAACAAATAAGACACCGATAATTCCACCAAGCAGCATAATTGCAGTTGCTTCAACATAGTGTCCTTCTAAATCTGTCCAAACACCCGATATAACGAATGCCGGAATAGTGAAAATTGCACCTGCAGCAACAGATTCGCCAATGGATCCGACTGTTCGGGCGATATTTTCTTCAAGAATATTCCCTTTCATTACTCTTAAGACCGCCATAGCAATGACTGCGGCTGGATAAGTTGCGGCTATCGTCATGCCTGCTTTCAATCCAAGGTAGGCGTTTGCTGCACCTAAGACGACTGACATTATCAAACCGAGGACAAGAGACTTAATAGTAAATTCAGCTAAATTTGTTTCGGCCGATATATACGGTGTATATTTCTTTGCACCATCTTTTGTCGATACATCTGTCATAAGGTTCTCCTTGAAAGTTTAGTTACGAATAAAAATTGCCTTGGTAATGTACCAGGCCATATTCGGATTCTCTTTTAAGCGTCGAGTTGAATAAGCATACCATTGTTCACCAAAAGGAACATAAACCCGCAAACGGTATCCTTCTCGTACAATTTCGTTACGTCTTTTTTCTCGTACGCCAAGCAACATTTGGAACTCATATTTTTCCTTTGAGATTCCTAAATCATGAATAAGTTTGGTCGCACCATTTATAAGATAATCGTCGTGTGTTGCAATACCAGTCTGATTTCCATTTTCGAGCATCAGGCGGAGTAATTTAATAAAATTATCCCGGATTTCTTGTCTTCCTTTGAATGCGATAGACGGTGATTCATTATATATACCTTTGCAAATCCTAAAATTCGTTCCGTCCTTAAGCAATTCTTTCACATCATCTTCACTTCGATGAAGGTAAGCTTGAATAACAACACCAGTATTGGTCAAACCATCAGCGCGAATTCGACGATAGATTTCAAGAGTATCATCTGTTGTTCTTGCATCTTCCATATCTATACGAACAAATAATCCGGTCTTATTTCCAGCTTCTACGATTGATTTGATATTGCGATATGCAAGGTTCTTATCTATTTGTAATCCAAGCTGCGTTGGTTTTATCGAAACACCTGATAAGAGATTGTTTTCGGAAATTGCTTGAATAATTTCAAGAATTCCCTCCCTCACTTTTTCAGCTTCTTTTAGATCCTGAACAAATTCACCCAGAAGATCCATTGTCGCTGTCATCCCGTGATTATTCAATTCTTGGACTACACGTACACCATCGTTCAGCAATGTGCCGGCGATATAACGCTTTGCTACTTGTCCAACGATTGATTTTGGGATAATTGGAAGGGCAGTTGTAATTAGCTTATTTAATATTGGCATAACATCGAATTTTATGGCAGAAACGAGCAAAATTCTTATTTCAAATTCGTGTCAATATAGCCACACATAGTAGGAAAAGCAATAAGAAAGGGTCAAAATGGAATTTATCTTTTAAGCAGGTGGTCAGAATACCACAAGAACATCTTAGTTTTCCATCATAAATGCACAATGATTCATCCAAATTTTACCAAGCACTCCCAATGGGATGAATAAATAATACAAAAAAGGAACATTCATAGCATTTTTTGGAACTTTTTGATAATTTACATCAGTTAACAAAGACGCAGAAGAATAAACTTCCTGCGCCTTTTTTATTATAGGTACAAAATTTGAAGAACATCTTGCAGTATATCAAAAATTTATTTCCTTCCCATCTTCGATTACTTTTATACATTTTTGCTTATCTGATAGCATTCTTCACATTTCTTCGATTAATACTTCTTCTCATCCATATCAACGAATTAATCAATGTTCCACTACTAGTCATATTTGAAGCACTACTCATCGGTATTCGTTTTGATGCTTCAATAAGTGGATATATTATTATCATCCCCTTTCTATTGCTTTCACTTATTCATTTCCTGCCATGGAAGCTCAAATGGATATCACTTGGCTCTATTATCTACATTAACATCCTCTCGTGCATAGCATTGATTATTGCAATTGTAAATATTCCCTTTTTTGGGCATTACCATTTTCCGATTACAGCATCGATTTTTGATTGGAGTGATCAACCAATTTTTATCACTGGAATGCTTTTTCGCACATGGTCGTACTATCCATTCATAATCCTATTATTGGCAATTTGTGGATGTTTCATTTTGCTGGTCATACGAAAATATAACTCAATCGAAAAATCAATCGAGTCAAAGACTCCGCGGCATTTTTGGTCAACCATTACGTCGATAGCCATTTTTATATTTTCACTTGCACTTGTTATTTTGATCATGAGAGGTAGAATATCTGAAAAATCGCCTATTCGATGGGGCACTGCCTATTTCAGTCAGTATCCATTTCCGAATCAGCTGGCATTAAATCCGGTGTTCACATTCGTGCAAAGTTGGACGGAACGGAATGAATTAAAGAATAAAGAACTTGCTTTAATCGAGTATGAACAAGCGTTGAAAAACGTGCGCCATTATTTTCGTCTCCCTGAAAAGCAAATCTACGATAGTCCGATAGCGCGGAAAATCATTGCACAAGGTCACCCTTCAAATCAAAATGTTATTCTTGTATTGATGGAAAATATGGCCGCTTGGAAAATGCGTCGTTATGGTAATCAAGACAATCTCACGCCTTTTCTAGATAGTCTTGCAGAACAGTCAATCGTATTCGACCAATTCTATTCATCTGGTATTCATACATCTAATGGCATCTACTCTACGTTATTTGGACTTCCTACGCTTCTCCAGCGTCATCCTATGAAACCGACGGAAAGCATTCAACCATACACAGGTATCGCATACACATTAAAAAAGGATGGATATCAAACAGCCTACTTTTGCACACACGACGCAGAATTTGATAATATGGCCGGATTTCTAAGTAACAATGGATTTCAACAAATAGTTAGTGAAAAAGATTATCCGAAGGAAAAAATTAAAAGTACTCTTGGTGTTCCTGACCATGTGCTATTTGAAGAAGCATTACCACGATTGCGTCAGTTCTCGATGAAATCAAAACCCTTTTTTGCAGCATTTTTAACAGCGAGCGATCATATCCCACACATTATTCCAGATGGAATTCAGTTTCAACCGCACTCTAATGAAATGAACAAGAAGATTGTAGAGTATGCCGACTGGTCAATTAAGCACTTTCTTGAATTGGCACAAAAAGAATCCTGGTATAACAATACAATTTTCGTTTTTACAGCTGACCATGGGAATGCACGGGATTCACAATACGGTATGACTTTATCTTTCCACCATACACCCTGCATAATCTTTATTCCACAATCAATTCAGAGTAAGCAGAAACTCAATACTCTCGGAACCCAGCTCGACATCTATCCAACAATTATGGGATTACTAAACGTTTCGTATATAAATAACACATTTGGTCGAGATATATTACACGAACAGTACCCATTTGTGTTTTTCAATTCAGATGAGAAAGCTGGATGCCTAAGCGATAAATTCTATCTTGTTCTTGAACAAGATGGTCACGAATCTCTTTTCGAGTATCGACAAGCAGACAATATAGATTATCGATCGACCTTTCTAACCACTTCCGATTCAATGAGCACCTATGTAAGGTCGATGTACCAAACTGCTCAGTGGATGATAAAGAATCGGAAAGTTGGTGAGCCTAAAGAAAGACATAAATAGGATATGGCACACTAGAAAAGCTAAAATTGTAGATGTCTCAAAAGTAAAGCTTGAGTGTCGTGATCTCTTTAAGAAACACGGGATCGGTTTACCACGATCCAACTGCTAGTATAATTTGAACTTTATGTGTCACGAAATGGTTCGCGACACCCTCAAGATAGAGTTTATCTTAAATAAACGTACCTGATAGCAGCCTACCTTTTCAAAGTCTCACTGCATAGACTCATATACTTTGAAAAGGTATCAGGATTAAAATTCAAAAACTAAACTAACCTTTGGTTCTACACGATCTTGTGCAACATAACGATCTAATGGTTTTCCGTCCGGTCCACGATTAGAAAATGTGCGCTGGTATAATGTTGAGACCATCAGATAAGGCATGGGTTTATAGCCGATCTCTGCACTCAGAATAGAAAAATTATCCAGCACAAATACACGACCAACATTAGTCTTATCGTATGCACCTCTGAGCACAATACCAGCAATTTCTGGCAATTGTAATTCAGAATGAATCATGCCTTGATTATGGTTATTGAACGGTGCTTGATATCCTGTAATGATATTTAGAGTCCCAAGAACACTGAGTATAATTTCCCCATAGTACCCGCGAGTCGAAGCAACATTTTTCAATCCTTCCGATTTACTTCTTCGTATTGCTGGATCGAATCGGTCTTTTTAGTAGAGTGCGTTGAAATATGCCGGCATAAATTGGGTACCATTAAATCGCAATTCATATTTTCCGCGGATGTTCAGAAGTCCTAATCCCGAAAAATTCATATTCACACCCATGGTTGTGCCATGTCCATAATGAATAATCTGTGCATAATCCAAGTAGAGAGAAGTTTTGAAGATTGGATAGGAAATTACTGGTAGACCTAGATCAAAACCGATAATGGTTAATCCTCTGCCGCTTGAGTCTATAGAAGTAAAGTCAGCATCTCGATGCAAATCACGAGCATAGGTAAAACCTACTTCAAAATTATTTATAACAGGCACTTTTGCCATTGGAGTCAACTTCAGTGGTTTTACATAGCCACGTAATCCCAGAATTCCCCTTCCTGTAAGATCGCTGTACATCGATTCAAAACCATATTTTTCAAAATTGAGATCCAGCTCGATACCAGTTTTACGCAAATCGTAGCTTGCGCTATTGCGATAGTTATAAATAATAGATCCGTGGCCAAGAAGTGAATAATCTAATTGTCCGACACGAATATAAAACGGATCACCCTTTTGTGCCCAACGAACATAGCGAAGAATGCGAAGATAATCTTCGAATTTTTCATAATCACCTGGCCGAATTTTTCCCTTCGTATTAAAGCGCAAATTGAGATCTAATCCAAAACCTAAATTTCCAATTGCCAATTCTGGCGTAATATTTATTAGATAAAAAGTTTCACCATCGATAAATGTCGCTCCAAGACCGATTGGTAAAGATCCACCTGCTTTTTCAGCTATCTTTGAAGCGGCATCTTTCTGTTGTGCGTTGCTGTAATTGATAAACATGAAGGCGATGGATAAAATGATAATACATTTGAATATTTTCATATTTCCTCCTATGAGTGTTTACTAATCAATTTCCAAAAAGAATACGGCAAATAAATACAGCTGCAAGCATACCCGTAATATCGGCTATCAAACCTACAGGAACAGCATGACGGGTCCTTTTAATATTTACTGCTCCAAAATATACTGCTAAAACATAGAATGTTGTTTCTGAACTTCCATACATTGTAGATGTGAGAATGCCTATAAAAGAATCCGGACCGTGTGTTTTCATCAACTCCGTCATAATTCCGAGTGATCCACTTCCTGACAGTGGACGCATCAATGCCATAGTCAAAGATTCTGGAGGCATACCGATAAGCGAAGTAACTGGCGCTATGATTGTTACCAGTACTTCCATTGCGCCACTAGCACGAAAAATACCTATGGCAAAAAGCATCGCTACGAGATATGGTATAATACGAATGGCAGTATTAAAACCGTCTTTCGCTCCTTCTACGAATACTTCATAGACTCGAACTTTTTTAATAAATCCCCATCCAATAAAGACAATAATCATTAGCGGGATAGCTAATATGGAAATCAGGTTAATGAAAGAACGGAAAAACTCAGCCATTTCCTGTTTCCCCTTTTTTCTGTTGTGTGGGCATTTCTTGTTTATACAAGGGAAGTCTTTGGAGAATCTTTGAAGCCAATACTCCTGCTACTGTTGCACATCCAGCACCAAAGATTGAAGTACCGATGATGATACCAGGATTTGCTGATCCAGCAGCGGCTCGAACCGCAATAGCAGTTGCTGGAATAAGAATCAATCCACCAGTATTAATTGCTAAGAATGTAATCATAGCATTAGTTGCGGTTCCGAGTTTAGGATTAAGCTTATTCAATTCTTCCATTGCCTTCAATCCAATCGGCGTGGCCGCATTACCAAGGCCAAGCATATTAGCAGCCGTATTCATTATGATTGCACCAATTGCAGGATGGTCTGACGGGACATCCGGGAAAAGTCGCTTTGTGATCGGCGCAAGCATTCTTGTAAGCAGCTTTACCAATCCGGCCTCCTCTGCAATTTTAATTAAACCAAGCCAAAGAGCCATAACACCTATTAATCCAAGCGATATTTCTACTGCAATAGCTGCAAAATCGATCGCCGCTTGTGTAATCGCTTTCAATTTAACAAAATGTATTGATTCAAAAACAATTGTAGCTTTTGCCCATCCTTCATCATCAGAAAACTCAAATTGTTCAACTCTGCCTGAAAGTTGTTCTTTTGCTGAGGCCGACTTACTCATTTCCTTCCATTTCGTTGGAGTAGAATCGGAGCATGATATAAGAAAACTCCCTTTTCCATTTGACAAAAATGAAATTACAACTGGTTGTCTAACCTCTGTGCTTTCTTTATTTAAACCATAGAAATCAGCAAATTGTTTTGCAGTAAGGTACAAATAACCTTCTATGCGAGTAATAGATCCCGCCGGAACGTGTGTGGATATAAAGGTTATTTCTAACGGTATTCCATTTCGGTACGGATTGTAGATTTCATCACTAATATCTCTTCCGACACCTACGATCAGTGCAATTGCAATAAGGAAGAACCATATATAATTCAACATATCCGATCCGATTTAATAAAGAGCTGCCAAGCGTTTGCGAAAGATTGTGACGTCAAAATATTCTTTTATACAATAAAAACCAAGTGCTTTTATGTGATAAGAAATACAAATCACTCAGTAGAAACCAATTGAAAGAGTAGAATCGAAATGAAAAACCGAAGTTACTGTTCTGCCTTTATTTCACGCTTAAAACGTTCTTCGAAAATGGTATAGAGAATCGGAATGAAGAAAAGAGTTAATGTTGTTGAAAAGGTAAGACCACCGATTACGGCAATAGCCAGTGGTGCCTGCGTTGATTCACCTCCCATACCAATTGCCATCGGTATTAAACCAAGAACAGTAGCAAGAGACGTCATAAGAATCGGCTTCAATCGAGTACGACCTCCTCGAACTACTGCCTCGTGTAGTTCGACTCCTGAGGCGCAAAGCTTATTTGTGTAATCTACA
>Ga0233423_10001713_pt1 | contig 10873 bp, 14 predicted proteins | sample Watercolumn_Mata_FD_180713 | JGI IMG/M metagenome (GOLD analysis project Ga0233423, IMG submission 180713) | Freshwater microbial communities from Lake Matano, South Sulawesi, Indonesia - Watercolumn_Matano_2014_112_MG | ecosystem: Environmental > Aquatic > Freshwater > Lake | place: Indonesia... | reverse complement strand
CAGGCTTCCCAGCCCGGAGAACACCAGCAAGGCAAAGAGCACCGTGCTGAAGGCATAAGTGGGCTGCCCCAAGAAGAGGATAAAATGCTGCATCAGGGGAATCTCCACCAGCTGGTAGCCCAGGCCCAGGCAGGCAAAATAAGTAAACAGCAGGAACCAAGGCGAAGGAGCAGGGGTGCAGGGGTGCAGGGGAGCTGAGGTGCTTCTTTGCTCCCCTGCTCCTCTGCTCCCCTGCTCCTCTGCTCCTCCGACTCTGCGCCTGAGCGCCAGCGGGATCACGATGAGCACCACCGAGGCCGTAATCGCCAGCACCAGCAGGGCGATGAGCACCAGGTAGCCGCCGCCGCCAAAGGGCTGCCAGGTGCGCCCCAGGCTCTGCAAGATGGCCGGCGTCTGGCCCCAGCGGAAGTAGTGGAAGAAAAACGGCTGGTCGTCGGTGGCGGGGGTGACGTTGTAGGCGTACTCGGCCAGGAGGCTATTCCGCTCCGGCGAAAGAAGCTGGGTGAAGGTGCGGTAGTAGGCGTCGTCAGGCAGGATGTTGTAGCGATTGGCCTCGCCGGGGGGCAGGCCGGGGAGCGCGACCAGGTCGAACAGCCTTTGGTCGCAGAAGCGACGCACAGCAGCCAGCTCGTCGGCGGTGAGCTCGCCCTGCTTGACCAGCAGGGTCATCGTCTGGAAGCTGCGGAAGGCGACGAGCTGGCGGGCGGGATCGTGTACGCCGGCCTGCTCCAGGGCGGCCACGGCGATGGCCGCGGCGCGTAGCTCCTCGCTGGGCGGGAGCTGCAGCCAGCGGGTGACCACCAGCAGCCCGCCGGGGGCCAGGTGGGCGTAGGCGTCGGCGAAGGATTCGCGGGTGAACAGGTAGTTCTCGGCCAGACTGTAGGCGCCGGAGGTGACGGCCTGGAACGACTCGCTCAGGGAGAACTGGATAATGTCGAACTGCTCGGGCGTGCGCCGCAGGTAGCTGCGGCTGTTCTCGGCGACGACCGTCACTCGCCGGTCGTCGTAGACGTTGTCGGCCTCCCGCACGGCGGCCACCACCAGCGGGTTGGGCTCCACAGCCACCACGGAGCGCGCCCCGTGCTGCAGGGCGGCCAGCACGTCCAGCCCGCCACCGGCCTCCAGGACGAGGACGCGCCCCCCTGGTCGCAGGCCGTAGGCCAATGCAGCAGGCAGGTCGGCGGTGAAGGCGGCGGCGCTGGCGGGGTCGTTGGGTGTGGCCAGATCGGCGGGACGCAGGGCGGTGATGGGGCGCAGGTTGTCGCCGTCCACCGTGACGCCGTCCTGGGGGGGCAGGATTTGCTGATAGCTCAGGCTCAGCCCAGGCGCCGAGCGGATGGCGCTGGACTGCACCACGTCCACGCGGGAGTAGGCGTTCCAGCGGGTGGTGAGCAGCCGGGTATCGGGGAAGCGCAGCACCTGGCTGAGCGATTTGTAGGGTGACATGCGCACGTCCAGCCAGGAGGGAGGGCGGGCGAGGAGGAAGGCCAAGGGGAGGCAGAGGGCGATAGCGAAAAGGGTAAGAAGGGTACGAGGGGTAAAAAGGGTAAAGGGGGTACGAAGGGGACGGGGGGCAAGGGTAAAGGGGGTACGAAGGGTACGAAAGGTAGGTGTACAGAAGGCAATGGCGGCCAGCAAACCTAGCAGCGTGGCCAGGACGACCACGCCAGCGCCGCCGACCAGCGGCAGGGCAGCGACGACGAGCAGGCAGCCAGTGCCGGAGCCGGCCAGGTTGGCGGCGTAGAGGCGATTGGCGTGTTCGGGCAGGCGAGACAAAAGAGCGCCCACCACCAGGCCGGAGAAGAAGAAGGGCACGGTCAGGGCCAGGTAGTCGGCCAGGAGGATGGCCAGTTGGCGGCGCTCCCAGCCGATGGTGTAGGCGTCGAAAGGCAGGGTGTTGACCAGGAGGTAGCCGCCCAGGCAACTGGCGGTGAAGAGGCCAGCGGCGACGGCAGGCAGGCGACCGGGCTCGTGCCGGCCATGTGCCGCCGGCGGGCGCAGAGCCAGCACCGAGCCGCTGGCACCGAAGCCCAGCAGGGCGATGCTCACGGCCATGAAGGCGAAGTGATAGCCCTGGGCCACGGCGAAGAGGCGGGTGAGGGCAATCTCCAGCACCAGCGTGGCCGCGGAGAGTAGAAAGATGCCCAGGTAGATTGGCGGCATGGCAGAAGCAAATCAGCAAATAAACAAATCAGCAAATCACCAATCAGCAAGTTGCCGATTTGCTGATTTGCTGATTTGCTGATTCCCTTGGGCCGAGGAAGAAGCGCCGGGCGTTGGCCAGGTAGGTGGGCAGGCGGCGCCAGGTGTCCGGCTGTAGGGCCTTACGCGCCAGCCGGCTGGGGCGCAGGTAGAAGCGGCGGTAGGCCTCGTGCCATTTGCGCACCACCAGCTCGGCGGTGACCTCGCCGATTTCGTAGCGGGCGTGATCCTCGTGGATGGCAAAGTCCGCCCAGTCGTCACTGAAGAGGCGCCCCTCGCGTCGCACCAGGTCGTACAGTTCTGTGCCGGGGAAGGGCGAGGTGATCATGAAGTTGGCCATGTCCGGGTCCAGCTCCAGGGCCAGACGGATGGTGTCGTCCATGGCCGCCTCGTTTTCACCGGGCAGGCCGAACATGAAGAAGCCCATCGTCTGCAAGTCCGCTTGCCTGGCCAGGCGGAAGGCGGTGCGCACGTCGGCAATGGTCTGGTGCTTCTTGAGGCCATCCAGCACCCGCTGATTGCCGCTCTCCACGCCGAAGCCCACCCGCCGGCAGCCGGATCGCTTCATGAGCTGGAAAAGCTCCAGGTCGGTGTGATCGGCGCGGATGCCGTGGATGGTGATCCAGGGGACTTTGGTCAGTCCCTCGGCGATGAGGGCGCGGCAGATGTCTTTGGCCCGATCCAGCCGGATGTTGAAGACGTCGTCGGCCACGCCGATCTCGGTGGCCCTCATGTCCTCCGTCAGCCAGCGCCACTCGGCGACGACGCTGGCGACGCTGCGCGGCCGCCAGACCTTGCCTTCGATGGCCTTGGAGCAGTAGATGCAGGCGTAGGGGCAGCCGCGCGAGGTCATGATGGTGAAGGCGCGGGGGTTCTTCTGCTGGCCGTCGGTGAGGGGCTGCAGGTTGGAGTAGCGTTCGACATGGAAAAGATGATGGGCGGGGAAAGGCAGGCCGTCCAGGTCGGTGCGCAGGGGCCGGAGCGGGTTGTGCACGATCTGGCCGCCTTCGTTTTTGTACGAGAGGCTCAGGATGCCAGCAAAAGACTTGGAACTTTCCAGCGCCTCGGCGATTTCCACGATGGCCTCCTCGCCCTCGCCACGCACCACCAGGTCCACTTCTGGGCGGGCCAGGGACTCGTCGGGGAGGATGGTGGGGTGAGGGCCGCCCAGCACGGTGACGGCGCCTCGCGGCCTGGCCAAATCGGCCACCGCCCAGGCCTCCTTGATCAGGGGCGTGACGGCGGTGACGCCCACCAGATCGTAGGGGCGGCCGGCGCTAATCGCCTGATCGAGCACCGCCTCCAGGGGCTCATCCTCGGCCACGGCGTCGTAGATGCGCACGCTGTGGCCGGCGCGCTCCAGCATCGCCGCCAGGTAGGCCAGGCCCAGGGGCAGCAGCTCAGGCGACGTCCAGGCGCTGGACTTAGGGCCGACCAGTAAGACGTGGCGGCTCATTTGGAGGTGGTGGTGCGGATCAGCCTGCCTTCTTTGCTCACCACGGCCCGCACGATCCGCTGAAAGGAGGTGCCATCGGCGGTTTGCACCGTCTTCTTGAATACGTAGACGTACTGGGACTGTTCGATGGCGATGCCGTGCGGCTGGGGCATGTTGAGCTTTTTGTAGATAGCCGGCGGGGCCGGTTGCTGGCGAGTGACCAGGGTGGGCTCCACACCGGTCATATCGGGATAAAGCTTCACTACCTGCCGCTTAATTTTTTCCATACTGGGAGTCTTGGCAGTGGGCATGGTCTCTCATCTCCTTTGGTCAGGCAAACAGAAGGATGGGTCGCCATAGAGCACAAACTCCAGGAGTGTTTTCTGGTCGTCCTCATCCAAAAGACCCTGGTGGCGAATCTGCCGCTTGGCATAGTCAATCTTGGCCTTTAACAGGGCGTCGCCGACGGGCAACCGGTGAAACACGTACTGCAGGAAGTAAAGCACCAGCAGGTCGGCCTCACCAGGCTCCTTGGGCTGGCCATAGGAGCGACAGGTGCTGCCCAGGAAGCAGGCGGCGCCGCAACGCAAGAAGCGCAGAGCGATGGAAGTTGGTGGGTCCTTGCCGATGGTGTACGCTCCGTAGCAGGCTTCCGAGGCGATCACGGCCCCGCGCACGTTCACGCCGTCCACCAGGTTGGGGCTAAAGGCCAGAGGGTAATCCTCTCCTTGCTGGCCGTACCACATCTCCTTATCTACCAGGCCGTGCAGGTTGAAGTAGAGCAGGCGCGCCCCGTCCAGCCAGGCACGCCGAAAGCTGACCGCGGTCTGTGGGGGGCTGGTGCGCAGCCGGCGGCCGCCAGCGATGGTCTGGTAGACCTGGTTGGCCGCAGTGCGCCAAATTCTGGCGCTGTACCCCATAGTACGCAACGAAGCAGCGGCGCGTTGTTTGTGGCCGGCGATGGCCGTGTCGAGCTGCGCCAGGAGCAGAGCCGGATCGGACGACTGGCCGTCCGGCAATCGTCCCAGCGCTCGCTCCGGCACGACGTATTCCGCATCACGAGAGGCATAGCCGCTATCGGAGTAGACCTCGCCATCATCGTCCCAGGTAGCATCGGTGATGGGATTGGGTAGGCGATGGAAGGGGATGATGTCGTCCCCGCCGACGAGGAGGAAGTAGTGCGGCGCCTGCTTCTGGGCGGCCAACCGTCGCTCCAGACGATCAATGAGGGTTTTGATAGCCTGCGGCTTAGCCGGATTCACCGGGCGCAGGCGATAGGGTGCCAGCGAGGTCTCGTCGTCCACGTAAATCAGGGCGGACGGCAGGCCCTTCTCCGTCCCGGTGGACAGTAATGCGTCCTGGCTTAAAGCCGCTTGTAACTCCTCCATTTTGGCGTGCAGAGCCTGGAAGCCTTTCTGGCCGTACTTGGCCTGCAGGCGCTGCTTGCTGCTCAGGATGAGCTCCATTCCATCTCCTTGCCGTTACCTCAGACGAAGTCTTGCCCGGCAGAGTCATTATAGCACAAAAGAAATGCCTTGCCAAGTCAAGGGTTTACTGGTATAATGGGGCTGTCTTGACTCGATGAAGGAGAGCATCCATGAGCAGGCTCAAGGAAATCCAAGCGCTTGTTTGCAGCGGCCTTTACTACCTGACCGAGCATGCCGACGACGAAGCTACGGCCGACGGGTTTGACATCTACGATGTGGAACATGGCATTCTCACGGGAAAGATCAGGAGAACTTGGCCCAAAGGAGGCAAATACGAAGTGATAGGTTCAGCGCTAGACGGGCGCCATATCGGTGTCGTCTGTCGCATAACCAATACGGGGAAAGTCCGCGTGATAACCGTCTACGAAGACCTACCCAAATGATGAAGGAGGGGGAGATAGCAATGTATTTCTGGGAAGGTGAGACCTGCGAGTACTGTGGCGGACCTATTGTTGCGAAGCGCGTGACGCTGCATCGAAAGGTCAGGGGAGAGTACGTACTGCTTGAGGATGTGCCTGCTGGCGTGTGTACGCAGTGTGGCACGCGCTACTATGCCGCGAACGTACTCAAGACGATCGAAGAGAGCATTCGGGGACGCCGAAAAGCGGAACGCGAGGTTCTCGTGCCAGTGTACTCGCTATGCTCATAGTGAGGTTGCGGCCATGCATTTGGTCAAGGTAGAGAAAGACTACCTGATCTTCGTCTTCGTGGCTGTTCTGGGCTTGCTGCAACTGGTGGCCGCCCGGCAACGCTGGACGGGCCTGCTTTTCTGCCGCCGCTGGCCGCTGCTGAGCTACGTCTTAGGCCTGGCCGGCCTGGGCGGAGGCTACGCCTGGTTCTTCTTCAGCGACGACCGCAACGTGCCGGGACTGGAAGGTTATCAGCTCTTCAGCCGCTTCGCCGTGTCCGCCGTGGCTGCTCTGCTGGTCACCCTGCTCGTCTCCTCAGTGCTCCACGTCCATCGGGACAAGGACATTGTTGAGCAGAAGCATTACCTCTTGCCAGTCAACGAGGAGCGTGGCCTGGAGGCCCTGCGCTCGCTGACCTACGGGCAGATCCTGAACCGCTGGCGGCGGCGCCCGCCAGGGGGAGGTGAGCGTGCAGCAGCTTGACGCCACCCTCTTCCTGGCGATCAACGGCTGGGTGGGCCACTGGCCCTGGCTGGACGGGCTCATGCGCCTCCTCGTCAACGACTATTTCATGCCTGTGACCATGTCTCTGGTGCTGGTGGCCCTCTGGTTCAGCGGCAGCACTGCGGCGCAGCGGGGAGGTAACCAGCGGGCGGCGCTTTACGCCATCCTCGCCCAGGTCGTCACCAACGCCATGATAGCCACGAGCAACAACCTGTACTATCGACAGCGGCCTTTCATAGACCACCCCGCCCATCTGCTGTTTTACCGCCCCACGGACTCCTCGTTCCCGGCCAACTCGGTGGCGGTGGCCTTTGCCTTCGCCACAGCCATTTGGCTGATGAACCGGCGATTGGGGGCGGCGCTGTACGCTTTCGCCGCCATCTTCGCCTTCGCCCGCGTATTCTGCGGGGTGCACTATCCGCTGGACGTGCTGGGCGGCGCGGCCTTTGGCCTCGTGGGTGGGTGGCTGGGGGTACGTCTGGGGCGCTGGCTGGAGCCGATGCTGGGCCGCCTCATCGGGCTGGCCCGGCGGATGTATCTGGCGTAGCCGTAAAGCAAGGGGAACAGGGGTGGCAGGGGTGACAAGGGGAACAGGGGAACAGGAACAAGGGGAACAGGGTAATAAGGGTACAAGGATGGGCGGGCTTCGTTTAGAGCGACGGGACATTGTCCTGCTGGGCCTCGGTGTGGGCATGGAGTTGGGCTGGCTGGGGTTGCTCTACCTGGGCGACCTCACCCGGCACATGCGCACTTACGAGGCTGTATTCTTTGCTATCTTTGCTTTGTATCTGGCTGCCGTGTGGCTGGTCATCCGTGCGTTGCCCAGGAGTGACAGCGCGGGCGAGGATGAGCCCAAGTCCGCCTCTCGGCGCTTGCTCCCCATCTTGCTTCTGGCCGTCCTCTTTCGCCTCACCCTGCTTTTCGCCGAACCCACCCTGTCCGACGACATCTGCCGCTACTCCTGGGACGGCAGGGTGATCAATGCCGGTCTGAATCCCTATCGCCATCCGCCCAATGCCACGGCGCTGGAGCACCTGCGACACCGCCATTGGCGGAGGATCAATGCGCCCGAGCAGGTCACGCCCTACCCGCCTCTCTCCCAGGCCCTTTTCGCCACCGTGCAACGCCTGGCGCCGGACAACCTGCGGGCGATGAAGGGGGCGATGGTCCTGCTGGACCTCTTGGTGCTCTTCGTGCTGCTGCGGCTGCTGGGCGAGCTTCATTTGGATCATCGCCGGGTGCTCATCTATGCCTGGAGTCCACTGGTGGTGCTGCAATTTGCCTTCAGCGGTCACAACGACGTGCTGATGATTCTGCTGCTTCTCCTGGCTCTGTACTTCGACCGTCGGGCGAAGCCGTACTACAGTGCCCTGGCCCTGGCCGGGGCCACGCTGGCCAAATTTGTGCCCCTGTTGACGTTGCCCCTCTTCGTGCGGCGCTGGGGCTGGAAACCGACGCTGCTCTACGGCCTGGCCCTGGTCGGCGCCTACCTGCCTTTCCTGGACAAGGAGTGGCGGGTGGTGAGCGGCCTCCTGACCGAGACCCAAACGGCCCGTTTCAACGATGGCCTCTTCTATCTGTTGACCAGATTCACCTCTCTGCCGATGCCGGTGGTCAAGTGGATAGCTGCCCTGGTTCTGGTCGGGGCTATGCTCTACCTTTTGGTGCGCAATCGAGCCCTGGTGGCCGCTTCTTTCACCTTGCTGGCGCTCTACCTGCTGCTCACCCCCAGCCTGCATCCCTGGTACGTCTGCTGGCTGGTGCCCTTTCTGGCTATTTACCTGGGGCTGGGGAAGCGATTGGTGTCTGGCGAGTCCTGTTCCCTGTGCTCCCGCGCCGCCCTGCCCTGGCTGGCCTTCTCCGGCCTGGTCGTCCTGTCCGATCTGATGTACGTCACCCGCGGCCAGACCTGGATCTGGATCCGCGTAGCAGAGTATGGGCCGCTGCTGGTGGGACTGCTGCTGGCTGTGCTCGTAGAGCAGATTCCCAGAATACGGGTGGCTTTTGGGGTGAATCAAGGGTAACAGGGGCGACAGGGGGAACAAGGCTATCTGGCTGTATCTGGCTTAGCCGGTAGTTAGCCAGGAGGCGAGAACTTGTTCTCGCTTAAGCAAAGCCACAACAAGTTGTGGCGTCCAAAAGCGATTCCTAGACACGAAAGGCCCTCCAGCGGAGTTTGCTGGAGGGCCTGTGTTTTTTCTGGTGCCGAGGGGGGGATTTGAACCCCCATGGGAGTTCTCCCACCACGCCCTGAACGTGGCGCGTCTGCCATTCCGCCACCTCGGCAGGATAGGGAATCAGGAAATGCCGTGCATTCTCATTCACTTCCTGGCGATGAATCGAGCCGGCGCCTGACTTCAGCGAAGGGTATTCCCTTGCCTGTATCTCTGGCGGCACCGCGTTCATCAAGGAACTTCATCAACCTCTTGTTCTTGCGTGCCGCCACGACTTCCTGCTCAAAGTCATCGCTGTTGCCGACATAAAAAGCCTGCGTGTCGGTCACTCTGGCCAACACAAATTGCTCGCCGTCGGCAGCTTGCAGAATCAAGTCTTCGCGAAGGGCTTTCTGCAATAAGTCGTTCAATATCTCGGATTCCACAGAAATGGTCGTTGCTCTCATAACTTTAAGTCAATACCGGCATAGGTTCAAGCGTAGAAGGCGCTTTTCGACGCTGTGGCTTTCTCACCCGTTTGGGACGGCGAGCAGGTGCTCCGTAGAGCATCCCCCAGGCGCTGATATCTTCATCCACATCAGGCCAGTGAACCCCCTGCCCGTTTCCCATAATCTCGAAGTTGTTACGTTGCTGCGGCGTTGCCTCCGACAGGCGCCATGACCAGGCCAGTGGCACGCTGATTGTGCGACCATCTGCCAGTTGTGCAATGATGCTATCGTCGGTTACTTGCAAAGCAGTGATACGAGGTTCACTACTCACCACGTAGGCCAACTGTTCATCGTCGTCTGCTTCTACCATTCCCAGTTCCAAAGTGGAGGTCACGTCAAAACCATACTTCCGCAACTGCCCTGCCAACCGTGGCGATATTTGCTCGTTCAAATGGAGTCTAGGCGGCGGCATAAGCGTACCGCTCCTGCTGCCAGCGTTCGTAGCTGTTCTGCTCGCGTACTTCGTCAACTTCTTGCTTATGGTCGTGGTAATACGCCAGGGCGCTGAACACCTGAGCAGGTGTGAGGTAGTTCCACTCAGCTAAGATGTCTTCAACGGACATGCCTACTTTATAGTAATAGCCAACAATGTGCCATACAGCGATGCGTGTGCCGGCGATGATGGCTTGCCCGCCGCAAACGCTGTCAATCTTTACGATGTGAGGATAGTCCGTTTGATGAATTACTCTGTTTTTCGTGCTCATGGCAATCCTCTTGCAAATCAGTACTCCTGCGTTTATACGCCGTGCTTTTTCTGCTGGGTGGGATTGATGCGTTTCTGTCAGATCATCTGCTCGTATTCGTCATGGGCGCCAATCCAGACCCAAATAAAGTCCGAGCCATCTTCTACGGCAAGCGCCCTGTGATTGATTCCCGCTCGCGCTGACCAAAACTTCCCGACTTTCTTGAAGTGAAGAGAGGGATATGTAGGGTCTTTCTTCAGCAACTCAAAATTCTTTTTCGCCGTCTTTTGGACAGCTTCTGGGAGGTTGTCAAAGCATTTCCAGAAACGGCGTGTTGTCCGATGCATTTAGAGTCCTCTCAAGAGACCCCTTGCTTTTTCATCAAAGGCTTCCTTGATCAGAAAATCCAACTTGCCCGCCTCTGAATCCGCCTCAATCTGCTTATCCCATTGGTCCCAGTCTCTCTCTGAGAACCACTGTCGCAGACGAACATATTCTTCCCGAGGGAGAGATTCTATTACGGTTTGAATTTCTTGTACTTTTGTCATTTTTACCTCCTGTGCGCCGCTCTGTATTGCCCAACTCACGACCGCAACGGCATGGCGGAGAACGCTACCGCCCGCCGATTCCGCCACAAAGTGTCTTGCGAAATGCAAGTACGTTTGCCAGCGTAACCCCCACACGCCAAAATGCCGCGCCCGTGGCGGAATCGGCGGGCAGGTGTTCCCCGCAGTGCGTTCGGTATTTCCGTTATGAGGCAATGGCTTGACGTACGGGTGCAGTTTGCCGCAGCAGCCAGACCATACCCCCTGCCGCCACTGCGAAGGGTAAAACTATTCCGATCGCAATAATGACTATGGCAAAGAGAGATTCTGAGGAGAGCTGAAGGTATTCGGCTGCTATGGCGAACGCCAGCGTTGGCACCCAACCCGCAATGCATATTACGACCCACCACCCGGCATGCGGCACTCGCCCGCGCAACACGAACCATTGGCACACGGCGAGCAAGATCGCGCCAATGGGAACCGTGAGCGGTCCGATCAACCCAGGGGGAGTATCGGGAGGTAAGCTCCACCTGAACAGGCCCTCGAGCAGCATGGCGAGACCTGTGGCGAGGATCCACGCGGCCGAGTGCTTGAGATATTAGACTTTATTGGAAATAGGATTTGTTGTATAATGTCTACTCCCAACGATGCGCACCAGAGGAGTAGCTATGATATTCACTTACGATGCAGTCAAAGACAATCCTCGGCTCTTGAAGACCATGACCA
>Ga0233423_10001712_pt1 | contig 10877 bp, 9 predicted proteins | sample Watercolumn_Mata_FD_180713 | JGI IMG/M metagenome (GOLD analysis project Ga0233423, IMG submission 180713) | Freshwater microbial communities from Lake Matano, South Sulawesi, Indonesia - Watercolumn_Matano_2014_112_MG | ecosystem: Environmental > Aquatic > Freshwater > Lake | place: Indonesia... | reverse complement strand
TATTTACGCGGCATTAATTATCCATTTATCCTGCACGGGCTCGATATAGACAGCTATGCCTTAAATAATGAGGAAGTCGATAAGGTCTTTATCGCACCTGCTGAAAATATGCCTTTTGCAGATAACCAATACGATATCGTTATTGCCGTCTACTTGCTGGAGCACTTGGAAGATTATCGAGCCGCCTTGAAGGAAATGGCCCGGGTCTTGGTTCCCCATGGACTTTTGATCCTTATTTTCCCCAACCCCACTTCTCCCGAGGCGGTCATTACCAGGCTGACGCCTCTTTCGGTGCATAAATTTTTTAGAAAATATATCCAAAAGTTCAAAAGTGCTGCAGAGCATACATTTGCCACGCCATTTTCCTTCCGATCTATTGGTCGAGTTACCCGGCATCTCTATGCCCATGGCATGGAGCAAGTCAGAGTATTATTTTTCGCAGAAACCTATTACCGCTTCCGATTTTGGGCTATTTGGGGGAACCTGGCTTTATTTTACGCCAAATTGCTATCCAAACTCCAACTCAATATTTTAAAGTCGGGCGCCGTGGTCATCGGAAGAAAGGGTTTTGATTTCTGATATTTTGTGCGCTTAATGGGACATTCAATTTGGAATTGTGCCGTCGAGTGATGGCGACAGGAGAACCCTCGGCGCCCGGGTGCTAATGAACCTTAAAAATTAACAATTTTTGAACCCGCATGTTGTATAAAAATCAACCTTTAACCCAAACCGCCAGAGGAGTTCCAAAACTTCTCAAATTCATTTTTCCGCGCCGGCTCCAAAATTTCTTATCTCTTGACCAGGCTGATGCTCATTTTACTGAACTCCTGAGAGGTGGCTCCGGCGCTTTCTTAATCCGCACCTTGGGGATAGCTATCGGCTATATCTTCACCCTGCTGATTACTAGGAATTATGGCCCCGAAGCCATGGGGGTTTTCGCCCTCTCACAGACTGTACTCATGATCGTTTCTATGGCCGCGCGACTCGGACTTGACACCGCTTCGCTACGGTTTATGGCGGAGTATTCCGCTCATGACCAGTGGGGTAGGGTCAAAGATGTTTATTTAAAGAGCCTGAAGCTCTTGTTGCCCACATCCCTGGGTTTTGCCTTGCTCTTCTATTATCTTTCACCGTTCATGGCTGATTATCTGTTTTCCAAGCCTAATATGGCCCCGGCTTTTAAAATAATGTCTTTATCGCTGGTTCCGTTTGTGTTCCTTTGCTTTCATTCTGAAAACTTGCGAGCCCTTAGAAAAATAGCGGCCTATGCCTTTTTCACCAAAGTGTCCATTCCCTTGGTGGCGGCCGCAATTCTTGTTGTCATGATCTACCATTCAAACAATATCATAATGCCGGTTATCGCCTACGCCATCGGGACACTCATCCTGTCCATCTTATGCCTGGGTAAGTGGCTAAGCTTCTTTAAGATATCTCAGGTCGAGGTGGAGACGAGCCTCAGTTATAAAGATATGTTGAGTGTCTCGCTTTCAATGCTCTTGGCGAGTTCGATGTTATATCTTATGCAATGGACTAACATTTTTATACTAGGAATATTCGGGACCGAAGCAGAAGTGGGGATTTTCAACGTTGCCCTGAAGCTATCCTTTTTTACCAGTATAACTCTCTTCGCTATTAATAGTATCGCGGCGCCCAAGTTTGCCATGCTTTACAGCACCGGCGATCTCAAGGGACTCGGCAGACTGGCGCAACAATCAAACAGAATAATTTTCTGGACCTCATTGCCCATATTGTTATCTTTCTTGATTTTTCCCGCCTTGATTCTTGGATTCTTTGGACCGGAATTCCGGACCGGAAGCTTTTCGCTGATGATTTTAACCTTGGGACTTTTTCTCAATGCCATCTCAGGTTCAGTCGCGTTTATATTAATCATGACCGGTAGGCAGAAGATATTTCAGAATATAATGATTTGCAGTGTAGTATTCAATATCATTTTAAATCTCTATTTGATTCCCAGATTCGGTATTAATGGGGCTGCCTTTGCATATGTGGCGGCCCTGGCTTTTGTAAACCTAAGTTCTGTTTATTATATAAAGAAGGAGCTCCAGATATTTACCATTTACTTGCCCTTCTTCCCTGGCGAAAGGGGAGAAGATAAATCATGACTGTCAAAGGTTACCATTACTTAATCATCGGCGGTCGCCGGTTCTTTATGGTTGTATCTTAAGGAGCATCCCAAGGTTTATGCGGCTGGTTTAAAGGAGCTTCGCTTTTCCTATACCGGGTATCCTCTCACTGCTAAATATCGCCATGAGGAAGGTGTGGAATTGCAACTTTGATGAATTACCTAATAATAAGGAGATTTGAATGAAGCATCTTTTACGGAGGATTACAAGGATTATAATAAGGGATCGCCGCGACTTTTTATTGAAAGCCATGCCTAAAGAGGCCATAGTTGCGGAAATTGGCGTATACAAGGGGGAATTCTCTAAAAAAATATTAGATATGACAAATCCGGTGAGATTGCATTTGATAGATCCTTGGAAATTTGAAGATGATGAGATCTATGAGGATTCCCTTTATGGGGGTGCGCAAGGAGTCGACCAAGGGAACATGGATGAAATATTCAATGATTTGTTAAAAATATTTGCCAGTGAAATAAATAAGTTACAAGTTATTATCCATCGAGCCTCATCAGAAGAAGCTTGTATCAATTTCGAGAATAATTATTTTGACTGGATTTATATTGATGGTAATCATTTGTATGATTATGTGAAGAAGGACTTAGAATATTATTATCCTAAAGTAAAGGTCGGGGGATTTATTACAGGAGACGATTATACCGAAGGCGGCTGGTGGAAAGGCGGGGTAAAAAAGGCCGTGGATGAGTTTGTTAATAAGGGATTGGTAAAGTTGATTCGAATTCAAAATCAACAATTTAAATTACAAAAATTATATTAGGGCTCTTGCCGGAAACCCTAGCTTTAATAATTTCCTGAAGGAAAGGGATAAGGTGTCCATAGATTATCCGAATATTCGGCTTATTGCCAAGACAATGAAGGATAAGAATCTTTCCGGCAAATGTATCACATTTGGGGTGCAAGGCATTCAAGGACAATATGATGACGTGAAAGATATTTTAGCGCAGGAAGGCTATAATTATAGGGAGCTGACTAGTGATGAAATTTTAAATGATGAAATCACCTATTTTGGCAATAGCTTGCATCAGAATAGCTTTTTCAAAATGATAGGATTCTCATCTGTAGAAAGTCTGGATTATTTTCCTTATGAAAAACCTACATACGTATTGGATCTTAGTAAGCCAATACCCCCCGAGATGCATGAAAGATATGATCTGGTATATGATGGAGGGACAACCGAGCATTGTTTTGACATTAAACAGGTGTTTTCAAATGTGGTCAATTTATTGAAGCCTAATGGTAGGGTAATTCACACATTGCCCATAAGTGGTTGGTTAAATCATGGCTTATATCAATTCTCACCAGAAATATTGTCCGGATTTTATGAAGCAAACGGTTTTAACCAGATAACAGCAATAATAATTATCCGAGGAATTCGTAAGGCATACGGTATAATTTATGATCCCAAATACATCAAGACCTTAAATCACCTGCGGAAGAAGATAAGTATTTTTTTTACTGCCAAGAAAAATGACCATGTATCTAACATTGCATATCATGTTCAGTCGCAACTGGCTGAAATAATTCGCGATAAAAGTGAAGCCAAGCCTAGTATAATTAATAGGATTAAAAACAAGATATTACAATCTCGTCGTCATAATCTTCTTGCAATGATTTTATTCAAAATCTCCTGGCAGTGTTATTTTAATATACAACGTATTTCCATTTATAGGAACAGAATAATACTTTAAACACCTTTCAACTTAGGTTGGTTGATAAAAAAGAGAGATTGATAAATTTATTATTAAGGGATTAATTTATAATGGCTATTCAAGTGCTGAATAGACCCATAGACCTAATGATTATTGGGGCGCAAAAGACCGGAACCACCTCGCTATTGCGTTATCTGGGACAACATCCGGAGATTCTTACACATATTCAAAGTGAAATGACTTACTTTATCCAGGAGTATGGCAAAGATTACCAAGAAATATTCTTTAAATATTTTTCTAATGGTAACCCTCAGGGCAAAATAATATTAGCTAAGCATGTTTATGTAATGTATTGCCCGGAGGCCATCCACCGTCTTGGGGCGCACAATCCCCGGATGCAGGTGTTATTGATGCTTCGCAATCCTGTCCAGCGGGCTTATTCAGCCTATTGGTATGCCAGAAGAATGGGATGGGAGACGGCAAGCACTTTTTCCGACGCCCTCCGAATGGAGGAAGCTCGTTTAAGAGAAGGATGGCAAAAATGGAGACAATGCGCTTACATCTACAATGGAAAATATTATCCCCATGTAAAAAGGTTGTTTGATAAGTTTGCCAAGGAGCAAATTCATATATTTCTCAGCGATGACCTTAAAGAAGACCCGTCAAAGGTTTGCCGCCAGATTTTTACCCTGTTTCCAATAAACCCAGATTTAATTCCCGAAATTGAAAAAAAACACAATATTGCCACGCAAGCCAGATCTGAAACCATGGCCAGAGTCCTGGCGTGGACTATTAACCCCGATAATCCGTTAAGAAATAAACTGAAAAGATTGTTCTCGATTATTTGCCCCTCTCATCTTCACTTCTCCTTCCGGCAGTTTTTAATGGAAATTAATAAAAAGCCTTTTTCCCCCCCGCCTATGGATTTAGGCACGCAATTATCTTTAATTGAAATTTACCATGAAGATAATGAGAGGCTGGGGAAACTTATAGGCCGCGATTTAAGCCATTGGAGCCTTACAAATGCATGATAAGCTTTTAAAAGGCCTGATTACCGGCATTCTTTTTTACCTTCTTATATCGGTTTCATTCGCAGAGTTCCTGGACGGATTTGCAAACATAAAGTTGGACATTTATTATATAAGCACTACTTACCGATTATCATTATTGTTATTTTCAATGATGTTAATAATATATTTTCCATTAGAATATGGCAAATATATTATTTTTATTATATTGTTTATTGCCACACACACAATTATTAGATTAATTACTTTTGAAATTTCATCCGAGGCTATTTTTACAGATTTACAATATACGACTAGAAGCATATTAATGATAGTGGGAATCGTAATGTTTTTGTGTTGTATAGAAGTGGAACGAGTAAATGAGCTTTTCCGCAAGTTCTTTCCTGTTCAATGGATATTTATTACCTGTGCCGTTTTGGCCAATATAGTTTTTGATTTTGGGGAAGTTTACAAGACACGCATCCCTACCGTCCTAAGGGAGGGATTCCATTCGTTCTTCCAATCAGGGAACCAGATAGCTATTATTTATTCAGTTTCTTGGTGGGTTCTAGCCATGCGTTTTAAATCATTAATGGTAAGAAGCATGTTAACCGTGATCAGTGTGGCGATCCTGTTGGCCATGGGCAGCAAAGCAGGAGCTGCCATAATTGTTGGGATGGTAGGTTTGGCTACTTACAAAAAAATTTATGATTATTCGAAAGGAACATTTGCGTTTACTTGCATAATTTCTTTAGTAATTGGCGGTTATATTCTTCTGAATTTTGAAGAGACCGTGTCGGTGATCGCGAATTTATTTCTCAATTACTCCGGCGAGAGCTCTCAACTGCAAAAAAAAGTAAGAATGCTGGGCGCTTTTTCTGGCATGGTGAGTCAGAGAGACGTTTTTGTTGCTGATGCTTTAGATATTATAAGTAAATATGATCTTAGGCAAATTATTTTTGGAGCCAATTTCTACGCGTATTCTAAAGCAATGGGTACTTATATTACAAAAGGCCCAATAAATACCGCAGAGGTAGATCCCATAGACCTTTTAGGGGGATTCGGGATTTTAGGCTTATTATTAGCTTATGTACCTCTTTTTATAACGGCTATACTTTTATTTAAAAGGCAAAAATACGCCGATGAGGCGGCTAAAAAATTGCATAATGATAACTTACCGGCCACCCTATATGGAATCTTTATAATTATGTTAATATTTTCTTGTTTGACAGGACATGTATTTTTATGCCCTTTATCCATGGCTTGCCTAGGGTTAGCCTACGGTATAACTTATCATTTGATTTCCACAAAACCCTTAAGGTCCAATAGGATATTAAGAAAACATGAAAATCCTCTATATCAATAACTATCATTATCCCCGTGGCGGGGCGGACAGGATATATCTTGAAACCGCGGACTTACTGAAGGCCCGAGGACACGAAGTAATTTATTTTAGTGTAAAGGATCATAATTCCATACCACTTCATCAGAATGAATACTTTGTTAGACCGGTCAACTTTTTCTCCAAAAGGATTTCCGAAAACCTAATCAATAGTTTTAAGTTTATTTATTCAATTGAAGCTAAAAAAAAATTAGAATTAATTATTAAAAAAGAGAAGCCAGACTTAGCGCATTTGCATATTTTTTATGGGCGATTGACATTATCCATTCTGCCCATATTAAAAAAATACAATATTAAGACTGTAATGACAATACACGATTATAAATTGATATGTCCTACCTATAGGTTATTAGATAATGAATGCAATTTATGTGAAAAATGCGCCTCAGGGAGTTATATTTATTGTATTTTAAAAAAATGCAATAAAGGAAATTTATCCTACTCCGTTGTTGCCGCATTAGAAACGTTTATAAGAGATCTTTTTTTTCCTTATGAAGAATACATAGATAAATTTATTATGGTCAGTAAATTTGTTCTAGAAAAGCATGTAGAATATAAACCCAGCTTAAAAAATAAAGCAGTCAATATTTATAATTTCACTGAAATATGGGGAAATAATAATAAAATATATGGGAGCCATGATTATTATTTATCTTTCGGGAGATTATCAAGAGAAAAAGGATTGTTAACGTTATTGAAAGCTTGGAGGAAGTTCCCGAGATTAAAGTTAAAAATAGCCGGTGAAGGAGAATATCGGAACGAAATCTGCCAATTCATCAAGGAGAACCATCTTACCGACGTCGAAATGCTTGGATTACTTAACGGAGATGATTTAATTAGGCAAATCCAGGGGGCTAAATTTATTGTGGTGCCTTCAGAATGGTATGAACCCTTTGGCCTTACCATAATCGAAAGTTTTGCTCACGGGACCCCTGTTATTGGTGCCAAAATAGGGGGAATTGCGGAATTAATTAAAGACAAATATAATGGAATTCTCTTTGAAAGTAATAATGTAGTATCACTTGCAGCTGCCATTCGAGCAGCAGAAAGTATTTCTCAAGAAAACTATTACCAGATGAGTAAGAAGGCGTTTGAATCAGTTAATAACCAATTTAATAAGGAAATTTACTATAATAATCTGATTGAAGTTTATAATGATCTAGTAGAAGCATCCAGATAAATAGAAACAATAATTATTACTCAGCGCATTTAACTGATTATTTTTTACGTATATTGGACTTGTTATCCTTGAAAATAGTTAGCAACGATATCCAGTCCGCATTGGCGGCTCCGGAGGTAGCTTCTGACCTTACTCAACCAGCACTTGCTGTATATCGTAACCGCGCTATGAACATAGTTAAGAAGTTAGCCAAAAGAGTTATTCCAGGAGTCTCCTGGCAGAACCCTTGGATTAATTTGATATTAAAAGCGTTAGATCCAATCGATCTAATGGTGCGCATTCCTAAAGGATTAGGGCACTTGCCTATATATTCTATTCGAGTTCGGTCAAATGGAATAACCAAACAATTCGGGGGGAGATATTTCGCCAAATACGGAAAGGTAATTAGTAACATATTACAAGAAAAAGCTTTCCTTAATCATAATAGTAATGTCCTTGAAATAGGCTGTGGCTGTGGAAGAATCGCGGTAGCATTAGCTGAGATATTAGATGAGGGAAACTATACCGGGATAGATATTGAGAAAGTTGCATTAAGTGCCTGCAAGACAAGCAATCGCCTCATCGATAAAAAGTTTAAATTTGATTTTATGGATATTTATAACAGAGAATATAATCCAGAAGGGAAGTATCTGGCGAGTCACTTTGATTTTCCATTTAAGGATGAAAATTTTGACATAATATTTTTAATCTCGGTATTCACTCATATGGTTCCCGATGATATATCCAATTACATTAAAGAAATTTGTCGAATGGTAAAGAGGAATGGTTTTTGTATGTTCAGCGCTTTTCTAATGGATTATGGAACCATGACCCATGGTCTATCTTTCCCATTTCACGATGGTGAATGTCATTTCTATAATCAAATAATGCCAGAAATATCGGTTGGCTATTATTCATCTTTCTTCATTAATGAATTTGCAAAACACGGGATGTCATTGGCTTGCGGTCCTTCAATCGGGAGTTGGAGGAATGATCCCTATATAAAACCGTCGTCGGAGTTTTCGCAGGATATCCTCCTTTTCACCAGAGGATGACTGGAAATTAATTAACATTCTCAAGGCCGCAGGTTACTTTTATTGTGGTGGATTCCTGCCAGAGCCATTTTAAGGACTGAAATTTAGCGTCATAAAATATTCCTCAAGTTTCATACCATAATAGTCAAAAGCTATTGCCTCCAAAATCATGGAAGATTCGGAATTCAATTCGTTTTCCATATGGGGTTAGGATCATAAAAATGGAATTCAACCAAGAAGAAGATAAGTGCCGGCGTCTAATATTTGTGGTGGGAAACAGCAGGAGTGGCACCACCATGGTTAGCCGCATCCTGGGATTGAATTCGCAGGTATTTTCTTTTGGCGAGTTGCATTTTTTTGAGCAGTTATGGTCCCCCCAGGACAGGGGGCGCCTTCTGGCTCCTGATGAAGCCCGGGGGCTGACTGCCGCACTTTTGCGGAGACAGCGAGAAGGTATCCACCACCAGAGCCGAAAAACTTATGACCGGGAGGTGGAGCGGATTCTGGCGGAAATCCCCGAAGAACAGAGATTCCCGGAAAACATTTATAAAACCTTCCTCTGCTATGAAAGCCAGGAGCACCGCAAAGATATTCCTTGTGAACATACGGGACAAAATATTTTTTACCTCCGCGAAATACTGGACCTTTTTCCTGACTCTAGAATCGTTAATATGGTGCGAGACCCCCGGGATGTGCTGGTATCTCAAAAACGTCGCTGGAAGAGGCGTTTTTTGGGAGGGAAACGAGGAATTCCGTTTAGGGAAGCAATTCGGGATTGGTTCAATTACAATCCGCTAACCATCAGCCAGCTTTGGAAATCAGGCATCGAAGCAGCCAAGGAATATTCCCGGGACTGCCGCGTACTTATGTTAAAATTCGAAGACCTCCTTGAAGATCCAGATAAGCAATTAACCAGACTCTGTGACTTTATTGGCTTACCCTATGAAAGGAGCATGCTCGAAGTGCCGCACATCGGGTCTTCCAGCGGACGGGATAATCCGAGCAGGAAAGGAATTAACCAGGACAGGACCGGAAGCTGGCAAAATGGCGGCTTGAGCCCGACAGAGGTCTATATTTGCCAAAAAATAACCAGAAACCTTATGCAGCAATATGGTTATAAAATCAGCGATATTCAGCCAAACCCGGTTAGGCTGGTTTTTTACATGATGACCTTTCCCTGGAAAATATTAATAGCTTTTATTTTGAATTTAAAAAGGATGAAAAATGTAAAGGAAACTTTTAAAAGGCGTTTAAGGTATAAAAAAGAGGGGCAACTGCCATGATTGCCCAATTGGACTCCCACTATATAAGGACGCGTCCCATAAAAACTTTGAGTCGTTTAATAAGCTATACTTTTTTTGAAGGACGTCCTTTAACCACTCGAGGGAGATGGATAAATCCCCTGGTTTTTTCATTCCTAAAAGCCGCCGCCAAAACACCACTGCTAAAAAAAGTCATAAAACCCATCTTTATCTTGGGAACCGGCCGCAGCGGAACAACAATCTTAGGTAGAATATTATCCATGCACCCCGAGGTGGGCTTTCTCAACGAGCCCAAAGCAATCTGGCATTATTTATATCCTTTTGAAGATCTCATTGGTAATTACAGCAGGGGGGCGGCCAACTATCGCCTCGGACCCGGAGAGGCAAGCCAGGACTTGGTCGAGAAAGCTCATAGGATATACGGGGCCTATCTTTTCTCAACTTTCTCTAACAGGATTGTGGATAAATACCCCGAGCTGATATTCCGGATTCCTTTTGTTAAGGCCATTTTTCCAGATGCCAAGTTTCTATTTCTGGTTCGCAACGGGTGGAATACTTGCCATTCCATCATGAAATGGTCGAAAAACCGTTCCAGCGAAGTTGATCATGAGAGGCACGACTGGTGGGGAGTAAATAACCGAAAATGGAAGCTGATCGTGAGTCAACTTGTTTTAAATGAGCCAAGATTTTTTATGAAACATCAGGATATCGCCGCTTTGACCCGCCAAGTCGATATGGCCGCGGTGGAGTGGATCATCACGATGCAGGAAGGGTTAAGAGCCCTCAGTACTTATCCTGCCGAAACCATACAGATGCTCAGATATGAGGACCTGCTTTCCCAACCTAAAGAATTTTTAAGCGTTATTTTGGATTTCTGTGAATTAGGGAATGACGCCAAAGTCTTTGAGTTTGCTCTTAAATCCCTGAAACCCGGCCGTTTCAATAATTCTGTGGACCTCCACCCGGCGATTCAAGCGGAATTCATGGAGACCATGCACGATATGGGCTACTTATAAAATGACCGACCGCTGGTTATCTATTTCGCGCAGATAGGAGTTCTGATGTTAATAAGGAACATATTTTTATCAGTGGTCTTGCTTATCTTCCCCACGGTGGCATTCTCTAATCCCTGGATGCCCACCCCCAAAGAAATAAGATACTTTGAGGGAACGACCAATGTGGGGAGCCGGAGCCAGTTGGTG
>Ga0233423_10001711_pt1 | contig 10879 bp, 13 predicted proteins | sample Watercolumn_Mata_FD_180713 | JGI IMG/M metagenome (GOLD analysis project Ga0233423, IMG submission 180713) | Freshwater microbial communities from Lake Matano, South Sulawesi, Indonesia - Watercolumn_Matano_2014_112_MG | ecosystem: Environmental > Aquatic > Freshwater > Lake | place: Indonesia... | reverse complement strand
GCACCCTCTGTCGCATGGCAGAAGGTTTTAATAATCCCTTCTTCTCCCATCATGAACGGGTCAAGGTTCCGTGATATCCGCCCGCAGATTTCCGTATGATGCGTAGGATCGATAAAGTCGGGGCCGACCTTGAACGGCTGGACCCGCATGCCCTTTGCTGTCAGTGCTGCCATCAGCCCGGTAGCTATTGTAGTCTTCCCGCAACCGCTATGGGTTCCGGCAATTACCAGACGGGGGATCTGCCGCTTCATTTATTTCTCACAGTACCGGAATTTTTCCAATGGTGAATTAAAAGGATGTCCTTAATCATCAAAATACGTATCATCTATTCAGTCTCTGGCAACACCCTGATGCCCGGGATTTTTGTTGTATTAACTTTTTCTGTTAATAAAGTTGACATATCGTTATATAAGGATTGTTTTAAAAGGTAACCGATGGATATGGGAGAATCCTACACCCGATACAAAAACAGAAAAACGCTAACAGATAAAAACCTACTTGCAGTGCTAAACGAAAAGAATATGTTATTATTTTCTTTTCCGGATAAACCGGAATATACCATAGGTGATACCGATAATACAGGCTATGATAATGCTCAATAAAACCGGGTTTGAAAGGATTGCCGCAGGTCCCGTCTGTTCTGAAACGTTTACTTCCACCTTCATCGTATCAGAGACATAGGTATTATCAAGGGCGTCCTTGTACCGGATCTCTGAATCCAGCCCGTATACTTTTATCGTTGCATCGCGATTGATACTCACTTCATAGGATGCCTTAGCCGATTCACCGGGATTGATATCCCCAAGATAGGCTATATCATCATTACTTGTAAACGGGTCTATGGTACTGATCCGTCCCTGGGCACTGTAAACCTTGGTACCACCTGTGTTCATATATTCAACGGTAATAACTTTTTTCTGGCCGGGATGGATTTCCGGAGGTGGTGATACAACCGCGAAATCGATCTTCCCGCCAACGGGGATACCAACAGTCTCACTTTGCGACGTGATTGTGTCCCCATCATTGTTCTCATAAACAACAACAATATCGACAGGATAGGTAGATTGTTCTGCTTCGGGAGCTACCGATACCTTGTAACGGCTCTCAGCAACCGATCCGGATAGAAAATTCCCTATGTATACGCTGCTGTCAGTAGGTATTATGGGGCTGGCGCCGTTTCTGACAATTTTAATGACAGCTTTTTTCCCGTCTTCATACCCTGAGTTCCTGATCCGGAGTTTTATGTAGCCCTCCGTCCCGACATTCAGGTGCTCGGGTTCAGCAGCCAGAACCGTAAATGATAACAGAGGTTTGATTTTTATCGGCAGTGAAAGAGTCTTGTTGGTATATTTATAATAATAGCGGATAGAATCAGTCCCATACTGATCAGCTGTCATTAAAAAAGTGTAATTCAGGATTACCGGTAACATGTATATGCCGGCCTTAGCATCCTTGTTCACCTTTGCCTGAAAGGAACTCTTTACTGTACTCCCTCCCTTAAGATCGCCCACCATCTGGGGATCTGATTTGATAGTAAGTGGTGCATCCCCGGCTGTCAGTTGCACGATCATCAGCTTAGCCGTGTTGGGCTGATCATCGGGATCGACAATTGATGACTGGACAAATTTGTACTCATTCAGTCCGCTGTTCTCGACAACAAGCGGGATAGTGATATCATCCCCGGGAGAGAATTCATTTGTCCCGGAGATTGAAACTGAGATCTCCGGGCTGCCGGACATATATTTGGTACCAGCAGTTGCAGGATATGCTACAAAGGCAGAGAGAATCACAAGAATAAAGAGAAATTTTTCAATATGAATCATACCTGACCCCATTACAGGTGTGCACTCGAACAACTCTCCCTTATATTTAATCTCGATGTTTATATCACATTTGTCTGTAGTTATTAAAACGACAACAATGTCGCTTTGGAGGTCTCAAAACCTGACAAAAAAAGAGATTCAAAGCATTCTTCGCTTAGATACGATCATGAAAATGCCTGATCCTATCAGGAGTCCGGATATCAAAGTAATTGGAGAGAGTGAAGCATATGTTGTTTTTGTTCTGGCAGATGCCTGTTCAGGAGTCCTGATAATCTGGGTCGATTCAGTTACTACAACCGTTACAGGAGATGTAGTCGGTACCATTGTCGGGGTAATGGCGGTTATTAGAGGAGAAGGACTTACTTTTGGTGCTGTCCGGGTAGCGAAAAACGGTTTTCTCTCATATGCTTTATCGAGATTCGTTTTTGCATCGGAATATGTCGGATCGAGATAAACTGCCATTTTAAAACAATCCAGTGCATTACTGTAATCCTCAAGCCCTGCATAAGCGAGGCCCTTATTATTCCAGATCTCGGCGTTTTTGGTTGTTATCTGTGTACACCGGTTGAATGCTTCGAGAGCATCTGCGTACCTGCCGACAGAGAGGAGTTCGAGGCCCTTCTGGTTCCATCCATCCAGATTGAGGGAATCCAACCAGACACAGCGATCAAATGCGGCAATCGCTTTTTCTGACTGATTCAGATGCCTAAATGCCTTTCCCTGATTGCAGTATGCATCAGCGACATTGAGCCTGACAGTGAAAAACACATCATATGCAGTTGTTGCATTTTCATACTGACCAAGGGAAAGAAGTGAATATGCACGGGCGTTCAGCGCATCAGGATTTTTACTGTTTATGGAGAGAGCAGTATTGGCAGCGATCAATGATTCGTTAAATTTCATAAGATTATTGAGTGCTATCGCTTTACCGGCATAAGCGTCTGCATAGTTTTTATCGGCAGCAATCGCTTTGTCGTAGTACCCGACGGCAGCTTCATAGTTACCCAGCGTGGCTTCGTTTTTTGCCCTGTCATACCAGTCGGAAGCATCTTCTGCATGCACCGCGGAAACGACGATGGATAATGAGATAAGGAAAATTACGAAACTGGTAATCAAACGGTTTTGCATGCACGGAATTGGCTGTAATAAAAGATGAATGTATTCCTTTTTCGTCATATAACGAAGACTATTTAATTATTATACTCTTCATCAACACAGATTAATTAAAATCAAACTGATCGCGAATTTATTTGAGAAGAATGGGCTGAACTATTTTCTATTTATGATAAAAACGTTGTTTTAGGATAATATTCAGGATAATAAACAAACGGAAGAATACTATTGTTTCGGTATGCCTGCTAATCAGATCATACGGTACGTCTCAAGATTCATGGGAGAGTGAGTCTCGATATGGTACCGTTTGTAAATCGAACTCGCAAGATCGATCGTATTGTTCTCATCCCCATGAATGCAGAATATTTTCTCTGGTTTTGGCTGAACCTGCCCGACAAAGTTCATCAATTGTCTTCGATCCGAGTGACCGGAAAATCCGTCGATCGTGATCACGTCTAGGTTTATCGTAATCGTACCTTTTCTTCCCATGGGCACTTCACGCCACCCTTTCTGGATCCTCCGTCCCTGAGTTCCTTCTGCCTGATATCCGACAAAGACCAGCGCGTTCCTTGGATCCTGCGCGAGCCCGTTCAGGTATTCCATGACCGGACCGCCGTTGAGCATCCCGCTCGTTGAGATGATAACGCATGGCTCGCCGCCGATGACTTTCTCACGGACATCAGTGGAATCGACCTGCTGGAAACACTCAGCTAGGAACGGATTCATACCTTCCCGGAAGATTTGGTTCCGCAGGTCATTATTGAGATATTCAGGATATGTCGTATGGATTGCTGTTGCCTCCCGAATCATCCCGTCGAGATAGATCTTCACTTTCGGTATCTTTTCAAGGCGTATCCCTTCCTCCAAGGCAAGCATGACTTCCTGAGACCGACCGACCGCAAATGCCGGGATGATCACCTTCCCGCCCCTCGAGATCACCGTACTGATTGTCTCGTAGAGTTTCAGCTCTGCATCAGAACGTGCCGGCTGGAAATCATTGGAGCCGCCATAGGTACTTTCCATAAAAATCGCTTCGAGACGGGGGAACTGGCTGATGGCCGGGTTGAAAAGCCGGCTCCTGCTATAGTTGAAATCACCCGTAAATGCGATATTGTAGAGCCCGTCACCGAGATGGAAATGAGCAATCGCGGAACCGAGGATATGCCCCGCATTGTGGAATGTCAGTTTGATATCGGGGGCGATATCGGTTACACTGCCATAATTGAGTGTTATCGAGTGTTTGATATATTCCTTGACCTCGTTGCTGCTGTAGGGAACTTTACGGTCTTCCTTATGGATCACATCTAGGTAATCCAGTTGCAGCATAGCCGAGAGGTCGCGGGTCGGTGGCGTAGAATAGACGGGACCGGCGTATCCATATTTATACAGGAGGGGAATGAGTGCACAGTGATCCAGATGCGCATGTGTCAGTACAACTGCGTCCAAGGAGGAGAGCGGATGGATTTCAGGGACATAGAGAAACGGCGTGCCGTTATTATTATCCGGCTTCTCTCCGCAGTCAATGAGAACCCGGCTGTGGGGTGTTGTGAGAAGGAATGCTGCCCGGCCGACTTCCCGGCAACAGCCCAGCATTGTGACACGCGCCCATTGTTCCTTTTTAATCGCGTCCTTCCCATCTTCATCTTTGATTACGATATCGCGGTGAATTCTCCGGCCAATTGTGCGTAAAAACTGTTTGCGGTCTTCGTTTACAGCCCTGAGGTACTGCCTGACCTGTTTGACGGTTGTGCTTTCGATGGGGGGTGTCCGTGCAACTTTCGGAGTCCATCCGATATGTTTGGTAATCTCGCGCAGGGTAGCGCCGTTCTTACCGATAACCACTCCAGGCTTCTCAGCTTCGATCAGTACTTCACCGGTATCAGCATCAAAAAAGATGTCTGTAATGCCTGCATTTTCCGGCACAACGGTTTTGATATCTGTTACCGCCTTTTCCGGCTCTTCCAGGATTGTTGGACGTACTACAATACGTTTCCGTAAGTCACGGGCGAGGAGTCGTATAAGATCGGCTTCGTCCGCAAATTTCTTGGGATCCTCAGTATAGATTACAAGCTCCGGACCTTCAAATTCAACCTGTGTGACCGAAATGCCACGGGGAACCTTCTCGTTAATCTTGTCCCTGAGTTCCTTCAACCGTTCTTCAATAAGCATAGAGTTAACGTCCTAAAAAGAGTTAATTGGGAGTATTTGCCAGATAACGCCGGAGTGTTTCTTCACTCAGCTCCTGGTACTTGTCTTTGGTTATCACCACGACATGGATGCCCTCTCCTGAACCTGCATCCCGTTTCATCGCGGATTTCAGTGCCCTTATCGCAAGCTCGATTGCCTCATCCTCATTCAGGCCGGGTTTGAAACGGTCTTCGAGCACACCATATGCCATGGGTGAACCGGATCCTGTCGATACGATATCCTCCTCCCTTGTCGCACCGCCTAGAGCATCAACCGAGAAAACACCTGGTCCATGCTCATCTACGCCTCCGACAAGAAGCTGGACATAATAGGGGAAGTACCTGTTCTGGTTGAGATAGTTGGAGAGCAACGTTGAAGCTGCACCGACCGTGATCGGGCGGGATCTCCGGATCTGATACAGGCTGCATTCGACAGTCAGGATCCGGGCCAGCTGCTGGGCATCGCCAACGCCACCGGCTGTTGTCATTCCGATCCTGTCTGCGATCTGGTAGACCTTTTTCGCTTTCCTGCTGGCGATCATGTATCCCATGGTCGCCCGTTTTTCTGTGGCGAGGATAACTCCATCGGTGAAGACCAGACCTACGGTAGTTGTCCCCTTCATGGAATCCTGGTACTGTTCCGGCATATTCACACCTAAAAAGTTTTCATAAACGCTATAAATTACAATAAAAGCGCTCTGTAATTTAAAATGATATCAGAAAATTTAAAGGTTTTTATTCTGCAGCTTTGCACAGCACACGGATTAGTTCACGGTCATAGAGCATGGCAACTAGTCGCTTATCTCCATTTACTACTGGAAGCTGATCAATACGGGCACGACGCATTTTGAGAGCACATTCACTCACTTCAGCATTCTGGGGTACGGAAATGACATTTTTCACCATTGCAGTTTTGACCGGCCGTTCCGGAAGCTGCACTTTGGATATTCCATAGCTGATGGTGTGCATATCCCTGATGCTTTCCCATGTCCATTCATCATCATCAGTACCATTGGAGAAATCGGAAACCCCTACAGAGTCCTCAATGCTGGAGTTCCGAATCAGATCACGTTCTGAGATAATACCCTGCAACCGGCTTTCCGAGTCAAGGATTGGTATGGCATCGACCCCTGAGATCTCCATGATTCGTCCGACAAGAGGGAGGGGGGTTTCTTCCCAGAGTGCAAATGTCTGGCTGACGAACGCGTCCTTGATCTCTTCCTTAATCTTGAGTTGTGCTATGGCATGGATGAGATCTGCTACAGAAAGCAATCCCACTAGTTTCCCATTTTCTATAACAGGGAGTCTCCGGATCCGATGGGTGACCAGCAGGCGGGCTGCATCCCGGATATCCGTATCGGGCGTTATTGTTACCGGTTTTGCAGTCATGAGCAGGCCTAACTGTGTCTCCTCAGGTTTCCGGAGAAGATCTTTACGCGTGATAATCCCGACCAGTTTTTTATTCTTAATCACGGGGACTCCGGATATTCCCGTTCTCTTCAGAATCTTAAGTACGTCATCTCGGTTGCCCGGTATTTCGATATGGACAACTTCTGATGTCATATAATCCTGTGCTGACATTTCTGTTATGATCTCACCACCATTGCAGATATTTTTCCATGAGTGATGACAAAGTCGCTGACACTTCCAAGGAGAAGCCGGTCGGCTTTTCCTTTTCCATGAGAACCAATAATAACCAGATTTACTTTCAGCTGTTCGGCAAGTGAAATGATTTCGGAGCCCGCATGTCCCTGTTTCATGTAGGTGGTAAGCGTGACGCCCTTTTCTGAGGAAAGAGATCGGGCCTTAGAAAGGACCTGTTCTCCTTCATTCTCGAGTGCCTGGTACATAATCTCTACTGTGTTATCCGCAGGCAGAGATGAGAAAAGACCTGTCTCGATAACATAGATAGCATGAAGCCTTGCACCATGCAACCTTGCTTCTTCGAGTGCAATTGAGAATGCCTGATCGCTCGCCTTCGAGCCGTCAATTGCAACAAGGATTTCAGAAGACACGGGCATCACCCAGAATAAACATGGCATTCTACTTGAATTTATGAATTAAAAACGTTTTTGCAGGAACCAATCGAAAATCCCCGTTTTACAATGCTTGCTGCAATGTTTTTTGAGAAGAGAAGATTGGATCTACGGGGATTGAGAATAAAGAAATTGGCATGCGCGCCTTTTTTTATAAAGAATGGCTCTTTTAATAAAGTTGATGCACCTACGGCCATCCGGATTGCATTTTCCGGATCGATTCTATAAATCGTATGGAGAAATGCCATCTCTGCAAGCATGTCCGGCTGGACGAACATTGCATTATCGGTACCGAGGAAAATTTTGCACCCAGTATCCAGCATCCGCTGGACCGGAGGATTGTTCCGCGATTGGGTAACTGACAATATCCAGTTTGATTGAGGACAGATCGCAATGGGGATGTTGTGATCTGCACACTGTTTTAATTCGGTGTCTGAAGCATGGGTCGCATGGATGATAAGATCAGGATCATAGGACAGCGCAGCCTCAATGTCCCTGTCGTCTTTCTCCCCAGCATGGAATGCAACAAGTTTACCTGATCCTTTTGCATCTGAAACTATCCGTTCAATATCAGGTACATCCCGGATACTGCTTATGCCGAGTCCTTCAGCTGTTTTCTCTCCCCCATCCCTTCCAAAAATCAGGGGTTGGAACGGGAGGTTTTTAACAGCCTGCCGGAACACTGATACTCCTGAGATTCCTCCCTCACGGAAATCCGCACATCCGGCACAACCCCGTCTGACCATCAGATATGCACTACTACGGATTGCTTTCATTATTTCTTTCTGAGGCGTTGTGGCAAGGAGCCTGTGTTTAAATCCGTGGGGAGGAGTTACTAGAGATTCAAGATCCCCTGACAGGACACCATCCATCCCTACCGTATCTCCAAGGTGCGTATGGGCATTAAAGAACGCCGGACATATCCAGAGATCATGTACTTTGTTACTTTCGTCTATTGCGGTAATTATACCATGTTCGATGGTGATCTCAACCTGTAAGAGAGTAAGATCATCACCAACCAGTGCATTCCCAGAGATCATTCGTGGGATTTTGTCATTCATCCTGACTCTCCTTTTATATATCGTGAAACCAAATATGTATTCATGGCAAAGAAACAAGGCGGGCGGCTGATGTCCTCGGCAGGTCTTGTCAACTATTATGACAGTGAAGACCGCCGCGCAGTACACATCAGCCCTGTAATCGTAATGGCGGTGGCAGCCGCCATCGGAGTGGCAATACTCATTTTAAATATCATCTACTGACCCATCTCTTTTTTTAAAAGGTTCCTTGTGATATCTTCGGTTCTGGTAAAGTAGAGGCTGTCATGTCCGCCCCATGATGGGCAACCTCGGAAAACAACTGCAGGGACTCCGTTATTACTTTCCCCCATCACAAAATTGGCAAATCCCGCAATCTCGTCAACAACGGCCTCCTCAGTGATCTTAAGGATGTGGCCGAAGAGATCAGTGTCGCCACGGAAGTCACGGATGGCCTGCATCCCGCTCCACCCTATTGCATTCCCGGTCTGCCCGCGCCGGAAGGACCGCCCGCAGGTATCGGTTATGATGACCCCGATATTCTTACCGGACAATTTCCTGATCTCCAAGCGGATCTCATCAGCGGCTCTCATCGGATCCGGCGGGAGAAATATTATCATGCCGTCTTCGATATTGCTCTGATCCACTCCGGCCCGTACTCCGATATGGCCGAAAGGCAGTTCGGAAAGTATGAATGGGTGTTCCATGATTATATCTGCAGATGCATCAAGAACCGCCTGGATAAAACGCGGGTCTTCCCCGTTCAGCTTTCCGATGCGTTCTGCCCGTTCGCTGGGTAGTATAGAAGCTAGGGATTTTGTATAACCCTTGGCCTTGGAATAAATTGTTGATGCGATACATAGGATATCCCCCTCAGAAAAATCAATTTTTTTACAGATCAGGGACGGGATATTGTCACCTTTATTGATGATTGGCAGACCGCGAATGCCAATTACGCTTATATCTTCCATATCACCATACTGTGAGGGTTGCCTGATAAAGGCATTTCGTTTGGCACCTGCAGGGGATACTATTATAACATTTTTTCGATGCAGTTTCATCATCCGGCCGGTCAAAATGTGCGATATATATATATTGTGGGTATGCCGATTACCACTTTACCATGTATGTCATTGTCCGGTGCCCGGGTTGCCGGACGTTTACCTACGTGGACAGGTTCCAGCGCTGGAAGCTCTGTCCTGTCTGCGGTCAGGCTTATGAAGTCAGTCGTGTGCCCGCATACCTCGACGTTGAGGATTATGTCGAGGCTGAGCATATTGTGCGTAAGCTCCAGCAGTATCTACATACCATGAAGCGCAAGGATTTTACACCGGAAGAGATGGAAGATCTGCGCCGGCAGTATGCAATGTGGGTAAGAAAAAAAGTCTGACTGTAAGTTCATTTTTACACCGAAGCCCGCATTTTGGTCTGATGGAAGATCCCGCTTTCAGAACCCCGGCAGGAGGGGCCAAATTCGCACAATACATTTGTAGTCAGGCGCTCCACGTTTATCGGGTGCATCTATGAACCATTCTATCATCGGGGATAATCTCCAGATGGTGAAAATTGAGCTGTCTGCGTCGGAAGGGGTACTGGCTGAAGCTGGGGCGATGGTAAATATGAGCGGGAACATGCAGATGCAGTCGCATCTGTCCGGCGGGATAGTAAGTGGCCTGAAACGAGTTCTTGCGGGAGAAAGTCTTTTCCTGACAAAGTTCTATCCGGAAGGTAGGCCGGGATTTATATCGTTTGCCGGTAATTTCCCGGGTAAAATCTTTCCTGTCAATATTACCCCGGGCAAGGAGTTTATAGCCCAGCGTAATTCATTTCTCTGCTGTTTTGAGAGTGTCATACTTGATATCGAACTGGTGAAAAAAATCCAGACCGGTCTTTTTGGCGGAGCGGGGTTCATACTCCAGAACATGAGTGGGAATGGAACTGTTTTTCTCCATTGCTGCGGGGATATTATCACGCTAAATCTTAAAGAGGGTGAAATGATTAAGGTTCAGACAGGGCTTGTAGTTGGATTTGATAGTACGGTGTCTTATGATATTGCCCTTGTCAGCGGAATTACTTCAATTCTTTTTGCCGGGGAAGGCCTTTTTGTTACGACACTGACAGGACCAGGGACAGTTGTACTTCAGTCTATGGACATTGAAAGAATCGCGGCATCGATCATTCCTTACCTGCCAAAACCGAAAGAGGAGCCCAGAAAAAAGTGATCGGGACATAAAAATCCAGACCACCAACAAATTCGAATATACCTGACAGACTGCCTTTTACCTTATAAAGGAAAATGCATTGGTAAGGTTCCAGCTTAATTGCTGGGTCATACCAGTAAAATTGTCAGATAATTTAGCTACTATGCCACTTCCAGAAAAAAATAATCCGGTGAAACCGTTTACCAATGATGATGATTTGCTTATCTTCTGTTCAGGGCAGATGACGCTGGAAGCCATTATCGATGGGACAGGTGAATTTGAACATCTGAATGAACTGATAATGATCAGTCTTAAAAAGTGCGGCGGATTTACAGAAACCGAAGATTACTTAATGAAGGTACATCCAATCCTCGATCTACTTGAAAAAGAGATCAACTCCAGATACTGTCCGGGGTAGTGACCCTTTAATTAGTTGATGTTTTAAAAATCTTTTTTGAAAATAATTCATGAACGGACCAAACG
>Ga0233423_10001710_pt1:2500-10886 | contig 10886 bp, 5 predicted proteins | sample Watercolumn_Mata_FD_180713 | JGI IMG/M metagenome (GOLD analysis project Ga0233423, IMG submission 180713) | Freshwater microbial communities from Lake Matano, South Sulawesi, Indonesia - Watercolumn_Matano_2014_112_MG | ecosystem: Environmental > Aquatic > Freshwater > Lake | place... | reverse complement strand
TGACGGTCCCCACCTACCGGCCCGACGTCACCCGTGCGGCAGACCTCGTCGAGGAGGTCGCCCGCCTCCACGGCTACGACGAGTTCCCCTCCCGGCTGCCCAAGGGGGTGGGGGAGGGCCTGCCGGATTGGGAGGAGCGCCGCCGCCGCGTGCGCCGGGCCCTGGTCGGGGCGGGCTGCTTCGAGGTGCTTACCTTTTCCTTCCAGGGGCGGGAGGAGGTCGAGCGGCTGGGGCTCCCGGCGGGCGACCCCCGCCTCGCCATGGTCGGGGTGCGCAACCCGCTCAGCGAGGAGCAGTCCTGCCTCCGGACCAGCCTCCTCCCGGGGCTGCTGGCGGGGCTCCGGGCCAACGCGGCCCGCGGCCGGGCGGACTCGGCGCTCTTCGAGATGGGTCGGATCTTCCTGCCCGCCGACGAGGAACTGCCCCGGCAGCCGCAGCGGGTGGCCTTCGCCGCCACAGGGAGGCGGTCCGGGACGCTCTGGGAGGGCGATGCGGCGGAGTGGGACGCCCACGACGCCGTCGGCCTGTGGGAGGCCCTGGCGGCGGGCCTCGGCGTGGGGTTCCGCCTGGAACAGGCCGAGGAAGCCCCCTTCCATCCCGGGCGGTGCGGACGGGTGACGGCGGGGGAGATGGTGGTGGGCTTCGTGGGGGAGTTGCACCCCGCCGCTGCGGCCCGCTTCGGGCTCACCGGGCGGGTGGCCCTGGGCGACTTCGACCTCGACGCCCTGCTGGCGCCGGCCCCGCCGGCGGGGTTCACCGTGCCGAGCCCCTATCCGCCGGTGACCTTCGACCTCGCCTTCGACCTGGGGGAGGAGGCTCCCGCAGCCGCCGTCCTCGAGGCCGTCCGGGGGGCGGCCGGGCCCTGGCTCGAGGGGGCGGAGGTGTTCGACCTCTTCCGCGGCGGCCCGCTGGCGGCGGGACGGAAGAGCCTCGCCGTCCGCCTGGCCTTCCGCCATCCCCAGCGCACCCTGACCGACGAAGACCTGGTGCCCGTGCGCCGTGACATCATCGAGTGGGTCGCCTCCCGCCTGGGAGGGCGGCTCCGAGGAGGCTGAGCATGGACTTCTTGAGCGTCACCGACCTGGGGGCGGCGGGCCTCGCCGATGTCCTGGCCACCGCCGCCGCGGTCAAGGCCGACCCGGGGCAGGCTGCCGGGCGCCTCGCCGGGCGCAAGGTAGGCCTGTTCTTCGAGAAGCCGTCCACCCGCACCCGGGTGTCGTGCGAGGTGGCCTGCGCCGACGTGGGGGCGGTGCCCCTGGTGCTCAAGCAGGACGAGGTGGGCCTGGGCAAGCGGGAGTCCGTGGCCGACGTGGCCCGAACCCTCGACCGCTACCTCGACGTCCTGGCCTTCCGCGTCTTCCGCCACGGCGACCTGGTGACGATCGCCGCCCACGCCTCGGCTCCGGTCATCAACCTCCTCTCCGACCTGGAGCACCCCTGCCAGGCTCTGGCCGACCTGCAGACGCTGGCGGAGGCTCGGCCTCTCGCCGGGGCCTCGGTGGCGTTCGTCGGCGACGGCAACAACGTCTGCCAGTCGCTGCTGCTCGCCGGGGCGATGACGGGCGTCTCCGTGCGGGTGGCTTCCCCTCCCGGCTACGAGCCGCCGCCCGGCGTCGTGGCGCGCGCCGCGGCGCTGGCGGCTCCCGGGGCTGCCGTGGAGGTCGGCAACGACGCGGAGGCGGCGGTACGGGGCGTCGACGCGGTCTACACCGACGTCTGGGCCAGCATGGGACAGGAGGCCGAGGCCGCCGAGCGGCGCCGCCTGTTCGAGCCCTTCCGGGTCGACGAGCGCCTCTTCGCCCTCGCCGGCCCGCGCGCCATCTTCCTGCACTGCCTGCCGGCGCACCGCGGCGACGAGGTGACCGACGGGGTGGCCGACCACGAGCGCAGCCGCATCTTCGACCAGGCGGAGAACCGCATGCACGCCTTCAAAGCGCTGCTCCTCCACGTGGCAGGGTGAGCGACCTCTACCGCCTCCTGAGCGGCGACGTCGTGGCGGCGGCGCGCGCCCTGCTGGGGCGGCGCCTGCGAAGCGAGGTGGGCGGCGTCCCGTGCGAGGTGGTGCTCACCGAGGTCGAGGCCTACGGCGGGGCCGAGGACCCCGCCAGTCATGGCTCGGGGGGCCGCACCCGGCGCAACGCCAGCATGTTCCGCGCGGCGGGGACGCTCTACGTCTACCGCTCCTACGGCATCCACTGGTGCCTCAACGCCGTGACCGGGCCCATCGGGGAGCCGGCGGCGGTGCTGTTGCGCGCCGGGCGCCCGGTTCTGGGGGAGGAGGTCATGGAGCGCCGCCGGGGCCGGGTCGACCATCTCTGCGACGGGCCGGGGAAGCTGGCCCAGGCCCTGGGGGTGACGGGGGAGCACGACGGCTCGTCGCTCCTCGACGGGCCGGTGCGGCTGGTGGGGCATCCGCCGGCAGGCATTCGCATCGCGGCCGGGCCGCGGGTCGGGATCTCCCGGGCCGCCGAACGTCCGTGGCGCTTCCGGCTGGTCGAGCCCTGAGGAGGGCCTCGGTGAAGGAGGGCGGCTCTCGGCCCGAGGCCGGCCGTTGAGCTCCGGGGCGTAGGCTCAAGGGAGGCCCGGGCGGGGGGCCCCACAGAAGGGAGCCCGAGACCGGCAGACGCCAGCACGGCGGTGGGAATCCGGTCACGCCACGGCGTCGGCGGCGGGTCGCCGACACGGCGGATCGCGACTGCCGCCTCGAGGATGCTCTCCGCTCGCTCACACTGTCCGGCCGGTATCTCCACTGGAACGCGGCCGTTTCCGAGCCGCCGCAGACTCGGCGTGAGCCGTCAGAGGCTTGAGCAGGCGATGGGCAGCGACCCCGGTCGGGCCTTGCTCCCTCGCCGGGTCACGGCCTTGCCCCACCCGCAGGGACCGGCTCCAGGAAAGGGGGACCCAGATACTCCGGGGGACCACACACCAGAAGACGAAGAAAGAGAAGGAACCCTGCCAACCCCAGAAGGCGCACCCAGGAGTCCCACACCAGGGCTTCCAGGCACCCGAAGACTGCAGCGGCCACCAGGACAGCGAGGTTCTCCCACACGAACACCCTGCGCCACCAGCGCGGCCGGTCCAGGGCCTCCAGACGCGGGACACCCACAACGGCCTGCAAGACGCCTTCGGCCCTGACCTGCTCATCTGCAGGGACCACGACCGCCACTCGGCCGTCGTCCAAGCTGCTGAGAGACGGCCGCAGACCCGACCGGCGCAGCCACCCCGAGGCCCGCTCCGCTTCCGCCTCGGTAGCGAACACCCTCAGGACGAGCATGGCAGGCACAGTACTAGGGGCCCCTCGGTGCGGCGGACGGGGAGCGCCTGAGCCCGGCCTCGCCTCGGTGCCCTTTTAGGGGTTGATGAAGAGGGTGATGGTGCCCACCGCGGCCGGCGGGGACCCTGCGGCCGGGCTCTGGCCCCAGACCCGGCCCTGGTGCAGGGTGGCGTTGCCGGGGTTCGGCTCAGGGCCGACAGTCGAGTGGACCGCGAAGCCGTAGGTCTCCATGGCCCGGCGGGCGTCGGCGGCGAGCAGGCCCACGACGTCGGGGACGGCCGTCCCGGGCTCCGGCCCCACGACGGTGAGGGCCACCTCGGCACCGGGCTGGAGCGGGCTGTCGGGCGCCGGGTACTGGACCAGCACCGTCCCCGGCACGCGCCCCGGGGCCCCCACCCACTCGGCCGTGGCCTGGTAGCCGGCCGCCTCGAGCCAGGAGACCGCCTCCGCCAGGTCGCGCCCGGCCACCCCGGGCACGGTCCCCGTCGAGGGCAGTTCGACCCCTTGCGGGTTGTGGATGGGGCAGCGGACGGTGGGGGCGGCGTCGGGGCGGACGCGAACCGTCGCCACATGGGCCCGCGGGCAGAGGGGGCCGGCGAGGAATCCGGTGGACAGGTCGATCTGGACCTCGGTCAGTTCGCCGGCGTCGGCATCGGGGAGGTCGCGGTAGGGGATGCCCGAGAGGGCCCCGGTGGCGAAGCGGGCCCAGATCTGGGCGGGCCAGGTCCCGCCGGTGATGGTGAAGGGGGTGTACGGCGCCTCGAGGGGGCGGTCGCCTTCGGGGAAGCCCAGCCAGACGGCCGCCGCCAACTCCGGGGTGTAGCCGACGAACCAGGCATCGTACTGGCCCTCGGTGGTGCCCGTCTTGCCGGCGACGGGCCGGCCGATCTTGGCCTGCTGGCCGGTGCCCCGGGTGACCACCTCGGTGAGGGCGGCGGTGACCTGCTCGGCCACGTCCGGTTCCATGGCCTTGTGGATGGTCGGCACCGCTTCGAAGATCACCTCGCCGTCGGGGCCCTCGATGCGGGTGACCAGGATCGGGTCGATGTGCAGGCCCCCGGCGGCGAACGTCGCATAGGCCGAGGCCATCTCGAGGATGGTCACGTCCTGGGTGCCGAGGGCCACCGAGGGCAGCGGCTCCAGGGGTGAGGTGATGCCGGCCGCCCGGGCCACCTCGACGACGGCCTCGGGGTCGATGAGGGCCATGAGGCGGGCGTAGACCACGTTCACCGAGAAGACCGTCGCCTCGAGCAGGGTGAGGTTGGGGTAAGCCAGCTGGTTGAAGTTCTCCACCCGCCAGCGCCCGGCCTCGGTCCGGATGACCGCCGACCGCCCTCCCTGGAACTCGGAGTCGAGGCCGATGCCCGCCTCCAGGGCGGCGGCGAGGGCGAAGGGCTTGAAGGCCGATCCGGCCTGGCGGCGGCCCAGGGTGGACAGGTTGAACTGGGCCACGGGATCATCGGGGTCGTAGTAGTCGGCGCCGCCCACCAGGGCGATCACGTAGCCCGTGCGGGGGTCTACCGCCGCCAGCGCCGCCGACGGCCCGCCGTCGGGCAGCACCGAGGCAACGGCGGCCTGAGCGGCGACCTGGGCCGCCGGGTCGAGGGTGGTGTAGATGCGCAGGCCACCGGCGGTGAGGACCTCGAATCGCTCCTCCGGCGTGTCGCCCAGGGCGGGTTCGGCGAGGAGGCGCCGGCGCACTTCCTCGGTGAAGTAGGGGAAGAGGGAGCGGTCGGCGGCTCCCAGAGGCTGGAGTTGGAGCGGCCGCACCCCGGCGGCCTCGGCCTCGACCTCGTCGAGCCAGCCGAGGGACACCATCTGCTCCAGCACCGTCTGGCGCCGGGCCAGGGCCGCGTTGGGGTACTGGTAGGGGTCGAGGGCGTTGGGGCGCCGGATCAGCCCGGCCAGGAGCGCCGCCTCGTCGAGGGTGAGGTCGGACACCTCCTTGCCGAAGTAGCGGCGGGCCGCCGCTCCGATCCCGTAGGCCCCGTTGCCGAAGAACACGGTGTTGATGTAGCGCTCGAAGATCTCCTGCTTGCTCAGGGTCTTCTCGATGCCCAGGGCCAGGGACACTTCGCGCATCTTGCGGTCGAGGCTCACTTCAGGGGTGAGGAGCGCGTTCTTGATGTACTGCTGGGTGATGGTGGACCCGCCCTGGACCACCTCTCCTGCCTCCAGGTCGGCCTGCACGGCCCGCACCGTGGCGCGCAGGTCGACCCCGGGGTGGACCCAGAAGCGTTCGTCCTCGATGGCCACCACGGCATCGACGAGGTAGCGGGGGAGTTGGTCGTAACGGACCAGCACGCGGTCTTCGCCCGCGTGGAACTTGGTGAGCGCCGTCCCATCGGCGGCGTACACCACGCTCGTGAGGCTGCCCGCTCCTATGCCCGGATCCTCGATTGGCTCTACTGCGCAGGCGGCGGCTACCAGCGCGATCACCAGCACGCCCGCCGCGCGGCGAGACATCTAGGTTGTCCTGGGTCGACTGCGCGCGAAGGGTAGCGGGCCGAGCGCGCGGCGCGCGGGATTTGTCCACAGGGGCTGGGGACAAGCGGCTCGGCGGTGGCGGGAGGGGGTTCGGTTGCACCGGCCCGATCGGCCCGCCTCCGGGGCTGTTCAGACGAAACGGGCCAGGAAGTAGCGCTTCTTGCCCACCCGCAGCACGATGGTCGCCGGCCCTGCCAGGTCGCCGGGGCCCAGGAAGGCCTGGGCGTCGGCGGCCCGCCGGTTGTTCACGCTCACCCCGCCCTGCTGGACCAGGCGTCGGGCCTCGCCCCGCGAGCGGGCCGCCCCGGCCTCGACCATGAGGTCGGCCAGTTCGATGCCGGCGTCGAGGCGGGCGCGGGGAAGGCTGACCGACGGTGCGGACTCGAAGGCGTCGGCCAGGGTGCGATCGTCGAGGCCGGCGAACGGCTCGTCGCCGAAGAGGATGCGGCTCGCCCGCTGCGCCGTCTGCACGCCCTCCGCGCCGTGGACGATGCGGGTGACGGCTTCGGCCAGGGCACGCTGCGCCGGCCGGGCCGCCGGGTCGGCCTGCTGCGCCGCCTCGAGTTCGGCGATCTCCTCGAGCGGCAGGAAGGTGAAGACCCTCAGGAAGCCGCCGGCGTCGGCATCGGGGACGTTGAGGAACCACTGGTAGAAGGCGTAGGGCGAAGTGAGGCCGGGGTCCAGCCAGACGGCCTCGCCGGTCGACTTGGAGAACTTGCGCCCGTCGCTGCGCTCCACCAGCGGCCACACCAGGCCGTAGACGTGGGCGCCGTGGAGGCGCCGGGTGAGGTCGATCCCCGCGGTGATGTTCCCCCACTGGTCGGATCCGCCCGCCTGGAGGCGGCAGCCGTGGGTGGCGTAGAGGTGGGCGAAGTCGTAGGCCTGGAGCAGTTGGTAGGAGAACTCGGTGAAGGAGATGCCGTGCTCGCGTTCCTCCAGGCGCCGTCGCACCGACTCCCGGGCGATCATGGAGTTCACCGAGAAGTGCTTGCCCACGTCGCGCATGAACTCGATGAACCCGAAACGCCCCAGCCACTCGTAGTTGTCCAGGAGGAGGCCGTCGTCGAGGTCGAGGACGTGCGCGAGCTGGCCCCTGATCCCCTCGAGGTTGAAGGCGAGGCGGCCCTCGTCGAGCAACTCCCGCTCTTCATCGCGAAAAGAGGGGTCGCCGATGCGGCCGGTGCCGCCGCCGGCGACGGCGATGGGCCGGTGCCCGGCCCGCTGCAGCCAGGCCATCGCCATCATCCCCATCAGGTGGCCGATGTGGAGTGAGGCCGCGGTGGGGTCGAACCCGACGTAGAAGGTGACCTTCTCGGCGGCCAGGAGGCGACGCAGGCCCTCCTCGTCCGTGATGCCGTGGACGAAGCCGCGGGCGCGCAGGGAGCCGATCGGGTCGCTCATGAGGCGGGACGCTAGCCCACGGCGAGGCGGGCGGCGACCCTGAGGCCGGCGGCGCCTCGGTAGGAGCCGAGGCCGGGTCGGCCGCAGGAATTGGCATCTTGACCTAGCGCCGGAGGCGGGGTACAGTTGCGGTCCGCACCTGAGGCATGCCCTCGCGGGCGGCCCTCGGGTCGTCGGAGTCCCGGCTCCTTGACAACTGAACAGTGTGTCAACAGCCAGTCGAGCCCTCCGCGGGTGGCTTTGTGCCGTCCGCGGTCGGTCGTACTTCGAGCGCACCGCGCCACCAACGCGCGGTGCCGGCGGGTGCAGCTTTGGCCAGTCACCCGCCTGCAAACTCGCACACGGGTTCCGGCCCTCGGGCCGAGATCTCCGTTGGAGAGTTTGATCCTGGCTCAGGACGAACGCTGGCGGCGTGCTTAATGCATGCAAGTCGTACGAGGCCCCACCGGCGGGCAACCGCCGCGGGGTCCTAGTGGCGAACGGGTGAGTAACACGTGAGGAACCTGCCCCGGAGTCCGGGATAGCCCAGGGAAACCTGGATTAATACCGGATGCCCTCGACCGGTCGCATGTCTGGTCGAGGAAAGGTCCGCCGTTCCGGGATGGCCTCGCGGCCTATCAGCTTGTTGGTGAGGTAACGGCTCACCAAGGCAACGACGGGTAGCTGGTCTGAGAGGACGATCAGCCACACTGGGACTGAGACACGGCCCAGACTCCTACGGGAGGCAGCAGCAGGGAATATTGCACAATGGGCGAAAGCCTGATGCAGCGACGCCGCGTGAGGGATGAAGGCCTCCGGGTCGTAAACCTCTTTCAGGAGGGAAGAAGCGCAAGTGACGGTACCTCCAGAAGAAGCCCCGGCCAACTACGTGCCAGCAGCCGCGGTAATACGTAGGGGGCAAGCGTTGTCCGGATTCATTGGGCGTAAAGAGCTCGTAGGCGGCTCGGTAAGTCGGCCGTGAAATCCCGGAGCTCAACTCCGGGGGGTCGGTCGATACTGCTGTGGCTAGGGTCCGGTAGAGGAGAGTGGAATTCCCGGTGTAGCGGTGAAATGCGCAGATATCGGGAGGAACACCCGTAGCGAAGGCGGCTCTCTGGGCCGGTACCGACGCTGAGGAGCGAAAGCTAGGGGAGCAAACAGGATTAGATACCCTGGTAGTCCTAGCCGTAAACGTTGGGCACTAGGTGTGGCGGATTGATTGACGTCTGCCGTGCCGTAGCAAAC
>Ga0233423_10001705_pt1 | contig 10912 bp, 4 predicted proteins | sample Watercolumn_Mata_FD_180713 | JGI IMG/M metagenome (GOLD analysis project Ga0233423, IMG submission 180713) | Freshwater microbial communities from Lake Matano, South Sulawesi, Indonesia - Watercolumn_Matano_2014_112_MG | ecosystem: Environmental > Aquatic > Freshwater > Lake | place: Indonesia... | reverse complement strand
CGCTATCCAGATGCGAGTTTCCGGTTGGACCGCCACAACACGCGACGATCCTATTTAGACCATAACAAGTTTTGAGGCAGTTTTGCTCGCGCAATTTTTTCTTAAGGGTTGTGGCCTGTGGCGATTTCGCGAAAAATAAAGCTAATCCAACCTCAGCCCCTCTAGAGCATCTGCCACCAGCTCCGCATCTTTGTGCGCGGCCTTGAGCTCCGGCTCCAACACATCCGCCATCCATTTAAGCGCGCCTGGCGTGTCAAACCATATGTCAAAGCTCTCATCGGTATATTTCAAAGCCTCCGAGTCTCCGCCCAACTCAAAATAATCTGGCCTATCATCCTCATAATCGTAAATGTCAGCCAGGTGCAAAGGCACGTATTTGTTGTATTTAAAGGCATCCAGTAACATCTTGCGGGCCGGCAATCCGTCACCAAGCCGCCTGAAAGCATCCAGCGCCCTCGTGTAGGTTATGCCAGCGCCGGCGTCGTTTTTGTAGCGCTCCAGAAGCGACTGCAACTCATCAAATTGCTGTGTCGCATACAGTGTGGATGCTAACGGCCAACGGTTGCCCTGCCTGTCCCGCGGATCCAGCTCATGCAAACGCCTGAACAATACCACTGATTTTTCAGGCATTCCAAAGTCCTGGTAGTGCAAGGCGAGGCTTTCCATTGCCATCATGAGCATGCGCGTATTTTTGACGTCCCAATAGCGCCCCTGGTAAACCGTCTCCCAATCCGGTCCTGCAAGCCGCTCCGCTGCTGCGATTGCGTCGAGGCGATGCTGAGTCGAAGGCTCGTATTCTTCATCGACGGCATCCGCCAGCAAAATGTGAGCAAACACGCAATCTTGCGAAAGCGCCAGCGCCTCTTTGGCCAACTTGACCTGCTGCTTGCCTTTGGTTTGTGCGGCGTGATAAATGAGGCTTTCAGCGGCGGCGAGGCGATCCTCGGCAGAAAGCTCCTTTGCCGAAGTATTGGCCTTAGGCGCAGTTTTTGGCTTAGGTGTAGTTTTGGCCTTAGGCGAGCTTTTACGCTTAGGCGGAGTTTTACGTTCGGTCATGTTTGTTCTCAGATGAAATTGCCGCGATGTGGGTGTATTTTAGCAAGCCTAGATCTGCACAAAGCAAATCCTCGGCCCTATCATCGAGGTCGAGTCCGAAATCCCGCTTTCGACTTGGCCATCCGACGATCTAGGCGTGCCAGAGGTCTAAACCAGCGCCCTATAAAACCGTGTAATTGCCCCACTTAGTGACTTCTTGTACAAAATATTGGGAAAAGCCAGTCACTCCCGGATTAAAGATATGGTCGGCTTCCACTCTCCCACTGGATGTATCGTAGGCAACTTGATAAGTGGTGTTGTATACGGTGGCGAGCAATATATTTTCTCCATTTAGCAAGCCAAAGATCCGATAATGCGAGTCAGGGTATAGGCCTTTCCAGCTCAAAACATTTTGATCCGAGCTAAACCTCTGTATTGACGGTTTATTGCCCTGATATCCATCTATCAAAAATTTGCCAATCAGCAGTTGCTGCACAGGTTGAGGCAACGTAACTCTCACGCCGATCTTTACGATGGTGCTTGGGCCTGGAGGCGTGTACTGATATGCATAATTGGTCCAATAAGTAGGTGTCTGATTGGCCTGCACAGGAAGAAGAGTCACTGACGGGTTATCTGCAAAATAGAGCACGATCGCGAGAGCCTGCGCATCCATCTGTCCTTTAGCGATCAAGTTGAGAGTGATTGCTTGGTTTATGTTTAAAGATGCCGCAAACATGTCCATCTCAAAATAATCACTAACATCGGTAAAATCGAGCATCAATGACGACCCGCCATAAAACGCATCGGAGTGCACGATACCAGTTTGATTTTGTTTGTTTGCGGCATCGTATTGCAAACCCAAGAAAGTGGGTAGGATGCTTTGATCGCTGAGATGATTCCATTGATTGCTGGCCCTCGGTTTGCCGGCGAGACAATAAAAGTCACCCTCTCCGTCATTAAAATCAGTCACAAAAGGCAACTGCGTGATGACAGTTCGCGGAGCGATATAGCCAGATACGGATTTTGCTCTATTGACGGGGTTGCCGCCAACAAAATTGATGTAATCTTTGTCGCCGGTCCAAAATGCTCTTTCATCATTGAGAAAGTCTTCGCGATTTGGCAGCTTGTCCTCAGGACTGTGTTTGGGATCTTTGCGCGCGTCATACATCATCCAGGCCGGATAGTAGATATTGAGTGCAGTGAGGTAGCCCGGTGGATCTCCGGGTATATTTGGATCTGCGATCATGGCAGCCATATTTTGCCAAAACAGCTTGTCCCAAGCCGGGGTATACCTTTCGGTGGCGCAATCAATGCCCATAAAAGTATTATCCCGCTGTATAAGGGCCTGATCGCGGCCATAGTGTTGTTGTAGCACTTCCCACGACATGCGTGGATTTTGTATATTGCCAAAATAGCTCGACCAAAAATAATTTGCCTGAAACATCCCTGCAGTTTGCAAAAATGGCAAGCCGTTTTCTGTCAATGCGTTATCAAATTTGTTTTTTTCTGCGCTGGTCGGCGAGTCATACCAGATCATGTCTAAACCAGCGGCACGACAAGTCTTGAGCAGTAGTAAGCAAGGATTGCGGTCCGCAGGATCGTAAATATTGTTAATCGGCTCATAATTTAACAAATAGCCATCAAATCTAAAATAGGCGGCAATTTGAGCCAGTAGCTTCACGCATTCTTCTAGGTATATATAATCGGGATTGGCATCGGCAGGTTTTGGTGTCCACAGCGCTCTTTGAGCGTCTTGCGATCCGATGTTTCCATTTTCATACCAGTTTAGATTGAGCGTGCCAAAGCTGCGGACGCCGTTTTTGTGAGCGGCGTTTGTCCAGACGGTGGGAGGAATGGTCACGAGATTGTGACCGTAATAATAGGAGATGTCGACGTATTGCCAGTATTTAAAATTGAATACATTGGCAGCAGTGCGCGTGTCGCTCATTTTTGCGCAGCCGCGACTCCACTGAGTAAAGTATGGGTCGTATTGAAACTCCCCCATATCGCATCCTATAAGGAGTGGCATAGTTGGCTTATTGCTGGAAAATGCCCGTTGAGCCAGGGGGATCTTGGCCACGCTGTCCTCGCACCTTTGCTGGATGTCCCAATGACGAAAGCCATCCAGGGTAGTAATAGGAGCGATGTTTGGAGCATTTAAAAAGGGCATGGTATCTGCTGATCCTTTAGCAACTGAAGTGCGCTATTGTAACTCATACTTAACGCTATAAAGATGATGGTTTGTAGCCGGTTTGTACCATCGGATATAGGGGCAAGAGATTGTGCTTTTGGTCTCAGGTGAAATTGTGGGGAATAATGGAGTATGCCTAGACATCGCGCCATAGTCTCCATCCTCTGCTGCACACTTTCGCTATTTCCGCCTGCGTGTGTGGCGGCACCAGCGGCTGTCAAAATCACCAAAAATGCACCGCGATCATTGAGGTCTTCCAAAATGCCCACCGGCAAGGTCAATCTAGCGTTTACACGATCTGCCGGAGGAGGCGGCATGCTTTCGGTAGCCTATCCTGATGACAGAAGCGATGGCGTCCGGGGAGAGCTTGTTTCCATTGATGATGCCGATCTGACTGGCCTTACTGACGACGCGATCGATTTTTTGCTGATAGGCGACGAAGGGAGCACCAAAAAAATCACCCTAATTGGTCCAAATAACAAATTGATCACCCATGAGATGCTATGTAAGCCGATGTTGGCCAAGGGAGCCTGGGATCACCGATTTGACCTACTAAAGAGTCTTGATCGCCGCCAATTGCCCTCGAACACTGCTTTCGTGGGCGATAGTCTCGATCTCCACGCTCGTGCATCCCAATCTATCCATGATGCTCATGCCTCCGAATCTGGTTACGAGTCCAGCGAGCAGCACAGCAGCACCGCCTACACTCGCGCATTGACCTGCTATGAGGTAGGCGATATGCCTGGTGGAGACAGGGCCTTGGCCGTCAGCAACGAGACATACGTACCTGGGCAATCTTGGTGGCTTCATCTCTACCGAGCCCACGATCTCAGTTTTGCCATGCATACATTAATTGCTGTCGATCGCGCGGAGGCTGCAGCCGCATTTTTGGAGCGCCTTTGCAAGATTGGAGGAGCACAGGGGGCTTCCAATAATGGCGCTCAGGCCCTGGCTTTGTATTATCTTGCGCATGGAGATGCTGAAAGGGCCGTAGCGGTGTTGACTCCGGTGACTAAGCGCCCGCTGGCTTTTAGCGTTCCATGGCCAGTTGAGATATTGTTGCGGCTCGGGCAATATGGCGAGGTGCAAAAATATTATGGAGAAATACTTGATGAAATGCTGCAAGAAAAAGACAGGACTTGGCAAAATAGTCTGATTTTGCGACATGCATTGGTGCAAATGGCAGAGGCACAGTTTGGACAAAATCAAAAAGATGCAGCAAAGAAGAGTTTGCGTCAGGCGGTTGAAATAAGCAAAAAAGATTGCTCGCCTGACTTATTGGCTGCTCTCGATAAAATGCCGCACAAACACCCTCATCTCGTTGACATACAAAATGCTATCACTGCCATTGATACTGCAAAGCATTTCCCCCCATCAATCGCTGCAGTGCCAGGCGGAGCGCCTCAAATATTGCCTACAGCCCTAGTAACTAATGCTGCGAGCAAAAATGATAAGCCTGCCGCCAAAACCGGCATCCAAAAACTATTGCAGCTGTACAAAAATTGCGTGCGGCATCCGCTGGCCGTGACCAGGCCACCTAATCTGTACTGTCATGTTTTGACTGCCGCCAGGCGCATAGCCGATCAGGGCTGGTTTGATTTGTCTGATCAAGCTTTGCTAGACCTGCGCGCTGAGGCTAATGGTCGAGATGATGCACCTTTGGTGCAGGCATTTTTGCAAGCAGAGCTTACTTTCAATAGTCTCAAATCTGGTGGCAATCCAGATAATGCTTTGCAAGCATTTGATGCTCTCTCTGCTAAAGCATGCCTTGATGTAGATGGCAAAGGACAAGTCTTGCCTCTGGCTGAGCGTTTGCGCTTGCTGGCCATGGTTTATTACTATGCAGGCGAGCTTGACCGTGCTCAGGTGTATATCGATCGGGCGATTGCGGCTGCGGATAACAAGTCTCTGGCCTTATTAGATGCTGCTTGCATAGCTGTGCGGCGCAAGGATTTTGAGGCTGCGGATCGTTATTGGAGTCAGGCTAGGGAGATGACACCGATAGATCGTTCTGCATTTTTTGCCACCACCCGCGAGTTGTGCGCGGCATATAGTGATGGTGGCAATATCCAGCAAATACAGCCTATTTTGCAAGCAGCTATGACTGTAAATGATGACAATGGCGCTGTTGATGATGGGCGTAGTACCTTGGGACTTTATTTCACCGACTTGCTTATAGCACAAGGGAAAACCACAGAGGCCTATGCGGTAGCCAAGGATGTTGCATCAGGAAATATGGATCGTTTGCGGTGGTCCCAAAAATTGATCATCGCCAGGTCCGCCGAGGCGGCTGGTGATTTGACCATGGCGGCCAATGTGTATGCGACAGCTGCTCAAGCCGGTGAAATATATGGTCTTGGTGACGGTGCAGCTAAATATCTCGAAAAGGCTTTGTCGCTTGCTGATAAGGTACCTGGCTATGATAATGACAAATTGATCGATATCTGCCTGCAGCTCACTGATATCCTGCGGTATCCTGGTGAGGGTAATGCCGAGCGCAGCCTACAGCTCACTGAACGGGCGTGCAAGCTGATGCCCGATAATGACCCGCGAAAGCCAATGACTCTTATCGGTCTCGCTTATATGCGGTCTCAGGCAAATGTTGGCGCACTCCTGCCCGTAGAACAGGCCATGCAGTCTGCACAAGCAGACGCTGCAGATAGACTGGCTCAATTTATCCATGCGGGGGAATTAGCCGAGAAATATAATAATCCTGAAACGCACCGCATATGGTTGCAGGTCGCCGTAGCCGCTCAGCAAACTTGTGACATGGATGCTTATCTCAAATACTCGTATAAAGCGCTAAATGCCAGTGCCACGCTAAATGAGTCTCGTGAGCTCATCGGCCTTTCGATGTTAACCACATTGACGCAAGCAACCACAAGCCGGACGCCATCAGACTACTCGACGATACAATCGCTAAAGCTCTAAGTGTCGATGGCCCAAAATCAAACAGCGTGCAACGTATGCTTGGTATTGGGTTTGAGTATTATCTAGGTCAGGGGCAAAAAGAGCAGGCGCTCAAGATGCTGGATCAGGCGCTCGCCTGTGATATGAAGACTGGTGATTTGCAGTCTCAAGCGGGGCCCCCTAATGCCATGTCTTTTGTCTATAAAATTTTTGCATTATTACCGGATCAGGAAAAGTCACAGCATGCGGGACTGCGGCCTAAATCAAGTTTGCCGTCGGATGATGCATTTGTTTTGACTGTGCTCAAAAAGGTCTTAGCTGCGCAGCAAGGTGCTTTGGCGCCAGATGATGAGCGATTGGTGCCGGCTTTGCGATCGCTTGGGTATTTTTATCATAGGACGGGCAAATACATCGATGCGCAAAAATATTACGATGAGGCCTTTAAGATAGAGTCAAAGTATCAAAAGCCTAAAGCTGCGGCAAAGATGCTGGGCAATGGCTTTATAGCCAATCTCAAAATGGTGGGTCGGGTTGGTGAACCCGCACAATATGAGGAGGAGTGATGTGATGGCCTTTTCAATACTCCGCCACCGCACAGCTTTCTCCATCCTCTGCTGCACACTTTCGCTATTTCCGCCTGCGTGTGTGGCGGCACCTGTCTGCAAGGTGCCGTTAAGTCTCAACCGCAATAAATTGCACGGCGATTACCTCATGACCCAGGGGCTATATCCGTATAAATCGGACTTTGAAGGATATCTAGTATCAATTGATGGGGCAGACTTGAGCAAGAAGTCCGATTGTGAAATCGACAATATGTTGTACGGCCCATGCGGTACCATCAAAACTTTTACGATTTTGGGTCTTCAAAATCAATTACATGAAACTCAAGAAAAATGCGTTCCGGTTATTGAAGCAAATAATATCGATCGGGAGTTTCCCATTCCAAATTTTTATTTGGATTATCGCACTTGTAATAATACCACCAAGAATATCAATACTAGTGCTGATATTTACACCAAGGCCGTACATAATCTGATAGCTCAGAAAGCAAATGAGCTGCATTTGTCGAGTCTAGGTGAAAGTAGCGCTGATTTAGCAGCCCATGCATTCATCTATTATCAACTCGGCGATTTAGATGCTGGCGATCGTTTTATGGCTTTGAGTCGTAAAGCGTCCAAATACGATCGTGCTTGGGATGTTATTCCACCGATGGCAGATGGAACAAAAATTTCTTTATTACTTGCCGTTGGTCGGCCAGAGGTGGCAGCCGATCTTTTTTACGGTACATTTGTGGACGGCAAGCAGGACATGATGACGGGCAAGGGGCCGTTTATCTTGGCCTCATATTTTGCAGAGCATGGTGATAAGACGCGTGCCGTATCAGTAGCTGAAGCATTTGCCAAACACAGTCGATCCCAGTTTTTACCCAAAATTTGGTTTGGTGAATTTTATCTGCGGCTCGGAGCAATTGCAAATGCCAAACAAGAATACGCTAATACTATCAATAAACCCTCGCAAATTAGAACGCCATGGGTGGCAGATATACTTTTATTGCGCCGAGCATTGGTAGGTATGGCGCAAGTGCAATTTATGCAAGGAGACAAATCAGGCGCGAAAGCGAGTCTCTTAAATGCGATAGAGATCGGCAAGCATGATTTTAGTTCAGATGTTTTGGCCGCTATCGATAAACTGCCTCATCAACATCCGCGCGTGCGTGATATCTCTAATGCCATCACCACTATTGACGCTGCAAAACAATTTCCCTCATCTATTGCCTTGCCTGCAACGCATGTAGGCCCTGCTCTATTGCCAACCGAAAATGTCCTCAAAGCAATCAGAGCAGGCAACGAGCCAGCAGCACGCAAAGGTGCGAATGAACTGCTCGATAGGTATCGCAATAGCTCAAGTGCCGAGCATGCCTCTGCCGAAAATCCAAACATCTACAGTCATCTCATGCATCTTGCGCGAAGAGCGAAAGATCGAGGGTGGATCACGCTCTCCACTCATATACTAAAGGCATTGCGGGCAGCGGCGCGTGGTGTTGATGCCGCTCCATCGACAAGGACCATTTTGCAGGTAGAGTTGGCCTACAATGGCGCGGAGCAGCTCTCCGTGCGCGGTTTGCGTGAAGTGGCCCTGACTTATTATTATGCAGGTGAAGTGTCGAGAGCCAAATGGCTTATAGATAAAGCCCTTGTCGACAAGTCTGTAGATCGCACTTTGAGTCTCATAGATGCCGCTTGCATAGCTGCGAAACAGCGCGATTTTGTGACTGCGAGCCGTTATTGGAAAGAAATTTGTCAGGATAAAGCGCCGCGCACACTGCCATTTTTCGCCACGACACGTGAGCTCTGCATCCAATATATTGCTGCAGGCAAGGTTGAGGATGCCATAAAAATACTCAAAGCTGCAATCGAAATGCCCGAAGAGGTTCCTAAATTTAGGGGAGGCAAACATATTGCTAATATAGATTTGCGATTTGTACTGGCAAAATTGTATTTAGATCATGGGAATAAAGTAGAGGCTTATGAGATAGCTAAGGAGGCTAAAGCATCTACAGTGTATCTATTGCCAGAGCACTACCAAATTTTGGGGCAATGCTCTTCAGAGACAAACGATCCAAAGGCAGGAGTGGAGCATTATCTATCGTTGTTTCAACATAGCACAGAGTCTCCCACCGATAGGTATTTCTACCTGCAAAAAGCATTGGAACTGGCCGATAGGGTGCCTGATTACGACCGAGTCAAGATTGCCGACATGTGCTATCGATTGTCTTGCGTGGATCTTGGGCAGCCAGATATGCGATTGCAATATGCTGAGCGCGCATACAAGCTCATGCCGGAAAGTGATCCTCGCAAAGCCAGGATGATTGGGATGCTTGAAAGTTTGAGGCATCCAAACCCGAGTAAGCCATCGGTTGGAATGTCGGAGCGAGATAAGATTAGAGCCCAGGCCGCAAGGCAGTTGCCACCAGTTGTGGAGGCGGCCAAAATGGCAGAACGCAACAATCAGCAGCAGGCTCACGAGATGTGGTTAAAGGCGGCTGTGATATCGGCATTTGCTCGAGATCCCATAAGATCCGAGCTGTATGCCCGCAATGCTTTGCGTTGTTATAGCAGTCAAATGTATCCGTTGGGACAAGGCGTCAATATTTTGGATCGATTGCTGGTTCTAGGGTACACGGATGTGGCAGTTAGAGTGCTAAAAGCGGCGATCGGTCGATCCAGATGGGTTGATGGTGTCAAATCAAATAATCTGCAAAACCTTTACGCTGATGGGTTTAGTTTTTATTTGGCACTTAATCGCAAGGACATGGCCAGTCGCATGCTCGATGGTGCTCTGACCTGCGACATGACTACTGGACCGACGCGCCAGCAATATATAAGCGTGTCTCACTGTAGTCCAACGCCTCCAAATGCAGTATCGGTGATTAAGCAAATATTGGGGGCTTTGCCGGATCATGAGCTTGGCAAGTTTTCTAATAATAATTGGACAAAACCGGCGTCTGATGATGCTTTTGTTTTGTCATCTTTGCAAAAGATCCTAGCTGCGCAAAAGGCAGCCCTGGCTCCGCAAGATGAGCGCATGATGCCGACTTTGTGCGCTCTGGGGTATTTTTATCATCGGCGCAAAGAGTATGAGAAAGCTCAAAAGTTTTATGATGAGGCTGCTCTTATGGAGCTGAACTATCAAAATCACAAGGACGCTGGCCGTGCTCTTGGGAAATATTTTGTGGAAAATCTGAAGAAGGTTGGGCGAGATAAAGAGGCGGTGCTGTATGGCGCGCAATGACTTTGGGGCTGTGGGGCGGATGGGGGTGATGTTGGGGCTCGCAATCACCCTCGCTATTTCACCTGCGATGGCTGTGATAGAGCAGCAGAGCATCACAACAGAAATTAGCAAGGACGGCCAGCAGGAGCTGGATCTGGCTCAATCGTTGCTAAAAAAGCATAAAAACGCGCAGGCTTATGATCTGGCCAAAAAGGTATACGTCACTCAAGGTGAGAGATCATTGACCTGGCCGCAACTAGTGACGGTGGCACAGTGTGCCGATGCAGTGGGTGACAATCGGCTTGCCGCAGATGCTTATTGGATGGTCTATCATGCGCGCGGTGTCGCTGGGTTGGCCGCTCCGAATTATGCCTTTTATTTGGAGCGCAGCATTGCGCTAGCAAAGAAGGTGCCTGATTATGACAAAACCAAGATGGCGCAGGCTTATCTCAAATTGGTAAGTTTGATGAGAGCCGATAATGGCCATGATTTGGATGTCAAACGTGCACCATTGTGGAAAGAGGCCTACGGGCTCCTGCCCGAGGGCAATCTGGAAAAATACGAATTGCAGCGCAGGCTGGCAGATATAGAAGCGCAGGCACAGCCCGGCGACACTCTGCAGCAGATCGAGGCGAAAAATAAAAGGCATTTGCAGATAGCCACAGAGGCGGCACAATCGGTCGAAAATAGCCATGGCAAAGGCAATGCGCAAGGGTGGTGGCTTGATGTCGCCAATAGTGCCATGGACGTTGGGGATTATGCGCAAGCGGAAATATTTATCCGCAAGGCTATGGATGGCATCGGCGCCTTTGGCCCGACGGAAGGGTACGAGGAGGTCTTGGAGCGTTATCATCGGCGTGGTTCATCGGTAGTGGCTGTGACTTTGCTGGATGAGTTGCTCGAGAGAATACGGGGAATTAGTTGGCTCAGATTTGAGCAATTGCAGTGGGAGTATTTGATTGCGTATGAGCTTTATGGGCGGTGGCAGCAAAATGACAAAGCGCT